>WLWF01002751.1_pt1 | contig 12260 bp, 14 predicted proteins | sample 6718331 | NCBI WGS metagenome assembly WLWF01 (sample SAMN12718692, study PRJNA515312) | sponge metagenome | isolation source: marine sponge | host: Mycale hentscheli | place: New Zealand: South Island, Marlborough, Capsize Point | collected 2003-05-01
AAATAGAAGTAGATCAGGTAGATCCGCAATCAGGTACAACCTTAACTTTAGGTACGTCTGGAGATACAGTTAGTATTCCTTCAGGTGTAACTTTAGCTAATGCAGGAACAGTTACAGGTATTCCAACCTCTGCTCTTACAGGAACAATTGCTTTAAATCAAATGGCTACTGGTACAGATGGAAACATTATTTCATATGATGCATCTGGTAATCCAGTTGCAGTAGCAACAGGAAGTGCAGGACAAATTTTAACTTCTGCCGGAGCAGGTGCTCCTCCAACTTTTGCAACAGCAGCAGCTGGTGGAAAAGTTTTACAAGTAGTACAAAAAATTGATACAACTAACAGAACAACAACATCCAGCACATATACTTCTGGAATTGGTGGTGCTTTACAAATTCAACCATCAGCTACATCAAGTAAAATTTTAATTGTGGCTTCGGTTTTGTTATATAGAACTAGCTCAACTGGATATTTAACTTTAGCTTATCAAGGAAGCAGTTTAGCCACTAATTCTGCAGATGCTTTTGCTTTAACAGATGGAAATAGTCGTTATTTTGCAGTTTCAGGAATGCACTTTTTACATTCTCCAAACACTACTGATATAAAAAGTTATGATGTTTTAATGAAAACTAGCAACAATAGTAGTCCAAATGTAGAATGCGCAAATAATAACGCACAAGCAGTTTTAACTTTAATGGAGATAGCTGGATAATGTTAACACTTTTAACTAAAATTACTAAAGCAATACATAAGATAAATCCTAATGCTGGTGTTACTATGAGTGGCAACACTATTGATGAATTAGAAATAGAATGGTTAGATGGAACAACACCAATACCTAAAGCTGATATAGTAGCTATGTTATCAACTGTTGAAGCTGAAATAGTTGCAGAAGCACAAGCAACAATAAATAAAAAAGCATCTGGCAAACAAAAATTAAAAGACTTGGGATTAGATGATGATGAAATCCAAGCATTAATTGGAGTATAATGACAAGTAAAATTAAAGTAGATAATATAAATAAAGTTTCAGATGATTCAAACATCATCAAAAAATGTGGAACAACTACTACAATCGGATCAGGAGCAAGTAATCCTATTGTTGTGGATGGCTCTGCAGTTACATTAGGTCGTTGTGGTGGTACAGTTGCTTTAGCAAGTGGTGCAACGCAGACAGGATTCGGTAGAACAGGAACTGTTGATTGGCAAACAGGATCTATTAAGACAGCTACATTTACAGCAGCCAGTGGCGAAGGTTATTTTGCAAACACTTCAGGTGGAGCATTTACAATGAATTTACCAGCAGGTTCTGCTGGAGCTATTGTTTCAGTTGTAGATTACACAAACACATTTCAAACAGAAGCTTTAACAATAGCAGCCAATGGTTCAGAAAAAATTGGAGGTATAGCAGCTCCAATAGATTTAAACACAGAAGGTCAATCAGTAACTTTAGTTTATGTAGATGGAACTGAAGGTTGGAAAAATACTATGGATTCAACATCTAATGTTACAGGAAATCCTTTTTTAGTAGCAACAGGCGGCACAATTACCACTTCAGGTAATTGTAAAATACACACATTTACAGGCCCTGGTTCTTTTACAGTATCTAATGCTTCTCAAACAGCTCCAGAAAATATAGTTTCTTATTTAATAGTAGGTGGTGGTGGAGGCGGAGGTGGTCTTGGTGGTGGAGGCGGAGGTGGTGGTTTTCGTGAATTTAAAGCACCTCATCAAAGTTATCCAGTTTCTCCTAGAAATGGATCAACACCTATTACAGTTACAGCACAAGTTTATCCAGTTACAGTAGGTGGTGGTGGAACTGGTCAAGGTTACAATAGTTCAAATCCAGCCTCTGGTATAGCTTCAACTATTTTTGGATTATCATCTGCCGGTGGTGGTGGTGGAGGAAGTGGTAGTAATTTTCCAAACGGTGAAAATGGAGGATCAGGTGGTGGTGGTAATGGAGGTTATCAAGGGAATGGTGGAAATGGAAATACACCTCCGGTTAGTCCTTCTCAAGGAGAACCTGGAGGAAACGCTAATAATCCATATAGTAGTGGTGGTTATCAAAGTGGCGGTGGTGGTGGTGTTACAGAAGGAAGTAATCCGTCTGTAAATGCAGGTCCAGGTGCTACCGGTAGAGGTGGACAAGGAACGGATACACAAATTACAAGTGCACCATTTTCTTATGCAGGCGGTGGTGGCGGTGGTGGTTGTTCCCCCGGTGGTGCAGCTTCTCCTTGTGGAACAGGCGGAGCAGGAGGGGCCAGTAGTGGTTCAACTCCAGGAAGTGCAGGTGCTACAAATAAAGGTGGTGGTGGTGGTGGAAAAGGTGGCGGTGGTGGAAATGGTGGAAATGGTGGATCAGGTATAGTAATAATAAGATACAAATTTAAATAGATAAATTATGAGTGAAGTAAAAGTAAATAAAATTAGTCCAAGAACAAATTGTGGTACGGTAACTGTTGGAGATTCTGGTGATTCAGTATCAGTAACAGCAGGTGTTCCAGTAACAGTTAATGGAGATTTAAAATCAAACGCATTAAAAGCAACTGATGGTGGTGTAATAATTAGTCAATCAGGTACAACAATAACTTTAGGTGCTTCAGGTGACACAGTTTCTTTAGCTAGTGGTGCATCACAATCAGGTTTTGGAAGATCAGGTTCTGTTAATTGGCAAACAAGTTCAATTAAAACAGCAACATTTACAGCGGCCAATGGAGAAGGTTATTTTTGTAATACTTCTGGAGGTGCTTTTAACATTACTTTACCTAGTTCACCAACTGCAGGCGATATAGTCGCTTTAAAAGATTACAACGGAACTTTTAGTTCACATAATTTAACAATAGATAGAAACGGTTCTAAATTAAATGGAGCATCTTCAAACTTTGCTTTAAGTACAGATTTTACTAGTATGAGTTTAGTGTTTGTTGATAGCACTGAAGGTTGGATGCCAGTTGAAGAAGGAACAGGATTTATAGGAGAAAATTTTATAACAGCAACAGGTGGAACTATTACTACCTGTGGTAATGACAAAATTCATACATTTACAGGCCCCGGTACTTTTGTAGTTTGTAGTGTAGCTGATTGTTCAGCAAATAATCAAGTTTCATATGTAGTAGTTGCAGGCGGTGGTGGAGCTGGATACTATTATGGTGGTGGTGGAGGAGCCGGTGGTTTTAGAGAAGATAAATCTCCTACTACTACATACACTGCATCTCCATTAGATGGAGCAGGAAATAAAACAGTAACAGCTACAAGTTTTCCAATTGCAGTAGGTGCTGGAGGAACTTCAGCTACATATCCTACTACTACTGGAAATAACGGATCAAATTCTAGTTTCTTTTCAATTACTTCAACTGGGGGTGGTGCAGGTGCTGGAAGTCCTGGTGGAGGAGCGACAGGAAATAATGGTGGATCTGGTGGTGGCGGTGGTGGTAGAAGTGGAAACACTAGAACTGGTGGTACAGGAAATAGTCCTCCAACAAGTCCTGCACAAGGAAAAAATGGTGGAGGTATGCCTTCACCGAGTCCAGATCAGGGAGCTGGCGGTGGTGGGGCTGGCACTGCGCACAACCCATCTGGTCCGTGTGGTGAAATTAGAACTGGTGGAGACGGAGCAGGAACATCTATAAATCCTGCTGCGGGAACACCTGGACCAAGCGCACCTTTAAGATATTTTGCAGGTGGTGGAGCAGGAGGTCCTAATGCAGCTGGAGCTGGTGGTAAGGGTGGTGGAGGAAACTATAATACAGCAGGAGGAGTAAATACAGGTGGTGGAGCAGGAGCTGACGCTGGTGGAGGATCGGGACCTACTTATGTCGGTGGCGGAGGTTCAGGTATAGTAATAATAAGGTATAAATTCCAATAGTTGAATGATAATTAAAATTAATATATAAGGAAAAACATTATGGCACATTTTGCAAAACTAGGATCAAACGGAAAAGTTATTCAAGTACTAACTTTGAATAATAGTGATATGTTAAACGCTGATAGTGTTGAAGATGAATCAGTAGGACAACAATATTTAGAAACACATAATAATTGGCCTGCACAAATGTGGATTCAAACATCTTACAATACATCTGGTGGCACACACAATAATGGTGGTACAGCATTAAGAGGAAACTACGCAGGTATAGGTTATACTTGGGACGAAGATGATCAAATCTTTTGGCCTAAAAAACCTTATGCATCTTGGGTAAAACATAATGCATCAGCTTCTTGGAAATCACCGATTGGTGATGCTCCAGCATTAACAGCTGAACAAGAATCACAAAATACAGCTAATACTCATTTTTGGAGTTATGTTTGGAATGAAGCTAATACAACTTGGGACTTGACAGACAACAAAGCATAAATTAAAAATGGTGGTGGTATGCAGAAGAAAGTATTAACAGAGCAAGCTTTATATTATGGTGATGTGGCGATGCCTAAAGATTGGGACATTGACCGAGATAAATTATCAGGTGATATTTTACAATCAGTAATTCAAAACAAAGATTTTCCGTTTTCACGAACTTGGGATATGTTAAATACCTATATGCGAGATTACGTTAATCTTGAGTATGGTTTTAATTTAATCAACAAAGAAACGTGGGGAAATATTTATAAACCCAACGAGATTACAATTCCATTATTAAATATAGATCCTGTAGATTTACGTAACTCACCAGATTATACATTATTATATGGTGTAAAAGTCAAAAACTGTATGGTCAGAATACACTATGAAGATAACAGACGTAAAGGAAGAAGTTGGGACATAGAACTTAAAAATAATATGTTTATTATGTTTCCATCAACTAATATGTATTACCTAACTAATAATCAAAAAGATTCATTAAACTTTGTTCAAACAATAACTTATGAATATATCTAATTACTATTGGTATTTTAGTGGTGTATTGACACCTAAATTTTGTGATGATGTTATAGAATATGCTAAATCACAGAAAGAAGTTATGGCTAGAACAGGTGGCTATGGTGATAGAAAATTAAAAAAAGAAGAAGTATTAGATTTAAAAAGAAAAAGAAACTCTGATTTAGTATGGCTTAATGATACTTGGATATATAAAGAATTACATCCTTATGTGCATAGAGCAAATGAAATGGCTGGTTGGAATTTTGATTGGGAAAGATCTGAATCTTGTCAGTTTACAAAATATAAATTAAACCAATACTACGATTGGCATTGTGATAGTTGGGATAAAGCTTATGACAGAAAAGATCCTAACAATCCAGAACACGGCAGAATTCGAAAACTATCTATGACTTGTCAATTAACAGATGGTTCAGAATACAAAGGTGGTGAATTAGAATTTGATTTTAGAAACTATGATCCACATATGAGAGACGAATCAAAACATAGAGTGCAATGTAAAGAGATATTACCAAAAGGATCTATTATTGTATTTCCTAGTTTTGTGTGGCATAGAGTTAAACCAGTAACATCAGGCACAAGATATAGTCTTGTTGTTTGGCATTTAGGAAAACCATTTAAATAATATGTATATAAATAATTACTTTAACACGACCATTTGGTCAGAACAAAAACCAGAGTTTGTAAAATCTTTAACAAAAGCATCTAACAAATATATTAAAGCTGCTAGAAATTTTCCAGAAGCTAAAGCACATATAAAAAAGTTTGGTGACTTTGGAAGATCATATCATTCAACACCACTTACAGCTGATAACGATTTTTTAGATTTTAGAAATTACATTGGTCAAAAGTCTTGGGAATATTTAGATCACCAAGGTTTTGATATGCAACAATACACAACACTATTTAGTGAAATGTGGGTACAAGAGTTTGCTAAAAAAGGTGGTGGTCATCATTCAGCACACGTACATTGGAATCAACACGTATCAGGATTTTACTTTTTAAAGTGTAGTGATAAAACATCAATGCCAGTATTTCACGAACCGAGAACAGGAGCAAGATCTACAAAATTAAAAATGAAACCAAATCAAAAAGGTGTGTGGGGTGGTAATGAACTTATACATTTTAAACCTACACCAGGTACATTAATTATATTTCCAGGATTTTTAGAACACGAATTTAGTGTAGACTTTGGTATAGAGCCTTTTAGATTTATACATTGGAACATACAAGCAGTTCCAAAAGAAATGGCTAAAGATGTTTAATAAAAAAAAGTATACAGTTATTCGTCAAGCTATATCAAAAGATCTAGCAGCTTTTGTTGCAAACTATTTTATAATGCAGAAACAAGTTTATGATACTTGTAAAGCTACAAGATATATATCACCTTTTGAAAATATTATAGGTCACTACGAAGGTAAAAATGAACAGATACCAGAAACTTATAGTCAGTATTCTAATATTGCTATGGAAACTTTAATGTTAAAATGCCAACCCAAAATGGAAGAAGTAACAGGATTAAAATTATACCCTGCATATACTTATGCAAGAATATATAAAAAGGGGGACGAGTTAAAAAGACATAAAGATAGATTTAGTTGTGAGATATCTACTACTATGAATCTTGCTGGTAATGATTGGCCAATCTATTTAGAGCCATCTGGAGAAACTGGTAAAAAAGGTATTAAAGTAGATTTAAAACAAGGCGATATGTTAGTCTATTCTGGCTGTGAGCTAGAGCATTGGCGAAATAAATTTAAAGGTAAAGAATGCGTACAAGTATTTCTGCATTATAACAATCGTAAAACTCCAGGAGCAAAAGATAATATGTTCGACAAGCGTCCACATTTAGGTCTTCCTTCTTGGTTTAAACGATGATATAATCTTTAGATGGAGGCAGGGCACCACCACATACCCCCTGTCTCCTTTTAAAGATTATTTATGAATTTAGGATTTGACGCAATATCACAGTTTCCCATATCGCAAGTAGCGAAGGACAACTTAGTAACTATTACAGTTACAGGTAATAATTTAGTTGCTAACATAGGCAATCCTAATATTGCAGCTGATTCAGTTACAGAAACTATTGATCCAAATAAATTAACACTTGGTATTGGAACAGTAACAATAGTTGGTATAGCAAATCTTGAAGCACCTAAAACACCATTAGTTTTAGGAACGGGGAACGTTATAGTTACTGCAGATGCTAATGTTACAGCTTCTGGAAACAACTTGATTATACGTAGTGGATCTGTTACTATTGTTGGAAACGTAGTGCAAGAAGCACCGGCTAACGCTATGACTTTAAGAACAGGCGAAGTAGGTGTTATTACGTGGAACGAAATTATACCAGGAGCAACAATGGTTTGGACACCAATTAAACCGTACGGATAATATATGGCATCAACATTTTCAACAGATCTAGCATTAGAATTAGTAGCAACAGGTGAAAAAGCTGGTCTATGGGGATCTATTACTAATACTAACTTACAAATTTTACAACAATCAACATCAGGCGTAATAGATGTAGCAATGACATCTGGCTCTGATAAAACTTTACTTTTTTCAGATGGTGCAACATCTGATGGTAAAAATATTTATTTAAAACTTACTGGTACTATGACTGGTAATGTTAATTTAATTATACCAGCATCAACAACTGGTGGTACAGCTACTAGGGTTTATGTAATACAAGATGCAACAAACAGAACTACAACAAACAAATATACACTAGGTATTAAAACAGCTGGGTCATCAAATCCAATTGCTGTTCCTGTTGGAGCAACAATGTTAATTCATTCTGATGGTACAGATGCAAGATTAGATATTTTACAAAAAGGTAACTTTGCAATTACATCTAGTTCTATCACTGCATATACTGCAGTAGCTGGTGATAATTTATTAATAGATACACAAGCAGCTCAAGTTACAATTACACTACCAGCTTCGCCTGCTATGGGTGATGAAGTTAGTTTTATGGACGTATCACCAAGTGGAGGTTTTGGTACCAACAAAGTAACAATTAACAGAAACAGTCAACCAATTAGAGGTGCTGCATCTAATTTAGAATTAGTTGCTAATAATCAATCGATTAAATTAAGATACACTAACGCAACCAAAGGTTGGCAATACGTATACAACGTAACATCATAGGAGTAATAAATGCTTACGAAAATTAAGTTTGCTCCTGGAATCGACAAGCAGGATACATCGGTTGGAGCAGAAGGTCGTTGGGTAGATTCAGATAACGTAAGATTTAGATATGGCCTACCGGAAAAAGTAGGTGGTTGGCAATCTCTTTTAACAGATACTATTGTAGGTGTAGCTAGAAAACAACACGCTTTTGTTGACACCGATGGCAATAGATATGTAGCTCTTGGTACAGATAAATTTTTACTTTTATATTTTGAAGGTCAACTATTTGACATAACTCCATTACAAACTGCAATCACAGGTGCAACTTTTACTTTTAATGGGACAACAACTGTAACTTTAACAACATCAACTGACCACGGAATTGGTGTAGGGGATATAATTAGATTAAGTGCAACAACTTTACCAGGCGGTACAACAGGTGTAACCACAGCAACTTTTAATGATATAAACTTTCAAGTTTTATCAGTTCCAACTTCTACAACTTTAACTATTCAAGCAGCTACCGCAGGTTCATCATCAAGTGGTGGATCTGTAACTATTACTCCTTATGAAGTAGTAGGTCCGGCAGCACAATCTTATGGTTATGGTTATGGTATTGGAAACTATGGCGGAACAATTACAGGCGTTTCACAAACAGAATTAGATGGATCACTAAACGCAGATACTGCTGGTACAGGTGGATCGGGGACCGCGGTTACAGTAGACTCAACTACTGGTTTTGATTCTGCAGGTACAATTTTAGTAGAAAGTGAATTAATTACATACACATCAAAAAGTTCTACACAATTTTTAGGTATTACTAGAGGTGCAAACGGAACGGCAACTGCTGGTACATCAAACGGTCAAGCTCACAGTACAAATGCTGTTGTTCAAAACGCAACTAATTTTACAGGATTTGGTAGTGCAGTACAGGCATCAACTGTAACTCTTGAACCAGGACTTTGGTCTTTAAGTAATTTTGGTGAAGTATTAGTTGCAACAATTGCAAATGGTAAAACGTTTACTTGGAATGCAGGAGCTGCTAATCCCACAGGAGTTAGAGCATCTACATCTACATCTGGATTTGCAACTACCAATAATCCAACTGCAACTAGAGTAACACTTATCTCACCAACAACACGTCACTTAATTCATTTTGGAACAGAAGTAACAATAGGTTCGCCTACAACACAAGATGATATGCTTATAAGATTCTCTGTTGATGAAGATATAAATAACTATACACCCGAAGCAACTAACACAGCCGGTACTCAAAGACTACAAGATGGTACAAAAATTATGGGATCACTAGTTGCAAAAGAAAACATTTTAGTTTGGACTGATAATGCATTATATGCAATGAAATTTGTTGGTGCACCATTTACATTTGGCTTTGAACAGGTTGGCACTAACTGTGGATTAATTGGTAAGAATGCAGCTATTGAAATTGATGGTGTTGCATATTGGATGGGTAACAATGGTTTCTTTTCTTTTGATGGTACGGTTAATACCTTACCTTGTTCTGTTGAAGATTTTATTTATGATGATATTGACACTACAAAAGGTCAACAAATATGTGCAGGTATAAATAATCTATTTACAGAAGTTGTTTGGTGGTATCCAACAGCAGGATCTGCATTTAATGATAGATATGTAGTTTATAATTATGGACAAGACAATGCAGGTTTACCTATGGGTAATTGGTATACAGGTACAAATACAAATTCTATTAGAACAACTTGGATTGATTCACTAGTATATCCAAAACCATATGCAACCGCATATAACAGTACAGCTACAGGAACATTTCCTGTTATTCAAGGTGAAACAGGATTAGGTCAAACAGTATTTTTTGAACACGAGATAGGAACAGATCAAGTTAATCCTGATGGTAGTACAACAGCTTTAACTTCTTTTATAAGATCATTTAGTTTTTCTTTACAAAAAGATCAAGCAGAAGTTTTTTTAGCTATGAGAAGATTTTTACCAAACTTTAAAGTATTGATAGGTAACAACCAAGTAACTGTATCAGTTAAAGATTTTCCTGCAGACACAAGTTCTGCTACTGCCTTAAGTCCTTTTACTATTACATCTAATACAACTCAAATTGACACAAGAGCTAGAGGACGTTATGCAAATATTAAAATAGAAAATACAGGGGCCGGCGAATCGTGGAGATTTGGTACGTTTCAAGTTGACCTACAACCAGATGGAAGGAGAGGCTAATGGCAAAGATAGTAGTAAGATTACCTGAACCTAAAAAAGAATACAGTGAAGATAACCAAAGACAAATTAACAAAGCGTTAACTAATATTATTGAACAATTAAACTCTACATATTTAACACAACAAAAAGAAGATCAAGAACGATTTACTTGGTTAGGACTAGGCTAATGGCAAATATATATAAGAACGAAAAAACAAGTTTAACAAATACAGATTTAACAACACTATATACAGTGCCTTCTAACTCAAGAGCTATTGTAAAATCATTATTAGTAACAGAAGATAACGCGGGTACAGCAGTTGTTAAAGTAACATTAGTAGATGCAGCAGCAGCTGTTTTTGCAGTAGATAATGATGTTAATTTAACCGCTAATGAAAAAGAACAAGTATTAAATGAACCCTTGATTATGAAAGAAAGTGAGATATTAAAGGTACAAGCAAGTAGTGGTCAAGTAGATGTTATTGCATCTATATTAGAAATTAACAGAGAGGATAGATAATGCCATTTGTAGAACAAGAAGAAGGTTACAAAGAACAAACAATAGAAGGTAAAACATTAAAAGTTTATAAGCCAAGAGTAGAAGTAACTATAAAACATTTAAAAACAGGTAGAGAATATCTATCAGATGCAGAGGCTAAAGAGGACGTAGATAGCCCAGTAACTGATACTACTCAAGATGATATATCAAGAAATGTCAATGTTATAGTAGGACCATCAATTTTTGGTAACAAAACTAACTTATAGGAGTCGTTGACGAATGGTTAAAAACCTAGTAAATTGTGTGATACTCGCATACATACAAGTTTTGCGCACTTGCTTAAACATTAACAATATAAAAAGAAACTATGGGATTTTTCGATAAATTTATACCAAAAGAAGTAAAGAAGGTTTTTAAACCTGTGGCTAAATTTAGCCAAAAATTTATACCAAAAGAAATAAGACCTTTCTTACCTATGATAACTCCTTTCTTACCTGCAATGGGTATTATGGGACAGCTTGGTGGGCCTATGGGTTTTGCTAAAATGTATGGAGCCAATTTACTTTCGCAACAACTTGCCGATCCTGGCGCAGAGTTTGATGATCTAAATCAAATTGCTGCTTTACTATCAGGTACACAAGGTGGATTAACTAATACCGGCACTGCAAATAGATTAAGAGGTATGACTACTGAATCACAATCTACTTTAGATCAAATAAAAAATGCAATGCCTGGAACACCAGGAGCAGATTTTGCTACACAACAAGCTAATATAAAAGATGCTTTAGCAAATAGAAGTATGTTAACTAAAGCAAAAGATTTAGGATTATCTGGATTAGCAGAAGCTTCTGATTATTTAACAGGCACAGCAGAAACCTTACAAGATTTTGGATCAGGAGATAAAAATTTATTTACAGGACCAGGGGCTAAAGAATTTGCAAAAGCAGCAGCGGTTCCTTTCTCAACAGGAATGGGTGGTGTAACAGAAGCAGTTCAAAGACCAATTATGAGAAAATTTTTAGAAGATGATGCAGCAGAACGAGCAGAATATGAAACAAATATAGATGATCGTAATAAAGAACAAGCTGATATGACTATGTTATTTATGAGACAAGCAGGTCACGATGAACAAACTATTGAAGATACATTAGCATTAGATGGATTAGAAAGTTATTATTCTCCTCCTACAGAGTCAGCAGCTCAAGGTGGAATTATTGGACTTAAGCAAGGCGGTATACCGGACGATGAGTTTATGGAACTTGTATCAAAGTTAAGAGAAAACGGTTTTAGTCAACAAGAAGCAATTGAAGAAGCTATAAGACAACTTTCAGAAAATAAAGCTAACGGTGGAATTATTGGACTTAAAGAAGGTGGTATGTTAAACTTCGGTGGTAAAGAAATGGATTTAAGACCTGGTGGGTTTGTACCTATTGGTAAAAAAGAAAGAGCAGATGATGTACCTGCAAGACTTTCTAAAAATGAATTTGTAATGACAGCAGATGCAGTCAGAGCAGCAGGTGGTGGCAGTGTCAACAAAGG
>WLWF01002752.1_pt1 | contig 12260 bp, 11 predicted proteins | sample 6718331 | NCBI WGS metagenome assembly WLWF01 (sample SAMN12718692, study PRJNA515312) | sponge metagenome | isolation source: marine sponge | host: Mycale hentscheli | place: New Zealand: South Island, Marlborough, Capsize Point | collected 2003-05-01
ATTTACCGTGGGTAATATCAGATACAATAGAACATGCAACACCAATGATTGCAGGATCGCCTGTAAGTAGTAAATAATCTCTAGGTTTATAATCTTTTAATTTTTTTCTTAATGTAAAAATTAATGGACCAGGAGAATGTATCATTTGAGAAAACTCTGGTAATACAAATTTAAATTGTCCATAATGTGATGCTCCCATAATATTTATTTTTGGTGCACCTGCTTTTGTTCCTGCTATTTCTTGAATAACATAAACAGTAGGACTAGATCTTCCTTGTAGATTTTCATATTTCGTACTTTCTGACATTGACAAATCATATAACATCCTTTATATAGAAGTCAATAGAAAGATGAATTATAAATTTAAGACAAAGCCGTATAAGCATCAAATGACTGCTTTAGAAAAGTCATGGAATAAAGAAACGTATGCGTACTTTATGGAGATGGGTACAGGTAAAACAAAAGTATTAATCGACAACATGGCTATGTTGTATGACAAAGGTAAAATAGATAGTGCTCTTATTATTGCACCTAAAGGTGTTATAAAAACTTGGTACGAACAAGAGCTTCCCACACACTTACCCAATCATATAGAAAATGTGACTGTATTGTGGCAGTCGAATATTACAAAAGGACAACAAGAAAAATTAGAATCTTTGTTTGAAACAGAAACAGCTTTACATATTTTAGTTATGAATGTTGAAGCTTTTAGTACAGAAAAAGGTGTTAAGTTTGCATCTAAATTTTTAAACTCACATAACGTTTTAATGGCTATTGATGAGTCTACAACAATTAAAACACCTACAGCCAAAAGAACCAAAAATATTATTGGTCTTGGTAAACATGCAAAGTACAGACGTATTATGACGGGTTCTCCTGTAACTAAAAACCCATTAGATCTATATACACAATGTGAATTTTTAGATCCATTCTTATTAGATTTTTCATCTTATTATGCTTTTAGAAACAGATATGCTGAAATGACAACAATGAATGTTAGAGGAAGATCTATACAAGTTGTAAAAGAATTTAGACACTTAGGTGAATTATCTGAATCACTACAGCCTTTTTCTTACAGAGTATTAAAAGAAGATTGTCTAGACTTACCTCCTAAAAATTGGACTAAAAGACATATTATTCTTACTAGTGAACAAAGAAAAGCTTACGATCAAATGAAAAAACATGCACTAGCTATGTTAAATGGAAAAGTTACTACAACCGTAACTGTACTAACTCAGCTTATGAGATTACACCAAATAACTTGTGGACATTTTACAGCCGATGATGGGTCAACACAATTAATACCTAACAATCGAATTACAGAACTAATGAATGTACTAGAAGAGACTGAAGGTAAAGCTATTATCTGGGCTAACTATCAAAGAGATATTACAAACATAATAGAAAGTATTACAAAAGAATATGGTCCGGGATCCGTGGTTGACTATTATGGATTAACTCCACAGGACGAAAGACAAGACAATATACGTAAATTTCAGTCCGACCCTAAGTGCCGGTTTCTTGTTGGAACGACCTCTACGGGCGGCTATGGGATAACTTTGACAGCTGCAAACACCGTAATTTACTATTCTAACGGATATGACCTTGAGAAGCGTTTACAGTCAGAAGACCGTGCGCATCGTATTGGACAGAAAAAAAATGTTACTTACGTAGATATAATATGTGAAGATACTATTGATGAAAAAATTGTAAAAGCTTTACGAGATAAAATTAATATAGCTTCTCAAGTCCTTGGAGAAGATCTTAAATCCTGGATTTAGTAGGACATACGCGCGTAGCGCGCTGAAATTTAAACAAAGATATCTTTTGCTTTACCAATAATAGGTTTGTATTTTGTTCTACCCTCTTCTCGATAAGCATGTAAAAATTGTTTTCTTGGCATGCCTTCTGTTATGCTGCAGTGTATCCAGCCCGAGTTAGGTTCTCCGGGCGTGTAGAACTCGAGGATCAATTGATCCCATTCTAGCTCTCTGTGTATCCAGTCAGCAAGCTCACAATTATCTACACCCACTACTTCGAAATCGGCCGCTTCTGCACGCGCGTGCTGCGAATTTGGTGAGCTATTTATTTTTTGGCACAGCGCAGGTGAACGGAATCCGCTAGTCACCTTAACCCTGCCGAAGTGGTCACGTACTGGTTGTAAAATTTTTTCACAAAGTGTTTTTAATTTTTCTATTTGATCAGCATTAGGATTATTATCAATCCCATGCCTGATTGCTGTGTCTGATTTAGTCAGCTCTGATAAAGTGAAGTTCCGTGTAAGATCCATGTTAAAACCAACCTTTGTCTAATACTTTTTCTAATAGCAGAAGTGATACTGCCCCAACAGTACCCAATAACACCCAATAGATCTTGTCTATCTTACCACCCAAATCGTGAACACCTTCATGCATATGTTTAACGTCCTTTTTTAATCCAGTAATATATCCATAGATTGAAAGCAAGTGCTCTCTTGTAGTTTTTGGGTTTAATTTATCTCCGTTTGCCATTATGTTCTTAACCTCTTTGCAATAATTTGTTCTTCGGGTGATAGTAATGCAGACTCTGTCTGTGTCAAGCCTGATGTTGGGTCTATATTAGCCGCAAACATATTAGCTATTTGTGGGTCTGGTAAAAAAGGTGCAGCTGGTGTAACTGGTTGTACACTTCCTGTTTGTCCTTCTATTGTTTTAATTCTTTCGTCTATTTTAGGCATAAGTTCTTCAATTTTTCTTTCAGGTGTTGATCTTAAAAATTCTTCTCTTTCATCTTCAGATAAACCTAATGGTATAGTCATATATTTTTTTCTTATGTCAACTAATGTTGCTCTATTTACAAAATCATTTACAGTGTAATTAGTTCCTAACTCTCTATTTATATTTTTAATTGTATTTCTTATTGAAGAATCTTTTTTAAAGTTTGGTAAATTTTCTGGATTATATGTTCCTGACATAACCATACTAACATCTTTATCTGATAAAGCTCTTCTTCCAGATATTAAATCTTTTATTTCTTTTTCTTCAAAATTTAAAGTACGTAATGCTTGCACATCTTTAAACACCTCTGATAAAATTCTGTAATTATTTGATTGTAATTTATCATATTCAGTTGCAATTGTTTCTGCTTCTACGCCGTTTGCAATCAATCTAGCATCCCTTTGTAGTTTTGTTGCGTTGTTTATATCTCTAGTAAACGCACCTCTTGCATCAGACAACATTCCTGAATAACTACCAAGTTTAAATCTCATTGATGTGTATGGATCTTGTTTTGTTATACTAAAACCAGTCATAACTTTTAATACTGTATCGAATAGATCTCTTTTAATTGCAGATTTAGATAGGTCTTGACCTATTGCTTGACCTATTTCTTCGGCACTTCTTATAGTTGTTGGTGTAACTTTTCTGTATGCATGATACATAATCTTAGAAAACCAATCAGGATCATTTTTAATATCAGCAATAACACCACCTTGTTTAGTTCTAAATATTCCTTTTTCATCTGGTATTAATTCAAGAGATGTTTCTGCCATAATAGAAGGTGCTAAGAAAGGTTCTAATGATCTCATTACAAAATCTTTTGCAGATTTAGCAAATAACAGTGCAGTGCTTTCGTCCGTATCTTTTCCTTCTCTAAACGTTTGAAAAGCTTTTTTAACTGGCGCAGCTACATCAGCATAAGGCACTAGGTATGAAAAGTTACTTGCTTTCCAAGACCTGTCTTCTTTTTGTCCTGATACAGGTATTAGATCGGATGCTTTTTCATACTCTGGTGCAAATCTATCTTTATAAGCTTGGTACATGTCTTTTGTAATACCAGTCATTTTTTGTGCAGAATCCATAACAACAGGTGTTGCTATTCCAACTGTTGTTGTCCAACCTATTAATTGTCTTGCACCAATCTGTCTAATGTATGGATTGTCAGACTGCATTTTACGCATGCCACCTCTAACAATATTAAATGAATTTCTGTACATCTCTGATGCAAAAGCAACGAAATTTCCAAGAAATGGAAACTTTCTAACGTTTTGTACAAACGTCGGTATCATAGAATAGTTTGGATATATATCTCTTATTTCAATACCAGCTATTTCTTTTATAGCATCATCTAAAGATTTTTTTGTACCATCAGCTCGAACTGGTTTAAAATCATATTTGTATACTTGTTTAAAATATTTTTTAACATCATCTAAATTTCTTAATGCAGGTTTCATTTGTGATTTTACATAATTGTATCCAAATAATTTCCAAAGGTTATCACCTAACTGATAGGCCTCCATAGATTTACCAATTACTTTTCCAATAGGACCTTTACCCGTTAACAAAGACTTCATAACATTATCAGAAGTTGTACCTTCTATTACAGTTTTTCCAAAAACCTTTGAACCACCCATAAGTTCTGGTATCATTTGTTCTAATTCTTGTGCAATCGTAGATGAATCTAACGCACCATTGTCTAAAGCTTCTTGCATTACTTCTTTTAATTTTTTTGGATCTTTTGTTCTGCCAACAAGATCATCAAATAATATTCTAAAATTATCTGCCACTGATGCACCTGATCCCACGTGTCCATTAGCTGTTGCAAACATAGCAGCTGTAGTTATGTTACGCATTTGTGTCATCAAAGATAAAACTGTTTTGTTCATCTGTATACCTGCTTTAATTGCAAGTGCCGATTTCATAAAAGGTAGTTTTAATAATTGGTCCATGATCAGTGTGTTGTCTTTCATGGCTTTTGCTATCTCAGGTAAGGTTAACATTTTATCTTTACCCACTGTAAATATTTTTTGTAAATCTAAATTGTATGGTTTAGAAACAGTTATAGGAACTAAATCTCTTGGTGATTCAATACCATTTTTCTTTGCAAAATCTATATACTGTCTTCTATTTCTAAATATAAAATTATCCATACCAAAATCAGCAATTTCTTTGTATGCTTTTGCACTGTTTGCTGTGTGAGCCATCTCAACAATTGTGTCCATAATAATTTGTTTTGGATCTTCTACTTTACCCAATAGTTTAGATATTTGATCTGGTAAAAGTTGTTCATCACTAAAAAATTTATTAAATGTAGTTTTAGGTATATTTAATTCTTGTGATGCGTTTGCTATAGCTTTTAATCTTTGTGCAGGTGTTGATCCTTCTGATCTACCTATTGCAAGAACTCTATTTACCATAGCCGTTGCTTCAAGTTTTGCATCAGAAGGTGATATACTTTTATTAAAAGATCTTTGTAGTTTTACAAAATAATCTATAGCATTATTATATAATTCTTTTGGCGCTCGATATTTATTGTTTTTAAATATTTCATAACCTTGATGTAAATATCTACCCATATTTTTTATAATATCATCTTTAACATTCATGCCTTTTAATATTGGTGTTAGTTCTGCTGAGTAGTCATCAATTAATTTTCTGATTGCAAAAGAAGAAGATTGTAAAGATTCTGGTAATTTATTTACTTTTATATTACCACGCATGTAATCTAATACATCACTCCAATATCTTAAAGCTTGGTTAGCTGTATTTGTATTAAATAATATGTCATTAAACCCAGCGTCTGCGAGTTTGTACATCTGTCTATCTAAATCTTTCATAAATATATCTGTAGATTTTTTTGCAGATCTATTTAATCCATCTAATTTTTTAAGTTCGTTTCTAGTTTGCACATTAAATGGTCCGCCAGATTTAAAATTTTCTGTAAAAGAATCTATAGCTCGTAGTATAGAAGTTTTTGCACTAGCACCATATTCAGAATATTTCCAAAGATCAGATCTTGGTATACCAGCTTTTGTTAAAGCTTTGTCTGCAAGATTAGAAGTTGCTCTAAATAATTTTGGTATGCCAGATCTTTCGCTAGCTAATACTTTTGTCATACCGGTTAATGCAGGGTCAACTACATTAGATAGTATAACACCTGATCCTGTAGATAATGTTTTTACAGATGGACCTACTAATTTAAGTGCACCTAAAAATGCTGTGCCTTCTGTACCAAATTTTAATTTGTTTCTTAATACAGCAGCTGCATATTCTTGAGGATTTGTAATACCTTCTAAACTTTCAAGTTTAGTATTAGCTAAAGCTCTTTCTAAAAAGTTACCACTCTCATCACCAAATATTTCGCCAACAGATTTTTGTCCTGTAGCAGAAACAGTAGTGTCAGCTGCAAATGCAGGCAACACCCAATAACCACCATACTTTGCAAGATTTACTCCATACTCACCAGCTTTTGTTGCTGCTAATTTTTTTGCTGTTCTTTCTGCAAGTTTTGTTTTAGCTGCTTTACCAAATAATTTTTTTGCTATCTTCTGTGCAACTGCAAAACCTGTACCATATTGTGTTAATAGTGAGGTAAATTTTGCAACACCTCCTGCGTTATCTCCATAAATATCTTCAAGTGGCATTTCAGGTAATGCTTTTTGTACATTGTCTAATGTTTCTGTATCTAAATATAAATCTGATAATGCTGATATAGTTTCTGCTGTTCCTCTTACTGCTGTGTATAAACCCTGACCTGGACCAACAACTGCTTGTGTAAGTTTAGAGTCCATAACTTTTTGTCTAGCCTTGTCTCCAGCTTCATCTTTTCTATACAATGCATCATACGAACCTTTACCAAGATAATTAAAATCTAAAAATCTATTAAGATCTTTTCTGTCTGCTATATCTGTAAAATTTTTACTGTCTTTAAAATATTCTGAGTAACCATCTTTTCTGTATTCATCTAAAAATTGTATTACAGGTGTAGGATCGTTTCTAAATATGTTTAGATATCTATCAACATCAGCCTGTACCTCTCCTGGTAATTCTAATACAAAATCACTGTAAGCTTCATCTAATACTGCAGCTGGTTTGTTAGCATCTTCTCTTGCTTCTATACCTGGACCATAAATACCAACAGCTAGTTTTTCTAAAAAACTTCTATCTAATGGATCTTTGTCTAAAGCTCCTTGTAAAAAAGGTTGTATCTGTGATTTTCTAGTATCGTCCATTGGCCTCCTTATACGGTAGACACATCAATGTTCATTGAGACACCATACTTTTGATTGAATGATGATACGTCTTCTTGGTTTTTAATACTTGCAAAATCTGCAAAAGCATCTTTGTTATATGCAATTAATTTTACAACATCGTCTGGTATTTCTTGTGGTAATCTAGCTCTTAACATAGCATATGCATCTTGTCCTGCAGGGCCTTGACCTTGTGTTTCCATAGCTACGTCTTGTCTTTCAACAGACATAGGATTAGTCATTGGTTGTTCACCCATTTCAGGTGTACCCATAGCTCTGTCTACTCTACCACCTTTTGCAAAACCCATAGAGGCTTTATAATCATCTACTGCTTTATCTAATTGTGAACTATTAGGTGCTGCACCATATAAATCTATAAATTCTGCTCTTAAATCAGCTCTAAGTTCATCTTCTGTTTGGTAACTAGATCCAATAGTTAATTTTAATCTTCTATTTATTTTTCTTTTTTGATCTGAATATACTGCAGGGTCTAACGTATCTTTTTGTGATTCTAACTCTCCCAATGCTTTTTCAAGTTTATCTAATTTAGCAAACTTCATTTCAAAAACTTTTTGTGATCCAGAACTAGTTGGTTTTAAGGCTTTAGCAAATGCAAGATCTGTTGTTGGGTCTAACGCTTTTAGTTCTAATTTTTTCTTTGCTCCTAATGCAGGTAAAGCTATTTCAGTTCCTGACATTGCAATATTTTGTAATATATCGAAAGGGTTGTTAGATCCTTCTGTGGCTAAAACATTACCAACTCTACCTAAAGCTTGCATGTTAATTAAATCATTCATCTCACCCATTTTTTCTTGTCGAAGATTATAATTAGTCATAGCTCTATCTAAAAAATCTCTGTAAGTAGTTGGTCCTTCAGCATAGTTTGCTCTACCATCTGACATGTTTACTTTCTCATCTAAACCTGATGTAATACCTGTGCCTTGAGAGGCAGCTTTGCCTCCCATCTTAAACATAGGTCTTTGCATAACTTTATAATTCATATCTAACCAAATAGTTTACCTAAACTAAATGCTCCTATTCCTGCTTGTAATGCTCCTGCTAAGGGACTTTGTTGTGCTGGTCCTGTTCCACTCATAGTTTGTACTTGACCAAGTCCTCCACCTACACCAGTTAAACCTTGACCAAATCGTGCAAGTCTTTCAATTGGTTCGTAAGCTGCCATTCTATTTGCACCTTGTTGTGCATCTTGTACAGCTTGTCTGTATGCTAAATCTTGTGATCCTAAACCTTGTGCCATACCAATTGCACCAGCTGCTAACTGTGGTTGTGTTGTTGCAAAACCAAGTTGTTGATTAGCGAGTCCTGATTGTAATCCTGCAAGTTGACCTTGTTGACCAAATGCTTGTGCAGCTAATTGATTAGCTTGTGTAAATCCTGCTTGATTTAATTGTGCTTGCAGTAATGCTCTGTCCATATCAGATTTTCTATCATACTCTGCTAGTTGAACACCTGTTCTACCTGCACCTAATGCACCTAATGAAGCTGCTTGATCTCTAATACGTTGTTGTCTTATTTGTGCTTGTTCGTCAAACTGTGCAAGAGTTGCATCTCTTACTGCAGATTGATATGGTGATTCAAATGCTTGATAAGCAGTTGGACCTGTTCTTGATGCAGCTGCTGTAATCATTGGTGATACACCACCTAAAGTAGTTTCTGCTGCTGATAAAAATGGTTGAAACCCTGCAACACCTGTTCCTTGAACTCCAGATACTGCTCCTGTATTAGGATCAAATTGTAATGTACCTAATCCAGCTTGTGTTGCTGCTTGTTGTTGTGCTTGTTGTTGTAATCCTCCAAGTCCCACTACTGATGGTGCAAATTGAGATGTATCTAATGGTTGTGCAGCTTGTGCTGTCGACAACTCTAAAAATTTTTCTATACCCGGTTTTAAATAATCAGGTGCTTGTGTTATGGTTGTTTGTTGAATATTTTCAGCCATTATGCCATCATTCCTTTCGCTTCAGGTTTTTTCTCTAATTGTTTCATTGCTTGATACATTTTTTTAGCACCTTCGTTAACACTACCACCACCCGCTGCTCTTACAGCATCGGCAGTAAATACAAATTCGTTTTTGCTTAATCTAGCAGGCACGTCATCGGCTTTTTCAACTGCGCCGTATGGCATGAAGCCTCCTGTATACCTCATATCTGCCTCAATTGGAAGCCCTCCTAGGCCACTTTCTTCAGTCGTAGGTTTTGTTCCAAGAGCCAAGTTTGCTCGGACCTTGCCGCCTGTTGCCTTACTACTTTTTTTATTTAATTCATCAGTTAATTTTAATATTTCATTTACATCCATGATTGGTGTTAATGATTCAAATTCGTCAATACGTATTGGTTTTATTCCTAACTCTACCGCTGCTCTTACATAGTCCATGTAACTATTAGATGATGCCATCATAATACCTTCTTTGTCTTTAGAAGAAAATTTATTCATTAATCTCATCATTTCTTCTCTAAATTCTTCTAACTCATCTGCATTTAATTCTTTATATGGTTTACCAAACATTCTCATAGAGTGATCATCTTCTTCACCACCTCTATAAAAAGGATCATCAACTGAAGCTTTTATAGGTTTTAATGGTTTTGGTGTAAATGGTTTGTCCTCGTCTGGTAATACAGGTCCTTCAGGTTTTGGTCCAAAAGGGTTTACAGGTTCTGTTCCATCACCGCTACCTATTGCATAGTTAGTTCTCATCAATCCACCATTTGCTGCTCTAAATTGTTCTGGCACTGCAAATAATTCTGGTGTTAGTTGTGAGAATAATTGATAGCCTCTGTCATAGTCATCAGAGTTTCCTGTAGCTTGTGCTAATGCAGTTCCAGCTTCTTCAGGTGTTTTAGAATTTTGTATTAATGATAATGCCGATAGTCCAACACCTGCTACTTTTGCTTTACTAAAACCACCATCTTCACCACCTAATAAAAACTGTCCTGCTTTTGTGTCTAAAATCTTTGGTGAATCTTTAACACCAAATTGAAAAAATTTACCACCTTGACCAAGTATACCTGATGTTGCATCTCTAGCTCCAACTCCTTCTAACTTCATCATCCCTCCCATCGGAGAACGTTGAATTGTTTCTGTAGTTCCAGAAAATGCAGGTGTTCCAAGAGTAACGTCTCTTAAATTTCTTTCCATACCTGGTAATGTAAAATCACCAACACGTTGAGCAATACCTCTACCCATATCTGTTTTACTAAAAAATGTAGGAGCTGCAGCTAAAGCTAAATCTATAGGACTAATTCTACCTGTTTGTTTTGCTGTGCCTAATAGGTATGCTGCTTCTCTATATCCTGGTGGTAGGAAAGGTGCAGCAACTCTCATGATACCTGCTATCTCTTTTGGTACTAATTTTTTAGCTACTTTAGTTACAGGGCTTGTAACTTTTTTTACAGCTTTTTTAACAAAGCTTCCAAGTCCGTATAATTGTCTGGGTTGTTGCATTCTAGATATTGCCATCGTACTATTCTATTTTGTTTCTCCAAATAAATCAAGGCTAGGCATGATAACCCTGACATCTTTTCTTATGTCAGATTCTGCAATTCCTTTAGCTTTCCACTCAGAATCGTCCTTGTATACCTCGCCTGTCTTCATATTAGTTATTGTTGTTATAATCTCTTTTGGTTCTATTACTGGTAGATCTTTCATTATGTTGTTATCTCCTTCTTAATGTTTAAATAACTAATCGCTACATCAAACGAATCTGTGCTGCTTGATTGTACGGTTAGGGTATCACCACCCTCAACCACCAACGGTTGAGTAAGTAATTCTGTTGTGACATTAGCAGTCAAAGCTGCTGATTTTATAGCCGTAATACTATTATTTGTGACTGTAACTGTAGGTGTGCCTGCAGCTGTTACTAATATAGATTTAATAACATAAGTCTCACTGACTAAAGGATTGCCTGATCCAAATGGTGTTAATGCACCACCTGTTGTGCTGTTGTCTAAACCTACAAATTTAAATTGATTAGCCATTAGTTAATAAAAAAGTTAAACGCTTCAACCTCATCCTTTAAATCTTCTTGAAACGTTGAGTTTAATTTTTCTACAATAGCATCTAAATCTCTTACTTGAGCCTCAGCTACCTGTAGATTATATTCTTGTTCCGGTCTTGTTATTACTTGTACAATTTTAGCCATACTGTCCCGTTCTGCCTGCGTCTTGATTTGATGCTGCTCCACCTGGTGCATCATCTTTATTACCACCATCAAAATCACCTTTATCAATTCTTGATTGTAATTCTTTTAGTGCACCTCTTTTTTGAGCTGCCTCCACTGCTTTTTTATCTCTTTGTCTTTGCATAAAATCTGCAATACTAGTTGATCTTCCAAAAGTATCAAGTGTTGAGTCTCCTCTTAAATTCATTCCACCTTTTATTCCAACTCTTCCTGTTCCTGCTAATGATCCTAAACCTCGAGCTATTAATCCAACAAAAGGATTTCCTGTTATTACACCTAAAGCTGTTGAGCCTAACTGTTTTGCAAAATCCATATTAAAACCTGGTTTAGCTACTTCTGTAAATTCTTCATAATCAGATTCTGGAAGTCCTGCATTATCCATAAAAGACACTAAACCTTTGTTATTAAAAGTTTGTGGTGTCGTATTAAACTCATAAGCATTTAAAGGAGTAAACAAAGAATTTGGTAATGAAATATTTCTTAAACCTACTGGATCATAGTTTAAATTGTAATCGTTAAATACATCTCTATTTAAATTTAATATACTCATTATCTTCTACCGTCTGGTTGTATATCTAACCTAAAAGTTCCTAATTTCCAACTCTGATTAGTTGTTGTGTTTGCTACTTTTAATGCAACAGCTCTAGCTCTTGCACGTGTATCTACCTTTTTAGTAGAGGATGATACTGTAAATGGTCCAAGTGCTGAACTAGATTGTGTATCATTTGGAAAATCTCTTAATAAAAATGTAATCTGTGTATTACCAGTTTGAGATATAAAGTCAGGTATAAATCTTCTTATCTTCATAAGATATTCACCATCTCCTTTAAAAGTTGCCATACCTGTTGATTGTCCTGTTGATGTGGCTCTAGCTTGTGTAATATCATAATCTCCTGATTCAATACTAGCAACAATAGCTGTTGTTGCACCACCTTGAACTTGATCAGTCCCTGTTTCGTGTTGATAGTATATTGTTCTACCTTCTGTGTTTCCTACAACATCAAAAGATGTATCTGTTCCTGCTTCGTAAGATAAAGCATGTGGATTACCAAATAC
>WLWF01002753.1_pt1 | contig 12257 bp, 29 predicted proteins | sample 6718331 | NCBI WGS metagenome assembly WLWF01 (sample SAMN12718692, study PRJNA515312) | sponge metagenome | isolation source: marine sponge | host: Mycale hentscheli | place: New Zealand: South Island, Marlborough, Capsize Point | collected 2003-05-01
TCTCTTCAGAATCGCGACAATTTGGTCCGCCCGCAAAGTTGCCATTATAGCCCAACGCCAATACAGATGTATTGTCGGCACTGACTACGATCGCGCCAACTTTGTATTTGGGGTCATACGACCGCAGGGCGATGGAATGGGCCATTTGCATCCAAATTTCGTCCCATGATGGGCGGGATTCAGTCATGATAAACGAAATCTCCACCAAGATCGCCGGATCGGCAGTCAAGTTCGAGTAGATTTGTCTCTACCCGCCATAGTCCATCGCCATAATCAACCAAATTCAGTGAATGAAACTGATCCTCGTCGTAAATCATGAACTCGATAGACGACCAGTCGTCCTCTACAGTAGTTTCTGCAATTACTAGGGCGGAATACCGTGATTCTACATGTTCACAGGACCACCATTCCTGAAAGGTATCCCCCGTATCCCCGGTAACCGGGCTCCCCGCGCACGCGAATAGGGTGGTTGCTAACACAAAGCCGAACATCTTTGCTCTCCGATGTTGTTGTTACGCCTATAATATAACCTTATAGGTCGTAGAAGTCAAGTATTCTTCGGCGTTGCCCCATAAACTCGCGGCATTTTTCCAAGTCAGCGTCGTCGTACAATGATAAATCACCAATGTATTCATAGAAGCTTCTCCTTATGTCATGCCAGTATACATGACACATCCTTGAGTTCTCTATGACCTCTATAACCGTACCAAAGCCACAATAGCCCCAATTCTCGTCTAGGAGGCAAACAAGATCGCCTTCGGTTGGGTTGTATTGCTTTTTCTCCGTCATTGTAGGGTAATTATGTTTTTTGCTTGTTCTCGCCTACGGCTGGTTTTATGGCCCAACACGTCTCTAAGTCAATTTGCCTATCCTTAAACCAATACACTTCGTATTCACCATTCTTGTGTTCCCATAGGACTATACCAAAGCCGTATAGTCGGTATTCATCGTAGGTTAAACTAACCAAATCCCCGACACTGAATGAGTGCGGGGATTCGTAAGTTATTGGCATGTTTTAACTAGTCTTGTGTTCTCGGATGTAAAGGTCTGGAAAATTTTTGGCGGTGTTTTTTGGGTCACCTTAGATCTTGATTAGGTAGCTGATGTGGCAAAGTCGTGTTTCCGATCCTTGCTTGAGTGTTGCAAGCTCTCCGAAGGGGTGTGCTTTGTCTGTGCTTAATACTAACCAAACACCACGGGCATCCATAGAATAGGAGGAAGCTTGCTGGTATTTGACTAGATCTCCTGTCTGGATGTCTTGCAATTTTTTACTCGGGGTTTTTGTGGGGGTTAGATTCTGGGAATTTAGGCGCGGTATTGTGAATGTACCTCGCCCGCCCGGATGCAGACACGCATAGATAGGGACATCCCCCCGGGGGGGGAGGGGGGGGGAGCCCCCCTATGCAAGCTAACGGAACTTCGCAACGCTCCACTCGAACTTGCTGAGCGCACCCTGCACGATGGGCAGCAGCACGTTAGCGCGTGCCTGCGTGTGGGTGTCGCCGTCATCCTGTCGGATGCTAAGGTCTGGACGAGTCATGGCGCACCACCCACCAAACATAGGCTCGTGGACGGCGAACCAACGGGCTCCCCTCTCGTCAGTAGTCACGATAGCAAAACGATTCTTCATCAGTTCCCCCAAAGGCAAACGCAACGGATCGCGCACGCGCCTGTGCGCTCCTCCGCGATCTCCATAGCCTTCTCCCGCGAGGAAGCGTGGACACGCTCAACACGGGTCACCCTCTCCCACCTTGGAGGACCGCCCCAGCGGCCAACGTTCTTGCTGAATGAGACGGTGATGTCGAAAGGCATAGTATCCATGGATTCTCTCTGTTCTGTTGGTTTATCTTCAACCTATGCCGGCGGGCAATTGAATGCCCACCAGCACAGCACTCTCAAAATCAACCCCAACGCTCTTCGCGCCAGCCGTTGTCCCTGCACACCTGCGCCATCTCGTTCGCCTCCGACAAGGAGACGATCCTGTGGACTGACTCGCCCTCGCGAGTCCACGACCACACCGTGCAGTCGATGTTCTCCGGGCTGACGTGGGTCACCCAGCGTCGAATGTGCGGGCGGAACTGGACGCCCTGGCTGGTGGGAACTTCGGTGCTGACGAAGGAGGTGAGGGTCGAGGTCAGGTCAAGCATGGATTCTCCGGGGAGGATGCGCAAGGGTTCTTCCCCTCACACCTATAATGTAACCCGCTGGGGGCGTTCTGTCCACCCTCACGGGTGCGTTAGGACATCTGGTGACAAGTTTATCTTTCACCTATGCCGACGGGCAACTGAATGCCCGCCAGCACGGCACTCTCAAAATCGGTCAGATCTGGCGGTCTTCCTGCTGGTCCTGCGCCTGCTCTGCCCAGTCCGTCGAAGTCATCTCCCAGACGCCCACCAGCGTCTCCATGTCGTAGCCGTCAAAGATCATCACCCACTGGCGTCCCTTCTCCTCAAAGAAGATCGACTGGTTCGGGTAATCGATCTTGGTGATGACGGCGTCTGGGTGGCGGCGCAGGAGGATGTGGAGGCACTCGAACTTCATGGGGGCATTCCGTGGCTGGAATTTCGCGAGGACTGGAAGCGTCCCCGCACCTATAATGTAACCCGGCGAGGGCTTGTTGTCAAGGCGCTGCTGGTCGTTATTGTGGACGTTTTTTGTCCTTGACAGTTTGTGGCTGCGATGCGATCTGATCACCAGCCACATCGCAGCCACTTCTAACATAGGTCAATGAAACATAAAACCAAACAATCTAAGGATGTCATAGAGCAATAGGAAACCTTCACCACTTCACACACTATCAGCCACTTCTGGCGGGGGGCTTCTGGGACTGGGTGATAGAACCAATAACATTGGTAACCACAAGACCCGCAAAGGCACTCACACCATAGGCAAACCAACTATCAGGCTGAAAGAGATTGTGTGTTGTTCCTACCTTATAGAACAACCAACCAAAGAGAGCAGTCGTACCTACGTGCATTGCTACTTGGAACAATAACACTATCACTCTGGTATGGATGTCTTCTCTATTCACTTCTCTTCTCCTATTGGTAGGGTTTATCTTTTGTTGGGTTCTCGAAGGGTAACGAGAGGCGGGAGTCGAACCCGCAGAGATGGCGCCTACTTGTCGCTCCCGCACCTCGGCTGCTCCTTGGTGTTTTTGGTTGCGAGGTTCATGCGTTCCATCGGGGCACCCCTGCCCCACACACACAAGCCGCCAAACCTGTATGATGTCTCCGGTGCTTCTCGTTGGCGCGAGGTGACCGGCTCTCGTAGAAAGGGGAGCACACTTTAACCGGTGTGCAAGCGGGTTGGGATTGGACTGTTGTTATCGTGGTTGTATCACAATACATTTTCACATCCAGTCATCATAAAAGTGAACCACATCCGTAGGAGCAAAGGCTCTAACTTCCGGAGTAAGAATCCAGTCGTAGACCATGCCTGAGCCGCATTTGTCAAGCTTAATTGCAATATTGCATCCTTGTGCCAGAACCCATACATTATTCACTTCGTCATAAAAAATAGGCCTTCGACTCTCGTCGCGCGCGATAGAAGATTTTTGAAAGTCACTAAACTTAAATTCAGCTTCATCAGAAAAAACTTCATACGGACCAAAGTTGTCGCAAGTTCCGCTCAGTACGTTATAAAGCTTGTCAAGTGCTCTTGTGAGAGCCTCATCATTAACAATGTGAGGAAAACTACGATGAAGATTTTTCATAGGTGAGTTCCTATTTCTTTTCTTGGGTTCTCGGAAGGTTGGGACTTTCAGGGGAGACGGGCGATAGGGCGCAACCTTATCGATCCCGCCTCCCCTCCGGGTTCAGACCCGGAACATCGTAATAGCGCCGACCATCGAGCCGTCAAGGCTGGCGATCTCCACGCTGGTGCCGTCGTCCTGCCCACGGAAAGCGCGCTTGACCTCGGCAGCCGTTGCGGGCTCTCCAGCGAGGAGCAGCACAGCGGGCTCTGCCTGGGCTGCCTTGGCGGCGGTCGCGGCGGTCGCTTCCAGCGCCTTGAGGGCAGCCATGGCGTCCGCAGGCGCGAGGTCACCCGTGGCGACCTTGCCAAACAGATCGACGCTCGCAGCGTCAAGGTCAATCACCTCCACCGCAGGGGCGAGGGCGACATCGACACCGGACACCGCGGCGGCGGCGTTGAGGCGCTCCACCGCGATGGCGACGAGCGCATTGGCGTTCTTGAGGGCGGCGATCGGGGCGGTGATGCCGGCAGCGGTCAGGACAAAGAGGTTAGCCATCGTGAAACTCCGTGGGGAGGGTGCTTGCGGTCGGGAGTCCATCTCCCTCTCACATCTATAATGTAACCCGTTAGGGTCGTTCCGTCAAGGAAAAAGTGAAAGTATTTTTCGGGTTCTCGGCGCGAGTGTCTCGCGCTCCCTCTCACACCTATAATGTAACCCGTTGAGGGCGACCCGTCAAGGCGATCAGGTCAGAAAGTTGTCTCCGATTGTCTCAGCCGTTACACTCGGCATCCAGGGCGGTCGCCATGCGCTCGGCAGTCTCAACGAGCACCGTGTCGCACAGCCACGACTTGCGCTTGCCGGTGTGGATGCGCCACACGCGACCGCCAGAGCCGCAGGGCTCCCAGGCGTAGCCGATCGCCTTGGGTGGCTGCCGGTTGGAGCGGGTGTTGATCCGCATCCCGGGAAGGGTCCAGCGATACTTGGTCTTCTTCTTCTTCTTGAACATTCAGGCTCTCCAGAGCGGTGGCGGGGCGGGAGTCTATCTCCCTCTCACCCCTATAATGTAACCCGTTGCGGGGAAATCGCAAGGAATATCTTGTCTCGGTTTGTCTCAGTCGGCGAACGCCCACGAGAGGATGCGGAACCCGCGGATCCCGGCAGCGTGGACGGCAGCGTGGACCTCGGTATCCTGGCGGTCGTCGTTGACGAGCACGCGGAAAATGTCGGTGTGGGTCTTCCCACCGAATCCGGGCTCGTGGAAGGTGATGCGGGCGGTGCGGAACATTCTCTCTCCTTCTTACACCTATAATGTAACCTGTTTTAGCGATCTTGCAACCGGTTGTGACAACCAGTGACAATCAGTCCACTGGGGACCGACTGCCCATCACGATCTCGCGAGCGTGGGCGGGGTTGTCCTCGCCCGCCGCCATCCTGACCGCCGCACGGGCAGCCTGCACGATCCCCTCGTCGATGTGCATCTCGCTAAACGAGAAGCGCACCGGGGCAGCGAGCCCGTGGGGGCAGGACACCCGCCACCGCGCGGTGTGGTGGTCGGGCGCAGCGTGGTCGCGGTTGACGATCAGCGGTTCCATTCAATCCTCTCTTTTTACTCTTATAATGTAACCCGGTGATCGTGCTCTGTCAAGCAGAAATCACGCGGATCGCGGGGGCGTGGCGGTCGTCCATAATGTCGAGCACTGCACCCTTTTCAATAAACCCAGCCGGATTGGCTTCGAGCGCGCTGACCACGATCCAGTGAGCCCCTCCGCGTGGGAACCAGTTAATCAGCACAAGCGCACGGTACCATCCACGACCATAGGGGGTGGGAACCTCTACAAGTGTGCCGGGCGGCATTGGCGTGCGGAACATTCTCTCTCCTTCTTATACCTATAATGTAACCCGCTGGGTGGGTTTGTCCAGTAACGAAATGTCACCGAGTTGTCAGGTGCTCGTCAAGGGGCAGGAAGTAGGGCTTGACCTCTGGGTCTCCCAGGGCATTCGCCCAGGCTTCCACCAGAATCTTCAATTGATCAATTTCTTCCTGCGTTTTCGCCTGCTCCTCCTGACGGAGACGCTCGCGGTGGTCGCAGAGTGAGACGAGAACGCCCATCAGAAGGGCATCTTGGAGAAGATCGCCGTGAACTGCTCTGGGAGCATGATCGTGTCTGCGACCCGCTTGGCGAGACCGACGTGGCTGCTGGTGGTCATGGAATGGAAGTCACCGCCTGGGCTGGTGAAATTGCCGACGACGACGCCAGCGAGGGTGCGCTCTGCGATCTTGAGATCGTAGGACCAGAGGGAACGCCCATCGGTGCGGAGGCGACCGGAGCGGGCAGGGCGTCCAGCGGCGAAGGCGCGGACAACGGAATCGTTACGAATCATAGATACTCTCTTTTGCTTAGAGGACAAAGTAGCCAAAAAGGAAACCAAGGGAAGCCCATAAGGCATAGTCGGTGAACAAAATCACCATCGCTTTGTGTTTCGGGGTCATCTTCTCTCCCTCCTTCCCCTATAATGTAACCAGGGGATCGTGGTTTGTCGAGCGAATTTATGTCTCAGAATGTCTTTGTCATTCTGACGCTTTTCCACGGCACGCTCGTTTGTTAGCCATTTTCTTTCTGTTGGGGTGGCGTCCAGCACCAGAACGAGATCGAGCAGCCACAGCGATAATGTTGCGACGTTTCGGCTTCTTCGTTTTGTTGCGTTTAGCCATCGTGGTGCTCCTTTTGGTTAAATAGTCACTGCGGGGGGAGAATGACCCCCCTTTGGATCAGATCTCGCGCAGTCCTTCCAAACCAACCCTGAAGGGTGAAGGCGAGCCCGTTGTTGACAAGTAGCTGCCACGCAGCAATCTGCTCCTCTTCGCTTGCGGGCTGGACGCCCTCGGCGATCATCACAGCTTCGTAGACGTTGGGTTCTGGGTTACTCAAGGGGTCCATCCAAATTCCTGAAAGATTGAGGCGAGCAGAACACAAATCAGGATACCAACGGAACACAACATAATCACGTCACATTGGAATTGAAGATCTTGGGCGCTCATGCCTCTGCCGCCTCGTAGCCAGCAGCGAAGGCGATCAGCATTTCACCGCGGGCATCCTCGTCGGTTGCGGCGGAACACAGCAGCGCCACAGCGAAGGACGCATAGATCCCCTCTGCGGTGATGGCGGCGTCATAGGCGCTCGTGGCGAGCGGGGTGTGGGTCAGTTCTTCCATTCAATCCTCTCTTGTTACTCTTATAATGTAACCCGGTGATCGCAGATCGTCAAGTCACGGAATGTCACCGACGACGCTGGATCTCCATCTGAGCCTCAAACCACAGGTTCTCGGCTTTCATTCCCCCATCGGCGGCGGGCGGGGTGTTAGCCAACTTCTGAACGACCGCGAGGTCCAGGGTGGAAAGATCAACCCAAGCCAGGGAGAGCCCCTTGGAGAGCCGGATCTTCTTCTTGGGTGCTGTCATCCAGTCCATGTTCTACCTCACAAGTGAAAAGGTGTGAAAGGAAATAACCTATCAGGTCCGTGCAGTGCTCCCGGTCAAGGGACTCGAACCCTTGAAGCAACCAGCCGAGAAGATGCTAACCCGTGCGGGAGTCGAACCCGCATCCCTCTCACCCCTATAATGTAACCCGCCAGGGCGTGTTCGTCAAGCCTCAGAGGCTACGATCTTTGTCTTAGAATGTCTCAGCAGTCGCGGGTCTCCACGAGGAGCCGACCAGGGACGCTGATAAAGTGCCGGGAGCCGTCGTTCTCAACGACCAGTCCGGTGAGACTCCCGCCGTGAACGCAACCCGTGTCGATGCCTGTGCTGTGCTCGCGCACGTCTGGACCGGACAGGAAGGGCTCGTGCCCAAAGACAATGTGCCCAAAACGTCCATCCCAGATTTCTGTCCAAAAAGGATCGTCTGGGGATTCATCACCCATTGAGCGAAACTTGCCCGTGTTCTTGCACACAAAGCGTGTGCGGGAAACTTTGAGAAACTTTCGTTGCTTAGTTTTGGAAAGTCCCATGAACTGCTCGATGGTTGGGAATTCTGTCCAGTTACTTGGCATTCCCCCGTGAACCACCAGAATGTTGTGTTGCTCCACCTTATGGAACGGAACAAAGCCCTCCATAAAATGGATGTCTTCTGGGGAGAGATGGGAAGTGATCTCGTTTACCTCTCCCTCGCGGACAACTCCGCGCGAGACGTTGCGGCGATGCCGACGATGCTTCTCCTCGTGGTTGCCCTCAATGACCACGACGCGGTGGCGCTGGGACAACTCGCGGACGAAACGAATGACGCCAGGGGAGTCGTCCCCCTTGTCAACCAGATCGCCCACAAAGATGATCTCGTCGTCGGGCGAGGGGCGCAGGAGGTCAACGAGGCTCCGCAACTCGCGGAGGCATCCGTGGACATCACCGATGATCATCGTGCGCGGCATTCTGTCTCCTGTTCTCTGTCTTACCCCTATAATGTAACCAGTTTTGGAGATCTCGCAAGGTGTTTTGTGTCTCTGTTTGTCTCAGAAGCCGACCTTGCGCGCCTGGGGCTCATTCTCGCCAGGGAGAGACTTGACCGGTTGTGATCCCTTTGTGGGGACGGCAGCGAAGATCACGTCCTGCTGCTGGTCCTGGGTGGCTGCGAGTCGGAACGCCACAGCCTGGGCGGACAGGACAAGAATGTCGCGGGCGATTGTCTTGAGAATGGGGTTCATTTTACTCTGCCTTTGAAATGGTGGTAAGTTCCGTCACGTAGACGGAAGAAGTGACTTTTTCCCTACCCTGCGGGGTTGTGACTGGTTTAAGCCAGCGAACCATTGCTACGGGAAAGCGACTACCGGTGTCCTTCATTTCAAGGACAATCGCGTTACCCCAGCGATAGTGGTTTACAAGGGTTCCTTCTTTCATTGTTCTGCTCTTGAAAGTAGGTTAAAACGCCGCACAGGCAAACAACGGTCTACATCGCCACAACGGACTACATCGCCACGAAGATACTTCACATTCAAATAATGGCGTCCGCCCATTGTGTAAGCTTGCAAAACGATGCCGATGTTGGCGCGGTTCATTCTGCTCCGCACAAGATCGCCAACTTGGAAAGGGTGCTTCATTGTTCACCACTTCTTGGGTGGAGTGGAAGCACCGCACTTTGGGCAGCGTCCTGAATACCACCGGGAAACCCAACCAGGGCAGCCACAATGGGGGCAGAAGAACTTGGGCTTCATTTTACCTCCGAAACAAGGGCGAGGTCTTCGTCGTCAGTCCACCACGTCTGGTAGGTCTCTGGCGGCTCGCCAGGGCGCTCCCTCCACACGACCGGCGCATCCCAGCGGATCCGCCACAGCATCCCATCCTCCCTCATGTCTGCGGAGCCGATGATAATGCCGCGCCCGTTGGTAGGGTGCTCGACAAGCGAGCCGATGGCGAAGATGGTGTCCTGCATTCTCTCTCCTCTCCCCTATAATGTAACCGACCGGGGCGACCAGCGCCACCCCGATCCTGTCACACTTTGTCTCACTTGCGGTCGATGGAGACAACCACCTCGGAAGTGGTGAAGTATGGGTTACGCGCGTATTCTGCGGTAGTCATCCACATACGCTGACACTTGGAGGCAATTGGCTTGGGTGCCATCATATCAGTCAGAACGATGTGTCCGTCAAACTTACCATCATTGACGAAGCGGGTGGGAGCATCGAAGCAAGTTCCACCACACATCACACGCTCAGCCTTTCGGCGCTCACCCTTCTTCCAGACGTAAACCTTGTCCTTGGCGACATCGGTGTCAAACGGAATCACGGTAAACTCGGCAAACTGCGCGAGGTTGTCCAACTCAGAGTAGAACGCTGCGAGCATCCCATCATCCACAGAACCGGATTGGTCGATGGAAATAGCGATCTTTGCCTGACGACGGACACGCTTACCGGGATGAATCTTTGGAAACCGCTTGTTCAGACGACGCGGAGTAGACCGCTTGTCGGCACGCTGGGAAGTACGCACAAAGTAACGCAGCATCTTCTTCCAGTCAACTTTGGTTTGGAGGCGCTCCTTGATAGCCTTCTTCATGCTCTGCGAAACAGAGCCCCAGTTGCCCGACTTGTCTGCCTCCTCAGCAGCCTTCTTGACGGCTTCCTTGAGTCGCTCCTTTGCGATCTCGTTGGCTTGCTGGTTTCCACCACCCTCGCCGAAACCGTCGTGAACATCGAAGGAATCCTCGTCGCCAAAGGGGTCACCTTCGCCGTTCTGCTTGGATTCTTCCTGCATCTTTTCCAACTCAGCAAGATACCACTCATAAGTCTGACCCGACGGAAGATCAGCAAACTTACCCTCACCGGGCAAACAACCCTTCATGGGCTCGCCGCCCTCAACAAGCACAGGACCGGGATCCGACTCACAAGGCAACTTGCCGTGCATTTCGGGAAGACCATTGATTGCGAGATCCATCGCAATGTTATCAATGTTACGGATGCCGCCTTCTGGCTTGCGAGTCGTAACGTGCTCGAACACAAGATGGTAGAACTCATGCATCAAAACACCCTGCTTGTGTTCGTCCGACAAAGAACCCATAAACTTGGGGTTGTAGAACAACTCAAACTGCGCGGTGTCGGGGTTGACGCGGACGCCAGCCGTAGGCACAGAGTCGGTGCTGATCTTGTCGATGCGGCGCGAGAGCGCAGCGAAGAACGGCTCGCGCATAAGCAGCCGAGCGGTGTGGAGGTTAAGGTCAAAGGGCTTGTTGTCGTCTGCGGGCATGTGCCTCTCCTTGTTACTCTTATAATGTAACCCGCCCAGCCCTGGTTGTCAAGGCTGGTCGGCTACGATCTTTGTCAACGAATGTCGTCGTAGTAGGGACTACCTGGGAGATAATAGCTAACTTTCAGTTCCGTGTCGAATTTCCACATTTGCCTACCTTCGTGGGAAAGTAGCAGGAATCTTTTTCTCTTGCTTCCAGATGGTCCTGAACCATAGACTTTGCGCTGGTATCTTTTGACCTCCAGCACAATGTAGGGCTTCTTCGTTGTCCTGTTTACAAGTAGGTCACCTTCTTTGATCTTGTCAATGCTACTCATAACGCTTCACTCCGTCAAAACTAAACCTATAAACCTGCTCCGACTTTGTGAACTTTACAACATAAAGAACATAAGGCTGTTCAACGCGGTCGTTGACCTCAATGATCACCCCAAACCCGTGCTTGCGAAAGAACGCAGGTTGTGTTGCACTGGTTGGGGCGACCAAATCACCGATCCTTAGAGCGGGCTCCATGAATCACGACCCGCGGAGGATAGTGACCATATGCTCGCTCACGCGGGTTCCGTTGGCTGCGGTAGCCTTGTGGAGACGGATGGCGTTGGTGCCGGTCTCGTCTTCGCAGTCGCCGATGGCGGACCAGAGCTTCATGCAGATCTCGCTCGGCATCGAGACAAACCAAGTCGCAAGGTTGGTCACCTGCGCGTCGGTCAGCGTCTTGCCGAAAGTGGAGGCGTGCTCCATCTTCTCGACCATAGCCGCGTGGTCGTTGATACCCCACTTCTCGATCTTGTCGAAAGAGCCGTCATCGAGCAGGTCTTCGATGCTGACCTGATACTCGTACTTCTGGACGAAGTCACGGAGAGCGACCGCCGCCTCAAAGCCAACGAAACCGGTGGCGAGGTTGAGAAGCAGGTCCCGGTCGGCTTCTTCAGCGAACAGAGACAGGGGCTCGACGGTCTTTGCAAACCGAACCCAGCTACGACGAGACGGGTAGACCTTGTTGGGCTCGTAGTCGTCGGTGTGCTCAAGGTGCTGCCGGTTGCCGTTAATGAAGTCCCAGAGGACACCATCGACCTTGCCAGAAGACCAGCCAAGCCAATCCTCAACGGAGGGCTCCACGTCAAACACAGTCCAGCGGTCAAGCTCGGCGGGGTCCATCTCGCCAACTTGGTACTGCGACCCGTGCTCACCGCCGTTGACGGCAGCGACGATCAGGGTCTCCGGGTGGAGGTGCCAGCCGTTGATCTTGCGAGAGTCAGTAAGCTCGAAGAGACCCTGGCGGACCTCCATCGTGGCGCGGTCAACCTCGTCCAAGAACAGGACGACGGGCTCGGTACAAGCCGTCACAAGCCAGTCGGGAGCGTTCCAAGTGGTAGCCTTGCGACCATCGGACAGATCGGTGGTGTCGGGCAGACCCAGGAGATCGCCCTCGGTCATCTGGCTGGCACGACGCTCGACAACGGGAAGACCGCGGTCCTTGGCGATGCTGTAGACCACCTCGGACTTGCCGACGCCGTGACGCCCCCGAACGAGGACAGGGAGCCGCGCGTTAAGGATGGACGGCACGGTGGCGAGGAAAGTAGCAAAATCGAACGACATAGAAACACCTTGGTGCTTGTGATGCGGAGAGAGTGACCATCACCCTCTCACCCTTATAATGTAACCGGGGGATCCCGGTCTGTCAAGAAGTTTTTTTGATTATCTTCTGGTTCTCGGAGGGAGGGACGCTGTGCCCCTCTCACCCCTATAATGTAACCGGTTGCTGGGATCTCGCAAGCGGTTTCTTGTCACTGATTGTCACAGCCGCTGACGAGTTCCCAGCGGTCGGCACGATCA
>WLWF01002754.1_pt1 | contig 12252 bp, 22 predicted proteins | sample 6718331 | NCBI WGS metagenome assembly WLWF01 (sample SAMN12718692, study PRJNA515312) | sponge metagenome | isolation source: marine sponge | host: Mycale hentscheli | place: New Zealand: South Island, Marlborough, Capsize Point | collected 2003-05-01
GTTCGGATCACAGACGGATTTCTGAAGATGTCGACGGACAGGAAGAAAGAAAGAATTTTAAAAACACTAAAAAAATAACATGAAAAAAGGAACATTGGAACACGTGAAAATGACGTATAATTTGCCGTTTTTAAAGGTCGGAATGAAGGTCAGACTCAACATTGAACCGTTTGAAATCGGTGTCATTGTTAGCGCAAATCAGAAAGGAAATTTAAACGTCAGGTATCACGGAAACAGTCATTTTGAAAATACGCATCCGACGAAAGCAATAACATATTTTAATAAACAAAATCAAGAAATCAAAACATTTAAATGATGATCATACAACTAACAGAAGACGAAGCCTTGACAATTGCGGACTTCCTTATCAACTCCATTGAAGCAATAAAGACACGACCAAAGACTCCGGAAGTCGGTGAATTTCTCGACGCGTCTCATCAGTTCATTATTCAGACATGGACGCAGTCGAACGAAGAGGACAAACAGATGATTATTGAAGAACATCAGAAAAAATTTAAAGATGGAAATTAACAAAATATACAATGAGAATTGTCTCGACACGATGTCAAGAATGCCGGACGGATTCATTGACCTGACAGTTACATCTCCGCCATATGATAACCTGAGAGAATACAACGGTTATGAATTCGATTTTGAATCAATAGCGAAAGAATTGTTCAGAGTTACCAAACATGGCGGTGTCGTTGTTTGGATTGTTGGCGATGCTACTGTCAACGGTAGCGAGACAGGGACATCGTTTAAACAAGCATTGTATTTTAAGGAGATTGGTTTTAATTTGCATGATACAATGATATATCATAGAATTTCTCCTTTTCCTGATGTTATAAGATATCAGCAAGGTTTTGAATATATGTTTGTATTTAGCAAAGGAAAACCGAAAGTATTTAATCCATTAAGAGAAATAAAAAGTATAAATTCTTTTAATTCACATATTAAAACACACCGTCAAAAAAACGGATTAATTACAAAACCTAATGATAAAGCAAAAGAAAGATTTAAAAAATCCTTAAAAGATAAAACAAAAACAAAAAGTAATGTTTGGTATTGTCCATCAGGATATATGCAAAGTACAAAAGATAAAATTGCATACGAACACCCTGCAATATTCCCCGAACAACTCGCAAACGACCACATAATCAGTTGGTCGAATCCTGATGATTTAGTTTATGATTGTTTCACCGGAAGCGGAACGACTGCAAAGATGTGTCTTAGAAATGACAGGAATTTCATTGGTTCAGAATTGTCGTCTGAATACTGCGACATAGCAAATAAAAGAATCGAAGAGACAAAGAAAATTATCGCATTGGAGAAAACACAGATGAAATTATTTGATTGATAGATAATTTTTTGTATATTTGTCAGGACGGACGGATTCGAACACGTGCGTCGAAGTTGAGCAAAAAAAAAGAATCATTAAATTTCTATTTGTAGCAAGAAAGCCACAAAAAGGAGACAGTTGTGTGTTTTGATTCTTCACGCGTTCGAGACTGTTCATCCTTTTTGTGGCTTTTTTTTTACCTTAAAATAGTATTATAATGTCTAAAATTACAAGATTAAAACGTGATACTCCTTTCGTTCAGATTGACAAATCCGCACTTCAGGACGACCGTCTTTCATGGAAATCGAAAGGATTACTCGCGTATCTGTTGAGTCTTCCGGATGATTGGCAAATCTACATCAACGAATTGAAAAACCATTCGAGAGACGGACGTGATTCGACGCGGACGGCAATGAATGAATTGATAAAGTTCGGATATATTCACAGAAATTTCTCAGAACGTCAGTCAGGACAGTTTACAGGATATGATTATTTTGTTAGTGAAAAACCGATGTCGGAACAACCGAAAACGGAAAACCCGAAAACGGTAAATCCAACACTACTAATAAAGAATAAGAATAATAAAGAAAATACTAATAACACAATAAATAAAAAAACTATAAAAAGAAATTCAGATTCTGATTCTGTTCCTGTCTCCTGTTCTGATTCTGCTCCATTAAAAACCGAAACAGAAAAAAAGAAAGAAAAAAATTCCGCGAAAAAAAGAAAGAAGTTTTCAGTACATGACTGTAAATTTCCGGAAGTATTCGAAAACAATCCAATACTCAAACAGACCTTTCTCGACTTTGCCGAAATGCGTCAAGAAATGAAAAAAGGATATAAGACGAAGAAAGGAACAGAGACAAAACTGAATTCTCTCGCGAAGGATTGCGTCAGGTACGGAATCGAGAACGTCATCGGTGCAATCGCGTTCTCCTTAGAATCTGAATATCTTGGTATATTTGTACACGATTTCCAAAAACGACAAAAACAACAACAACAAAATGAAAAACGAACTAACAACAACGGAACACAACAAACAACTTCAATACATGAAGATTTTGCGAGACGTGTCCAACGCGACCTTGCTGAAGAACTCCGAACTATCCGAAATAATAAGATGCAACAATAATTCAATCAGGAAGGAATTGCAATCAGGAGATTCGGAACGGATCGCAATCTGTCGCGCACAAATCAAACAGATGATTCACACCGTCGTCGTTCTTTACACGTCCGCAAATTTCGACAAACAAGATAAGACAACGACGGACATCCTGATGACTGAATCCGCGAACTTCGTCCTGAAGAACTATCCGATGTTCAATCCGTCAGAAATCAAAACCGCGTTTGAATTCGCGTCCGCAAAAAAGACGAATGCAGACATTTCGACTTATTACGGCAAATTCACGATTCAGATGTTAGGCGATGTGTTGAATGCTTATTTCAGATTAAGACAGAACGCAATAGCAAGAGTCGATAAGAAAGTCGAAATTGAACACAACCGACAAAGAAAGGAAGACGCAGACGAAAAAAACAGACAAGCGATTCAGGACGTCGTCGATTTGTATGGAGCATTGAAAAAAGAATATCAGAAGAACGGAGAGTTCGACGAAACAAAAATCAAATCATTTCAGGGAAAGATTCTCGTCGATTCCGGACTGATAACATTCACACGTCAGGAGAAAGTCGAGATATACAACGAAGCGAAGGAAACCGTCACGAAGCAAATCAAAACAGGAGTTCAAGACATGAACCTGAAGTCAACGGAACGCAGAACATTGAAGTCAATGCTGACCGACATAGTGAACGGAGACGAAAAGGACGATTTCAAATCTCGCGTGAATTCTGAGTATTCAATTCTATTAATCAAGAAATCAATCATCGCATGAATCAATTAAAACTATTTGATTTTGATAAGCAGTTTTTTTTGCCAAAGGAATACATCGGAAAGGAAACCAAAAACGGAGGATTCACAAAAAACAATCCGCGACAATGGACTCAAAAAGAAATTGATTGGTGTCTGATGCTGAAAAACAAAGGATTCAAAAATAAAGAGATTGCAAAGTTTTTATATAGAGAATTGATAAGCGTATCAATAAAAATCAAAAGAATGTCAAAAACAAATAACACATACAACGAAAAACACAAGGACGACAAATATTTTCACAATGATTTATTTTTGTCAGAGATACAACCTAAAACCGTTTTAGATTTGTTTTCAGGATTGTCGTATTATGACGGAAAGGTCGACGAATTATACACAAATGACATTGACGAAAGATTCAACACATATTATTCAGAGAAAGCCGAAAAACTTGTTTGCAAATTATATTATCAAAATTCAAAATTTGATTTGATTGATATTGATCCGTTCGGTTCTGCATACGATTGTTTTGATTTGTGTATAAAGATGGCAAAAAAAGGAATAATTATCACACTTGGAGAGTTAGGTCATAAAAGATGGAAACGATTGCATTTTGTCCGGAGTCATTACGGAATTGAAAAAATTGAAGATTTCACATCAAAAAGAATAGTTGCTGAAATTATAAAAATCGGAATAAGAAACAAAAAAAAATTAATACCAATATTTTTAAATGATTACACAAATATATCAAGAGTATATTTTAAGATTGAAGAGATTAAAATCACGGAACAATGGGACAACAATAAAACTATTTTAAAATGATATTCGAAACACAGACAGACATCGACAGAGAAGAGGCGACCGTACTCAGATTCGTCCATCACATGACCGACAATTGGAACGGATTCGAAAATTGCACGTTCGTCAAACTCGGACGTTTCGAACTTGACTATCTGATACAACTCCGGAACGGTAAACGGATCACAATCGAAGTCAAAGGAGTGAACAACCATTCTGTCGATTCAAATCATGTTCCGGTCGTGTCCGTCATGAAAGTCGAGAAGATGCAAAAATCAGTAAATCAGAACGGATTCAATGCGTCCTATATTCTTTTTTCATATCACGACGGCATCAAATACGAAGAACTCCGCAACCTGAAAGGACGGTTTTGTTGGTCAGGAAGGAAAGAACCGAGAAACGGAAGTACTAACGACAGGGAAATGATTCTGATATTCGACGCGACGGAGTTCAAAAAAATCACTTTTTGAGCAAAAAAACACCGTCAAATGTTAAGGAAATGTTAAAAAGTGCACGATTCTGATGTTTTTTTGTCTTTATTCGTGTGAAAACTTGCACGAATGAGAAAGAATAGTGATATTTGAATTGTCAACAACGACGAAAACATTTTTTAATCAAACAACAACAACATCATGAAATTATTAAAAATAGGTTCAATTGTAAATAACAACAAGGAAATAACAGGAAACGTATATTGTCACGAAAATGATGACTTTTCGAAGATAATCACAACTGCAAAGGTGCTGAATGACAATTTTGTCGAAGAAAATTGCGTTTATCCTCGCGACATTAATGACGTTTTGTTCGAAAAATCATTGAACAATCCAAAAAACAAAATTATCATTATATAACAATCACACGGAGGACGCGAGTCCTCCGATTTCTAACTTCAAAACAACAACATCATGAACATTCAAAACGTCATTAACAACACGAAAGTAATCAAAACCGAACTAAAAAACGGTAAATTTCAATACAGATTAACATCAGGCAATCAGGAAATTGTTGCAATCAAACAAAGCAAAAAACACTTTTCTCATTTGGTTTGTGCCGTCGAAGTAAAAACAAACAGAATTATGTGTTATTCCGCAAACGGTCGTCTTGACTTGTCTGTCAAAGCAATGAAAGGGTTTCAAAAGTACGAAAGTATTGCATCAGGAGAAAGAAAACTGTTCATCGTTTCGGTGACACAATAAACCAATCAAACCGGAGAACGCGATGTTCTCCGGATTTTTAACCATCACAACAACAACATTACTATGATTACTAAAAAAAAATTAAACAAAAAAATATCTGTTATCTCTGAATTTGCAAATATAAAAACAAACGATAAATCGCAATATTATTATATTGGTTATTTAGAAGGGTTGCAAAACACACAACACAAATCAAAAAAATTTGTTGCAAGAATTGAAGAATTCGCGTCAATTAAATCAGATAATAAATCAGAAGCATATTACATTGGTTTCGCGAATGCTATCAGATACAAAAACGGACAGAAAGAAATCAATGTTCTTGAAAGATTAATAAAATAATTTATATAACCATCACAACAACATCATTATGAAAATTATCAAAACAGAAACAGAAACAGAATTCCTGAACAAAGAAACCGAAATCAAGAAAGGAGTCTTTCACGTTCCATTCAATTAACCACAACAGACAAATCAATCAGGCAATCATTCACGTGATTGTCTTTTTTTTTGTATATTACACACAAAGACGGGGACTTCATTTATTTTCATTTTATAAACTTAACGGTTAAAGATGTTTAGATATGACTAAATCAGATATTTTTTCCCCGTCTTTTTTTTCTGCTCCATAAAAACAACATCATGCGACACGAAATAAAACAGTCCAAAATCAACAACACCAAACAACTAAATCCTGACAACGACGTCAGACTGTCCGCACTTAAACAGATGCAAAACGACAAGGTTGCAATAAATAGCGAATTAAGGGAGTTTTTAAAATTAGACAACAAAACACACGACAACATCATAAAGATGTCTAAAATCGGCAAAATATGACGAATGAAGAGATAAACAACGGACTCGACGAAATGCAAAGGAAGATAAAACACCAATCTGAACGCATCGCACTACTCAACAACGCAATCGACGAATTCAAAAAACAATGTGACAACATAGTCAAATTAACAAAAACAACACAGGAGAAATTCAACGAATCTGTTCCTGATGACGAATTGTAAAAAAAAAGAATCCGCGACACTAACGACGCGGATTCAGTAAATACCCCAAAAGCCCAAATTAAAAAAGTTGAATTATATAGTTATTTTCTTTTTTCCCTGAAGATAAAAGTCAATAGTGTCACCAATCTCAATAATAAGATAAAAAATTCTTTCAACAAATTCCTCCGTGACGTCGTCCTTCAGGTTCATGTTCGACTGAATCAGAACGTTCAACTCCTGTTTTTCGTCTGCGTCCAAATCTTCGAATTCCTTTCCTATCTCCTGATAGTTCATAATAATTGGAACGGCATCAAACACGTTGTTCAGAAAACGCAACGCAATCCATCCGGTGATTTTCTTTCCTTTCTTACGTTCGACGACTGACTCGATTTCATTAATTAATTCAGTATGCCACAACGCGACTTTTTTCAGGTTCTCAATTCCTTTTTTCATGTTTAAAATTTTATATTGAATAGTATAATTTTTTGGAAATTAATAATAAATTTGTTATTTTTGAAACGAATCCGTGAAAAAATGTTATTTTATTTAATATCTGATAAAGTTCTTTCTGATGGTTGCACGATAGAAATTCCGCGCAACATGGTTTTGTTTCAAGAATTCGAATCCGCAAACAATGAAAAAAATGAATCAGGATATTCGACAGTTTACAAAGTCATTGTTGACATAAAGATACACGATCCTTTGATGTTCTCGCAAACAGAACACGTTTACACACCTGACGCAAACGGTCGGTTTCCTGACCATTCAACAGATGACGGACTGTTCAGATTCGAATTGATGGAGAAAATCACGGACATCGAAGAATCGAGAGACATATTTTCAACGGTCGCATTATTGGAACAGATAAGACAATTCGGTTTTGATGCCGTCTTTGTCTTCAGTAATTTTAAACGGGAAATAATTGTAATTAATAAATGTTTGGCGAAAGTAATCGGAATAATAACAGAAGAAAAGTAGTAACATTGACGAAACGAGTCAAAGGCCTGTTCAATCTCGGACTGTTCCGCAAACCGAACGCAACACAGACGCACATCCTGACAGATGTCGGAGACATGACGCTCGGAATGATTGAGTTCTTAATTCGCGACGATTGGAGGACAGAAAAACAGTACTTCGAAAGTATTGAATCTTTTTTATCCTTTGAAAATAAAACATTTAACTATGTTCCTCCGTTAAAATATGAAATAGGACACATGGAAGAAGTATCAAACATGATATATTTGCAACATCAAATCATTGAACTAAGAAAGACCTTTAAATTCAAAGAGGACAGACAGACACCAATAAATGACTAATAAAATTAAAATATCATCAATTAAACCGAATCCTGACAATCCGCGAATTGTCAAAGATGATAAATTTTATAAATTAGTTGATAGCATCAAACAGTTCGGTGAAAAAATGTTTCCTTTGCGTCCGATTGTCGTCGATGAAAACAATATAATTTTAGGTGGAAATATGCGATATAAAGCATTAAAACATTTAAAATATAGAACTATTCCGGACACGTGGATAAAACAGACGACAAACCTGACAGACGACGAAAAAAAGGAATTCATAATAAAGGACAATGTCGGTTTCGGTTTGTGGGATTGGGAATTGTTGTCGTCAGATTACGATTTATCAAAAATTGAACATTGGGGAGTTGATATTGAAATCCCTGATTTGTTTGCAGACAAAAAAGAAACAACAGAGGAAACAACAGAGGAAGAAAGAAAGATTTGGATTCCTGATTGTATATTTCCATCGAATAACAAATATGACGTTCCGACATTATTGATTGAACGTCAGGCTCGAATGTTAATCAATCCGGTGAAACCTTACGGAACAGAAAAACGTTCAAAACAAGGAGTCGGAACGTATCATTTTTATGTTGATGATTATCGGTTCAATAAAATTTGGGACGATCCGTCAAACCTTATTAAATCCGGTATGTTGGCGATGGTTGAACCGAATCTGTCATTATATAATAGTACTCCGATAAGTTACGGATTACATTTAATATTCAAAAAGCGATGGATTGCACGATTTTTGCAAAATTATAACATTGATGTTTTTGTCGACCTGAATGTCAATCCTAAATTTTACGATTACAATCTTTTAGGTGTTCCTGATGGATGGAATTCGTTTGCGACACGTGGATATTCTGACAATATTGACGCATTAAAAAAAGAGATTGAAATCGCGCAAAAAGTTAGTGGAGAGGATGAACCTTATATGATTGTTTATGGAGGAGGAAAGAAAGCGAAAGAATTGTCTGCAAAATATAATTTAATATATATTGAATCAAAATTTTCTGAAACATGGCTAAAACAAGCGGAGGAACGCGAGACAGTAACATCAGCAGAATAGCGTCTGAATTCAATAGTTCAGGACAATTTTCAGATGATTTTTTTAGTTTGAACGTAGAAGGACAACGGGCAGTCATGCAAGAAGCCGAACTACAAAGAACAGGAAACAAAGCAATAACATCAAAAGAAAATGCGAAGTTTACGAAAGATTTAAACAGTTCAGCAAATGTAATGTCTGACAATTTATCTGTCGCCAATACTCCATATAGTACGAATCAGATGAGCAGTACATACAAGACACCAAGTGAAAGAAAGGTAATAAATGACGCAAGAAGAAAGTTCAACAAAGCAGAAAAGGAATATCGTTCAACAAGCAAAAAAATGTCTGACCGTTTATCAGGCATTGATAGACCTGACAGATTTTATTCATCAAAAACACAAAAATCTTGGAATAAAGCATCAAGTTTAACAAGAAAAAAAGAATTCGGAGGATGGACAACAACAAGCGATTAAAAAAAATTTAAAGATTATCAATAATCATAAATAGAGACGTTTATGAAAGACAAAAAGAAGTCAAAAGCAGGAAGAAAAAAAATAAATATTGATTGGGACAAGGTCGATAATTATCTGATGTCAGGTTCAAATGGTGTTCAGGTTTCCGCAATGCTTGGCATTCACTACAACACATTAGTCAACAAGTGCAAAGAAGAAAAAAATTGTGATTTTAGTGAATATTTACAACAAAAGAAAGAGAAAGGGAACAACCTATTGAAAGCGATGCAGTACAAACTCGCTATGAACGGAGACAGAGGTATGTTGATTTGGTTAGGAAAGAACAGATTAGACCAATCCGACAAGAAAGAGATAAAACAACATAATACAGGCAGTCTAATCAACATAAACATGACCGGAGGAAGTGACAAACCAATCCGTTCAGAGAACGACATAAAAGAATGACGTTCAACTTTGAAATGTCGTCCGTCTTTAGATGGAATTACGAAAGCAAAAAACCGATTGTCGTCAATCAGGGAGGAACATCGTCCGGAAAGACTTATTCAATCCTTCAATTGTTAATCGTGAAATGTTTGCAAGAATCAAACGTGATTGTGACAGTCGTCGGTCAGGACGTTCCAAACCTAAAAAGTGGAGCAATCCGTGACTTTGAGACGATAATCGACACAACTCCGTTTTTCTCGCAATTTCTCGAATCTGTCAACAGAACAGACAAGTCGTATAAATTCGTTAACGGTTCAATCATTGAATTCAAGTCATATGAGAACGAACAGGACGCGAAGTCAGGAAAAAGGACGTATCTGTTCGTAAACGAAGCGAACGGAATTCCTTTCAGCATTTATGACCAATTACAAATCAGGACGGAACGTCAGGTTTTCATTGACTACAATCCGACGTTTTCGTTTTGGGTTCATGATGAATTAATCGGACGTGAAGATGTCGACGTGTTCATTTCGAACTATAAACACAATCCGTTTATCAGTCCTGACATCATCAGGAAGATTGAACAACTAAAGGAAACGAATCCGAACAAGTGGAAAGTTTACGGATTAGGAAAGACCGGAGTTCTTGAAAATGTTGTGTTTGATTCGGTCGAATGGATTCCGCGATTGCCGACTGAGAACGTCAAGCGTGTTTCGTACGGTGTGGATTTTGGATATACAAATGATCCGACGACAATAGTCAAAACAGTATTGTCACAGGGAAAACTTTATTCTGAATTACTTTTGTATCAGACCGGACTGACGAATCAGCAAATCAGTAAGGAGTTCGAAAGACTCGGAATCAGGAGAGGACGACGTTCAGGTGACATTATCATGTGTGATTCTGCTGAACCGAAATCAATCAAGGAATTGAAAGTTTTGCAATGGAACGCGAAACCATGCAAAAAAGGAGCAGATTCAATAAGACACGGCATCAACGCAGTAAAATCATACGGTGTTTTGAACTTGGTTAATTCGAAAAGATGGAAACATGAACAGATTTCGTATATTTGGCAAATAAACAAGAAAGACGGAAGAACACAGAACAAACCGATTGATAAAAACAATCACATTTGGGACGCGTTAAGATATTCAGAACAGGGATTAAGGAAAACAACATATAAAACAGAATATACATAAATGTCATACGTTTTAACAACATCACAATTCAATAGCGGACTACAACAAAACAGTTGTAAGTTGCTGAATTCACTTCGATATATCTCTCAGGTCAGTCCGTTCACTATCGCGGACGTCAGGATTCAACTCGAATTAAATCAAATACAACCGTTCACAGACGACGCGTTTCGCGACTACCTGACGGAGTTATACAACTTGGAACTTGATTATTCTGCATTAAGTCCGTCAGAAATTACTGTCTTGAACGTTCTCCGCGAATTTATCACACCGTTACCGTCATCGGCTTGTTGTGGCGCAGACGTTCCGACATTGTTGAACACTACGCAAGTTTACAACGACCGTATCGGTTCGGCATCGTTTGAGAAAGAGGCAAGAATCGAACTTAGTGACACGGTGACGTGTGACGTGTTCGATGTCGAACTATTTTGGACTCCGGTCGGTGGTGCACCTGCATTAATTTCGATTTCAAACGTTCTGAATCAACTCGGTTGTGTTAATGATAAAAATGTATTTTCTTTTTTGTGGATTGATTTCGTCGCTGATCCGACAGGATTCACGTATAACGTAGACATGAACATCCGCGACGACGTCGGAGGGACAATTGTCGTTCTGAATCAAAATTTCACATTTTAAAATGTAATTAATTAATTATTATAAATAGTACTATTATGAACTTATTAAATTCTTTTTTATTGGATTGTTGTCCTTTGGCGACATCGCTGACAGACATTCCGTCATCGTCATGTCCTGAAAACATCGGACAGATTCAAAGATATTGGTTTGTCCGCAAAGGTGTCGTTGTTCTTGACACGTTAGCACCTTACACAAATTCAACTCCTTTATCCGTTAATGGTCAAGATCCTTTATTATTAGCAACATGGAACATTTTATTTTCAGCAGTTGATGACAGTCATGTCGTCCTGACTCCTTTAATCGGTGGTGATTCAACAGTCACGGCAGGAAGTCCGGTCACTTTTGGAGGAGGAGACAATTCAACATTAAACGGTGAGCAGTTCGTCACGGCAATCAATCCGTCCGACGTATCTGTCAGGTTCGACTCATTAACCGCGTCACAAATTTCTGCATTCAGAACATTGACGTGTGAAGGGAACGGTCTCGAAGTATTTTTGGTTTCTCAGGAAGGTAAAATTTGGGGTTCTCAGACAGGCGATTTGTTCAAAGGTTTTGATTGCACAAATGTCGTTCTTGGTTCTCTGACGAATAGCGGATTCGGAACGCGTGACAGTAACACGATGACGTTTCAACTTCCTTTCGATTGGGATGAAACAAAAGCATTTATAACACCGTCAGATTTTAACGCATTAACTGTTTAATCATGGCAATGCCTAAAAACATAAAATTAATTTCTAAGATTGGGATTGTGTCAGAACTTTCGTTCTCTCACGCTCTCAATCTTCTGAGATTGCAACAATCACAAGGTGGTGAAGATTGGTCGATTGATTCATCAAAATTAGAATTCAAAAACAATGAGATTGTCAGAATCAAGTCTAATAAAAAAGATAAAAAAGAAACCTAATCAGGACAGGATTTCAGACATGAAGAGATATCAATCACGTTTGAAAGTAATGTCTGAACCTTTGTTTTTTTGGGAA
>WLWF01002756.1_pt1 | contig 12248 bp, 18 predicted proteins | sample 6718331 | NCBI WGS metagenome assembly WLWF01 (sample SAMN12718692, study PRJNA515312) | sponge metagenome | isolation source: marine sponge | host: Mycale hentscheli | place: New Zealand: South Island, Marlborough, Capsize Point | collected 2003-05-01
ATGCAACTGCAGCCTTACCTGCTGAAGCAAATGCTGGACCTACTTTAGATAGACCTTCAGTCATATCTTTAATACCTATACCAGCAGCAATAGCTGATGCAGCTTTCTTTTCAAACTCACCAAACTTTTCTGACTCTATACCTAATAAACCTAAACTACCTACTACAGTATTTAAAGTACCTGAGAATACCATAGCAGCTCCATTAGCAGCATCTATCTTCTTCTCCATAGTAAAACCTTCTATTTCTTTATTGGTTTTAGCTATCTCTTTGTTTAAAGTCTGAGCTTGTTTACTTAAGTTCTTAAAAGCCTCACTATTTCTATCGACCTGTTTTAACTCTTCATTAACCTCAGCCAATTGGTCTTCTAACTGACCAAGAGTCTTAGTGTTTACGTTAATGTCGATATTATATGTTTTGGTTGCCATACTAGTAAATAGGTTTTAAGTTATATGTTACGGACAATCTGTTGATGTACAAATATTTGAGAACGTAGATCCATTCCAGTACCTGTATTCAGTTCCATCGTTATAGAATCCTTGTAATGCTGCTCTATTACAATCACTTTGTCTATCTAGTGCTGTTGCTGTACAGAAGTCTGTAGTGTCAATATAGAACGTTTGATAATTAGCACATGCAAATGATGGTACTGGTGTTATACTTCCTTGTGCTATAAACTCTAAGTCTATTGCATTACAACTTGGAGGAGTTGTAGGCGTAGGTGTCGGAGTAGGTGTAGGTGTCGGAGTTGGATTAGCTGCCTCACAAGCTGTACAATCTGCATATACAGTTACTACATCATCTGTTGGTTCACCTGGTGGTAATGCATCTGCTACTTCGTAACAGTTACCATCTGGCATTAATACTGCTGCCCCTGTTGATAAACTTGATGTATGTCTTACACCATCTGGGTAATTATTTGTACCACCATCACATCTCGTTACTACTCTATAGTCATAAACTATAGGAGTTGGAGTAGGAGTTGGAGTCGGTGTAGCCGTCGGTGTAGGTGTAGGAGTATCTTCAGGTGTAGGACTTGGAGTAGGTGTCGGCGTAGGTGTTGGACAATCACCAAATCCTGCTGCACAACCTCCTGTTGTTGTTGCTGTTCTTACTACATCACAAGTAGGGCTAATTCCTGTTACTGCTATTACCTCAAAACATTCACTACCTTGGAATGTTGGACAACCACCAGTACCACCACCAGTTAACTTAACTGCTAGACCTACTGTCAATCCTGAACTACCATTTACTGTTACATCGTATTCAGCTAAAGTATTACATTCTCTTACTCTAATATCCTGAGTTAAAGTAGGAGTAGGTGTTGGAGTTGGTGTAGGTGTTTGAGTGAAACATTCTGATATTGCTTGAATGTTACTAGTAGGTGCTGCATTGTTAACCATAAAGAATGCTCTATCAGCTTGTGATTGACCTAATGTACTACTAATACCGTACCATTGTGTACCCCCCTGGAAATTAGTTACACCAAAGTCTGTATATATACTATCTGATGTAGTTATTGAAGCTACATTTGCAATTGATGCTGTATAGTAAACCGCTACACTAGTTGAATTATTACAAGCTGCTGCATTACTACCTGCACCATTTCCTTCAGTAGCATGGAAGTATGCTGTTCTATACTGCAACGGTGTTGGTGTTGGAGTAGGAGTTGCTGTTGGTGTAGCAGTTGGTGTTGCCGTAGGCGTTGGTGTTGGCGTATCATCCGGTGTCGGAGTAGGAGTAGCCGTTGGAGTAGCCGTAGGCGTTGGGGTAGCCGTAGGTGTTGCTGTTGGTGTTGGAGTAGCCGTTGGCGTAGGAGTAGCTGTCGGTGTTGGAGTAACCCCTGTTGGTGTTGGTGTTGGAGTTACTGTTGGTACTATAGCTGGTGCCTGTGCATTAACATAAGCAGGATAAAGTTTTAACAACTCTACTGTTGCTATATCATCGTCTGTTAAGTTAAACCCTTTTATTTTGTTTATTCTATACTGAGTATCTTTTATAAAGATAATATCGTTTAACTTTATTGTTCTATACTCGTTTTGTTCGAACTTTACATCTAATGTTACTTTTCTACCATCTTCCCAGTATAAACTATCTATATAAGTTTTCCAGTTAGAGTCAAACTGAGATATAGAACCAGATTCGTTATTACCTACAGGTATATACGAAGTATAAGTAGTGTTAAAGTGTAAATTTTTTGTAGTACTTGTAGCAGGTAAATTATTTACGTTAGATAAAGTAAAATAATCATTAGTAACAGGTATGTTAGATGCTGGTGTACCTATATAAATTGTACCCGGTAAAGGTCTACTTAACTTGTATCCTATTCTTGGTTTAAACTTAAATGCCTCTTGTTCTGTATTTTCAAATTTGTATAAATGAGGAAAAAAGAAAGTCTTTTGTGAATCAAATACTAAATTAGCACTACCACTTCGTGTCTGTGAAGCTAATACTGTAGGACCAAAATAACTCCCTACCTCTTCTTCTCCTTGACTAATAGTATTATCAGCAATAACCTCTAAAGTACCATACTGGTAATTAGGGTCACTATCTAAAGCTAACTTACTAATTCTATCTTCATCTTCTTCGTAGTCAAATAATAATTTTTTAGGCTGTTCAATTACCGGATGAGTTATTGACTTTCTTTTAGATGTATCCCATTTTTGAGTCCAATCTACTTGTGTACCTGAAGTAAACCAATCGTCAAACGTATGAATCTCTAATTGAGACTTACTTCCTTCTACAGGTATAATAACTAAGTTAAATAAATCTATAATACCTTTTAGTACATCTAAAGTTTTAGTTAATGGTTCCCATTGCTGAGACATATCTACTGTAGCACCTTGAAAGCCAACAGGGGCTACACCTGCACTAAAGAAACTAGTAAACCCATTATCTGAACCAAATATAATATAGTCATCTGATATAGTATCTGTACCACTTACAAGGTTTAACACAAAGCTTACCTCTAAAGTATCAGCAGCATTAAGAGTTTGATTAGTAAACGAAACAGCTAAACTACCAGTTAATGGGTCGTTTCTATCTACTTCAATTTGGTCTATTGCTACCTGACTACCGTTTTTCTTAATTATTAACTGCTCTCTTACTACTGTGTCATCTCCATAATCTCTTGAATAATTTATAGTACTACTAAAACTATATATACCATTAGCAGGAACGGTATAAGTAGGTGTAGAATAGTTATTACCAGGGTCGCTTATTTCATCTTGAAAAGCAACTGTAGCAGATGTTGTTGGAGTACCTGTACTTGGAGAAGATACTATCTGTAAAAATGTTTTTCTTGCATTAAAAGTATTTTGAACTCCTGAACCAACTCCTAATTCATCTTTAGGTTTAGGTAAAATATATAAATCGTCAAAACCTTCTGTATGTTGAAAACTACCAGTATAGGTAAAACCAACTTGGTCAAAAATAACATCTAAAGTATCTTTTAAACTTATTGCTGGTAAGAATTGAGCAAGGTTTAAAGGTGTAGCACTAGAACTAATATTTTCAAACTGAACTCTTGGATAGAGTATATTAGCTTGATCAGGATCGTCAAACCCATAATCTACTATAGGATAAAAAATAGAAGAACTATATGGTGCTGCTAGTAGTGTATTATTCCAACTACCTGTTATATTGTTTGCCGTTAATGTATGATTGTATGCTGACCAATCAGCATCTCTTATATCTAAACCATTTATAGCAGTATTGAACTGTACAGACGTATCATAAACCTGTACTTTATAAGTTATATATCCTTCTTCATTAGTTACAATCTCATTTAACTGTAACTCTCCTTCTAAGAGTGTCTCTCCTAAGTATAAAACGTATGCATCTATAGTATTATAAAAAGCAGGAACATCATCCGCTCCTACGTTATATGCATGTTTAAAAAATCTATTGTTTTTTCTACTACCCGGTAAGTCAAAGGTTTGAGAACCTACTCCATAAACTGCTCCTATCTTAGAGTTATCTACTTTTGAAATATCAACTCGTAAAGGTATATCCTGATTTATGTCTAAATCATAGGTTGTACCATCATAGACTACTCTAAGTATAACATCCATTATCTACCGTTTCTTTGGTTAGCATATCTAAACGTTATATCATACATAAACGTTTTTTGATCTTTTCTGCCTGTGTTCTGTACGTATGAAGCATTAGTAATTATTATAGGATAAAAAGTAACTGCATCTGGTAATACTTGAACGTATACCTCATCAGACTCTATCATTTGTGATAACCATTCTGCTTCTTCTTTAGATAACCAATCAGTAGATATAGTTAAATTATCAGTTAAACTATTATTATAGTTTGTTTCTCCTCTTCTTGTTACACTATAAGTACCTTGGTTAGAATAATCTACAAAAGACTGATTATAGTTTTCTTTATCTACACTTGTGTTACCTCTAACCGGTAAGTTTATTGAAAAGTTATCCCACATACCGTATTTGTTTATAAAGTTAAAATTATAAACAGGGTATTCACATCTTGCTGCAAAAGTACTAGTAAACGGATCATTACCTGCAAAGTCTACAGCTGCTTGTCCTGCTGCTGGTGCAGTGTGTGGAAAGCTAACTCTGTAAAATTCACCTGCTCCTACATTTACTATACTAGTACCGTCTTGTAATCCACCAGGTGTACCTGTATAAGTAAAGTTAACATTTTGTGGTGATGCTGAACCATTATATACACAAATTACTTCTTCTGATTGTTCAAATACTCTTACATTTGAAGGTCTATCAGAAAGTATAGTAACTGAACCACTATCAGGCCAGTTAAAACTACTACCGTTATTTGGATCTATTTGTCCTGGAAATACTTCTATAAAGTCTTGTTGAATAGAAGCAGTAACCGCCAGACTTGACGAAGAGGAAGTTCCATACTCTTCTCCAAACTCTACACTAAACGTTCTAACGTGGTTGTCAGTTAATTGCTGACTAGTATAAAAATTTAAAGTATAATCTATGTTATCGTTAAAAATTCTAGACGGATCAAAAACTGCTTCATTTACTGGATTAGGAAATTGTCTTATACGAGCTAATCTATCAGAACTACCAGATAGATAAACATCCATAATATAGTTATACTGAGGGTTGGTAGCATTACTACTACTAACATTATATACTAAACTTGTATAAGTAGCATTAGGTGTTGTTGGTTGTGATTTAATTGTATAAGCCATTATCCTATTTTTCCGTGTTTGTCAAATATCATTTTAAACTCTTTGTTAAATAAGTCAAATACTTCATCTGATAATTCATTCTCCATCTCATCAAACGTTTGGTCAAAAGAAGGTCTTATAAAACCATCCGGTGAAGGATTAGGTCCTAATTTAGTTACACCTCTTGTTCTATGACCTGAGTTAACATACATACCATACAAGTTCATTTGTATGATAGGTTTTGCTTTTTGTATATATTGTATACTATCTTTTAATGGTTTAGGGTACATCTTTTTAGCAGATGCCGGTCTTGGTCTTTTACCAACAGGAGTTATTTTCTTCATGTTGTTAACCCAACCGTTCATAAATCTCGCTAAACCTTTTTTAATGTCCATTAGTTTTTAGGGAAGTCACAATAGTCCCACTTCCAAGGAGTTAAAATATCAATTTGTGCAACCCATCCAAATACTCTATCTTGGAATGCTTCATTAACAGGTGTTATAGAAGTCATGTCAATTCCATATATTTGTTGTCTATTTGCTGGACCTTCTACAAAGTATGCTATAAGATCGTATATATACATTTCTGTATTAGAAAGAACCTCTATTGGTGATTCATCTGATAATTTAGGAACATCCATAGAGTATAACTCAAAGGTTAAACTTCTTTCTTTATCTACTACACCAGTACTAACTATAGGTCTTAAATAAACATATGGGTATAATTTATTTACCGCATTAGCATCTAAGAAGTCTAAAGTACCGGTATCAAAAGAGTTTATAGCTAAATGCTCATTACAAGCATCTGTAAACTGTTGAACTATCTCTTGATAGGTTAGATTATGTTGTCTTACTGGTGAGTATAGTGCCATTATTTATCGTCGTTAACTTCTCTTTTAACTTTACCACCATTCTCCCAACTTTTTTTGTAAGCTGATTTCTTTTGTGGTTTTTTAGAACTATTTAATTCTTTGTATTGTTTCATGTTGTAGATTAAACTAACAACAAGTAATACTATTACTATTATTGTATCCATTATCTTATTTTTTCGACTAAGTCTTTTCTTATCTCAAGTCTTGCTGCTATACGGTTATCATCAAACCCTTTAGCTCTTAAGTCTAAGATCATCTCTCTCTGTATATCTTCTACTTGTGGTAGAGTTATATCTTTAGTTAAATCTTCTTGGTTAGAGACAATATCTTCAACCGACTGATTCTTCTTATATTTTTTAGCCATATTATCTAATTTTTTGTCTGGACATTGCAATACGCTGTTGACGTTCTTTAATTTCGTCTATGTCCTTTTGTATTTCTAAATAGTTTAACACTGTTATAAAGTTCACGTCTGTTACACACTTATCCCCGGTGACTGATAGTAGACCGGATTCTGATAACCTGTGAATGGTTGCCCACCATCCCCAATGAGCGGCGAAACTCCTGTTAGTATCATCTTGTCTAGATTCTTCTTCGTCCTCTCTGACATCGTGTTGTCCAAAAAGGCTGTATTTGTCAAATAGAGACTTGCGGCTGCCAAAAAAAAACTAAGTCCTCCTAGCAATATATGCGAGGGAAAGTCTTTCATTTCTTCCCATCTTTCTTTACAGACGTCTGAGTCATAAGTTTCTACGTCATAATAATCAAAAGGATTTTCAATACCTTTTTCAAATCCAACTCTTATACCTTGTTTAACTTGATACTTAAGACCGTTAAACCTGTTACTTACTACAGGACGGTAAAGTAATGCAGCAATTTTTTCTAGATTATTGTTAGTATCTTTACAATACTCTTCCATATCTACAAAACAACCTAGGTTCATATTATGTATGTTAGAGTAACCATAAAGAGTACCATTAAATTCAACCAGTGTATTGAATTGTTCTTTAGGTAAAGCTAATTCTTCTAAATCCTGACTCACCTGTCTTAGTAAATCTACAGGATACTCTTTTACAGCTTTATTATCTAATCCTACCATAGCTGCTACTGTATTGACTAGTTTAGAAACTTCAGTACCCTCATGGGTAACTATTTTCTTAAACATATCTACGGTAAGGTATTCTGGTAATGTTATATTGAACTTTTTCTTCATATTTTATAAATAGTTATAGAGGTTTGGGAATTACCTTGGCAGACCAAAGGTTGCAGTTTGGGGTTTTTGTACTACATTTAAATTGAATTTATTTCTTTGTATGAACTGCACACGCGAGAAATTGGCAAGCATTAATGAATCTATAAAGTCATCATGGCCACCGGGTGAATGTGTAAACGATAATTTACCGTTGTTAGACATTTTATAGGTATAGGTTGTAAATTCGGCATGTAATTCAGGTAAAAGATCTACCGTAGGTAGCTCGATATTTAACGATTCTATATCACCTATCAGTTTACGAACCATTTCGGTTTTGTTGTCTTGGGTGGTATTGAAGGCTTTTATCCTTGGAAAATTTGGTTTTATTAAATCATACATCGCACGACCAATACCGTTTGTCTCAATGTATCCGCCTACGACAATATACTTATTCATTATTGAGGAGAAACGCTGGGAGATACTTTGTATGCTATCGTTGTTACAATGATCTACATATCTTACACGACCCGTTGTATCGATTAAAGTCAGTACGGATTTATCATCCGTAAGTCCGGTATCAATTCCAATATATACTTCGGTTTTAGAAACCTCAAATTTATTAACATTGGATACTTTATCAATTCCTATAAATACATCATTACCACTATCAACGAATTCGGCTTCAAATTCCTGTTTATAGATGTCGGGTGGTAAAGATTTTTTAGCCTCCTGAATCAATATAGGATTGATGTAAGGACACTGAGTTAGCGGAAATTTTATAGATACTACATCTTTTTTATTATACCAATTGTAAAAGAAGTTTTTACCTTTAGGTGTAGATACCATTAAACATTTTTTACCCTGGGGATTAAGAGTAGGTAAAATAGCCGTATTCAATGCATGTTCTTTTATAAAGGCACATTCATCAATGATTAAATGAGTGAATCTAAATCCACGGACGTTGTCCGGATTATCAGATGAAAGAAATTTTAACTGAGACCCATTTAAAAACTGAATAGTACCCTCCATACGGTTAGAGGTTACAATGGCAGACTCGGCCGTCTTAGTTATTTGGTCCATTATTGACTTACCCTGTCCATAAATCGGTGTTATATACCCACCTTTCCTATTTGGTTTTTGCAGTAGCCAATACAGCATTAAATTGATACATAAAAGAGATTTACCTGAACCCCTGGGAGCACTAATGACTCCGAATAGATCTTCGGTATCGGCAAAACGTTTTATAAACTCTTTTTGAAGGGAGTAGGGTTTGAATAGGGTTATGTTCATATATATTTATATATTACTATTTTTAACTCTTGTGACCATATCAATAAACAACAACCTTACAAAAACTTTTTAGAGGCCATACTTGCAAATGAGTCGGCACAATAAAGGTACGAAATAATTTGGTAGGTACCAACATAACCTTACTTAAGGGGATAAATGGTATAGGTATAGTTACCATAAAGGTACGAACTAATCCCCCCAGTACCAACTTATACCCATAGATTGTTGTTATAATAGCATTATGTACCATAAGAAAAAAAATCTTTGTTAGTAGTTGGAGGTTGTATAAACTGTTCATATATTTAGGTATAATGGGAGGACTATGGCCAAGTTACCACCCCCCCTATTGCCCGAACGACCGAAGGGAGTGAGGGTATACATTAATCTTCTTGGAATCCTATAGTTATATTTTCTATCTGTCCTTTTATTAAATGCTTTTGTATATCATTGCCGGACATCTTCCATATCTGGTCTATAGTCTTAGAACGTACGTAATGGTTATCACTACTGAGTCCTTGTCTTAATACATCTATGGCAGGTTCTATAAGGTTCTCTAAATTACCTCTCCAGCCTTCTTCGTATTGTTCTTTGGCAGTCATCCAGTAGTTTAAGTATTGTGGTTTACTCTTATCACCAAAGTTACTATCACAATAGTCTAACCATTCTCTTTGCAGGATTGGTTTTTCTGCCTTGTATCTAAGTAGTATACAATCGTCTACCCTACGCTGTATCTCAACGTTAGTTAATCTACTATATTCTTTAGTAGAACTCTCTGTAAGGGGTGTATCACCTTCGAGAGCAGTATTATCCTTATTTTCCTTGTGTTTCTCCATAGTACTATATAATTGTCATATAATATATCACTTACCAATAAATAGCTTGTTAGAACTAATAAGTTACCTACCCCTATGTACTTAATTAATTATAATAATAAACCTGATATACCTAATGTACTTATAATGCCTTTTATTACTGAGACTACTATAGTATTTACTCTTTGACTACTTCTACAAATACTCAAATACGTACCCATTACAAGACTTAGGATACTTATACTTTGGATTAGCACAACAAGCAGCATTACTTATATCTACTCCTAACTTTCTAGCTATTTTATTTAACCCCGTATATATACCAATTAGTTTACCTTCTTTAGTAGTAACCTTAACTCTCTTCATTTTACTCTCCCATACTTTCTTAAGACCTTTTGTACTAACACTATAATCAATACTAGCCTTTCTCTTATCATGAGTTTCTTGAGTCATATTAGCTCTTCCTATAGCACCTAATCTTAATACTTCTATGTAAGGTTTATCATCTAATGGATAACCGTCTCTTACCTGTAATATTCTTTCTCTATCTGATGCTTCTTCTGCTGTAAGACCTTTAGATACTATTGTTACTTTATCTACGTCTAAACCCTGAGTTTTAACTCTTTGATCAAACCTATCTTCATAACAAGCTCCATACCCGTTAAACTTATCAGGATGAAAATAAACTAAATGTGTTCTCATAATTTTAATTAAAGTTTTTTAAGTACTTAGTTACCTCTCTACCTACCTCTAAAGGGATATTTATACCCTTGATATAAACTACAGAAGTAAATAAACCCATAGTTAATTTTAACTCTTTACCTTTTAAGTCTATCTTAATATCCATACTTGCCATCATAGTCAGAAGTGTCTCTAAACATCCACTTATTCCTCTTATACCTCTTTAGTATCTTTTGAACGTCGTAATCCCAACCTTCTTCTTCAAATACCTTTCTTAGGTCTACCTTATTATCACTAACATATACTACCATAGTATTCTTTGTAAACCTTACACTATACTGAGATATACGTTTAGTATTTATTAATCTACCTAAAGAAGTAATAATAACATAGTCATAGTCTCCTTCTAACCTTATATACTTCTCTCCTTTTTTTATAAACCTATCTACTACACTTTGGTTAAACTCAGATACATCTTTATCTTTGTATAAGTCTAATAAATCTAAATCGTTGTATATGTAATGATGTGCTTGTTCTATATAGTCGTTGGTCACGTATTTTGTCTTTGCCATTCGTAATATAACTTATTTATTTTGTTTTGATAACTACCATATGAACAACTACAATCAGGAAACGTAACTCTACCGGATAAGAGCGTCTCTACCCTTATATAAGCATCTTTGTTATATCCTCTTAATACCTTGTTAAGATACTGTGGGAAACTCTTTAATAACCAGTCTTTGTCTTCTTTACTCATACCATGCTTTTACTCTATCAATTAAATGATTAATTAAAAAACCTACAAGGCCGGCGACTGCTCCATGAAGTAAGTCAACGTATATAAAAATGCCAATCCAGAATGATAGACATTTAGAGCAATTTAGAAGCAATCCAATGAAAGGTATGAACTCGATCAGCTTCTGTTTCGCCGGCTGTATAGGTGTAAAATCATAAGCAATAAGATTACCTAAGTAACCAATGCCTATAAGATTAAATAGATTTATCTCCATCTGTTCTTAACGAATCTAAGTATTTGTTAACAATCGTTTGTATCCTTAGTTCTTCTTTTGTCTCTCTTACTTTCTTCTTATTCTTATATCTACGTATTAGTTTAGGATAAACTAACGAGAGAACCAAGATAATGAAACCAAGGTTACATATAACAGATATTATTGTAAATGTTGACATTTTCTTTTAATTAATTCTTTAACCTTTTTATAGTCGGTTTTAAGTGCATGATAATTAATGTTATACTTTTCGGAAGTCTTGTTAAACTTTTTCTTACCGATCATTATTTCATTAACTAACATTTTTTGATAAGGGTCTAGAGTATCTATAACTTTTTTCATACAGTAGTAAAGGTCTGAAGGTTCATTACTGAATGCTTTGTTTTGTGCTACTCTATCTGGAGAATATATATAGTTTTCATATAACTCTCTATTACTGTTAAGGTGTTTTCTATAAACATGCCAGAATCTACTACTACTTGACTTTAACTGGAAGCCCATCATAAAGGTTATAAAGTTTTCTAACTTACCGTCTTTATAAACTTTATATATGTAATCTGTATCTTTTTCAAGAAACATTTCTATACACATAGGCAGTAAGTCACTACCCCATTTATTATAACCTGCTCCACAAGTCTTTTCACAATTAATAACTAACTGTTCATATATGTTTCCTATCTCTTCAGTAACTATATCTCTCTTTTTCTTATCGTTCATAGGCGTATATTATATAATACGAACTTTATAATACATAGGCAACTATTATCCGGAAAAGGTCAAAAAAAAAGACCCCTAATTGGGGTCCTAAAAGAAATACGGGAACAAATTGTATGGGAATAAAGGCAGAATAACCGTATACTCTTTTAATCAATCATGGAAAGATTGTAAATTGTTATGCTCCTTCTCCTAACTCAGCTGCTTGAAAAGCTTTTCCTTGTCTTCTTACATCATCTTGTTCTTCAATAGATAATGCTTGAAATTGTTCTGATGTTAAGTTTGTAAGTTCTTCTCTTGTGTAAGTTTTCATAATTAAAATTAAAATTGTGGTTGATAAAAGTTATAGTTAGCCAGTACTGATGAAGCAGGCATTGCTTCACTATACATCCGGAATACTCCTATTTGAGCTGGAAAAGTACCGGTACCGAAATTACTTGTACCGAACCAGGAGTTACAGTTAGTTTGTGGTCCATTTCTATCAAAGTCAAAAGTATCAGTTGCCACCATCG
>WLWF01002758.1_pt1 | contig 12236 bp, 23 predicted proteins | sample 6718331 | NCBI WGS metagenome assembly WLWF01 (sample SAMN12718692, study PRJNA515312) | sponge metagenome | isolation source: marine sponge | host: Mycale hentscheli | place: New Zealand: South Island, Marlborough, Capsize Point | collected 2003-05-01
AGATAACATTGAACTATCTCCCCAACTCCCTTCCATGTAATCAGTTTGATATTTAATATCCCTAAATAACTCCTTAAGTTTATCTATATCCATAACTTTCTCCTTTTTATTAATTTAACTTAATTTAAAAATATAAGAGTAAAATTCAAGTTAAACAATATTATTCTTTTCTTGCAACGTATTTAGACCACATCTCATATATATTACCTTTATCTAATAGCTTTTCATTATCAAAATCTACTTGCCAGATTTTTACCATCAAACTATTATTTTCAAACCATACATCATAACGATATGCTAAATCGCCATGTCTATGTGGTCCTTCAGTTAACCTTGCTCCGCCTGCTCTTCCATCTTTGGCAATATAACAAAAAGCTGCAGCATATTCGTCAGCTTCAAATCGTGGAAATTGCCAAGCAGACTTTCTTGCTTTACTAATCATTCTTAAAGCATTCGAAGGATATCCATCATAATGATAATAAACACTAAAAGCACTTTCTTTGTCTTTAAATGTATAACATGCTCTCGTACTCATGGTCTTACTACAAATATATAACAAACTATTATAATTGCAACAATTGTAAATAAATTTAGTAGTTCAATCATATTTCTCCTTTCTGAGTTGTGGTAAGTTAATACCACAACCCTTACCTTTCAGTTAGCAGTAGATACCTGGCAGAACTCCCTTAAAGGTTTTATACTGGCGTCAACAGTATCTACCTATAATAGCCACAGAGATTATAACTAAGTCTGTGGCTACTACTATTATAATAATAATTTAAAAATTATCACTATTAAACAAGTTTAACTTTTTAATGTATATGTAGATTTTTCAGATTTTCCACCAGCACCGAGAGCATCAATAACTTCTACTGCAATAAAACCTCTGGCTCTATCCCAATCTAAGTCAATTGTTTTTCCCCCTGCTGAAAGGAAATCTCTAATCTTCATGCCATTTTTGTATAAGTTAAATCTTCTCCAGCCTTCGCATCCTTCTCTCTTAGGGTTTTTAGGTACACAGATTTGAATTTTAGCATCTCTGTCATACTTATAAGTTCCCTTAAAGTCTTTAGGATCCATAGCTTTAACTTTTGCTTTAGGCTTCACTACATCAGACTTTTTAGTCTTAGGTGTTACCTTTGGCTTAACAGCTAAATTGATAGACATATTTCTCCTTTCTATATTTATTTATTATTTTAACTTTAACTTGCTGAATATACTATATATACAATAAAATTAAACATTAAACAAAGAAAAAAAGTCCTCACGGCAGCCTCGGGTATTGGCGGTATTGGCATAAAATAAGCTCCAATACCAGTTATTATCATTGGTATAATTGAATAGTAGTCGAAAAGGTATTGGTATTGGCTCTTTTTATATTTTTTCATTTTATTTTTTTCAAAAATATTTCCTATATAGTAATAATGACGTATAGTGAAATAATTAAAACAGCAAAAATTAATTTTCTCATGTACCAGATTAACATATGAATTTCCTTATTTTAGATTAAAAATACTCTTTTATAATATATATTAAAATCTAATACAAGTATCGTTATTGCTCGTTCCTATTTATTTCTAGCACAGATAGAATACCACTTATAGTGTTTGCTACATTAGCAGTAATAGAAAGTGTTTGTGATTCTTCCAGGATCATCGGCCCTTTCAACATGTTTACTGCAGTATTACTTAACACATTCTCAATAGATGCTTTATGACTTGTGGTCGTATTATTAGCAGTCACTGTCACAATAGTATTAGCGCCTTCATTTGTAGTTTGTAAAGTTTTAACAATAGCTCGTGTATCTGCTGGAACGGAATAAATTAAATTGGATCCCGTGTTAGCAAGAGTGAACATTTCATTTTTATATATGTTAGCCACTTAAAAAAAACTCCTTTCTATCTTGTTCATCAGATTGGTCTTTAGGATAAGTTGAATTTAAAATTTTAACCATGTCTTGTAAATCTTCGATTAATTGGTTAAAATCATTTTGTTCATACTTTTCAGGTGCAGAATTTAATCGTGAGATAGGTACTTTAGCCATATTACTATGGTAATTTAATTAATCAACAATGTACAGCAAACTATTTTTTTTCGCTGTCTTCCTTTATTTCCTGTTCTAGGCCTTTTATCTTCTTAGAGACATTAACCATTTCAACAGTAACTGATCCATTTGCGATGAATTCAGAGGCCCATTTCGCCTCTAGGTTTCGTTTCTGGTTCAGTTTTTCCATCAGAGCTTGGCTCATATTTGTACTCCTCTATCGTCAATGTATTTGTTTCTTCAGATAAAAAAGTTTCTTTAACCCATCTGAAAGTTTTAACATGCTCAGCCCAGAGAGCCTTGCCAGCAGAGTCCAAATCGTCTGCTTCGATAAGGCCGTTAGCGTAATAACCACAACGCCTGAACTGAAAATACACTAACATTTTAAAGAGGGTTAGCATATTTTATCGTGTTTGTAAAGTTAAATAAACCAAGTAGGAGTGCCATTTTTCCACGTTGCAAACTCTTTCTTGTGAGCCTTGTAAAAATTACGATATGCTTCTATGGTATCGCCTTCTTTTTTACATTCGTCTGGCATGCATTGTGGTGGCATAGTATAAACTGTATCTTTTATATTTGTAGGAAATTGGTTAAGATATTGACACAACTTTTTAAAAGTACTGTGAACTTTACCATATCTTTTAGTGTATTGCATATTAAGAGAATTCCATAATTCTAATACATATCTATATTGATGTTTATTACCTCTAGTCCATATATTAGATGGATGATTGATATGAGCACATTTATATAAATGATTTTCTCTATAATCGTCTAGTTTGTATTGAGTTACCATTTGTTTGCCAGAATTAGAAAGCACTTTTACTTCTTCTCCATCTATAATTCTATGTGCTGTCGATAATAATTGAGCATATTCAATAATCATTTTAAGAACATGTTTATCGCAATGATACTCGGCGCATAACGCAGGGTTAGTATCTAAATAAAATATATTCATAGTAATTTATATTAATTTTAAAGTAATCCTATTATACAATATTATTTACACATACAGCCAATAAAATTACCAGAGCCATCGTTCATAATATGTAAATTTAAAGTATCTACATAACCTGTCAATTTAAGTCTAAATATCTCGCATAACTCAAAACAATCTATTTTTGCTGTTACCACAATACCTTTCATAAGTTCTTTTGTTACAGGTATTAATTGATACAAACCATCGTTAAAAATAATTAAATCCATTAATCTTTTACCAATTCATTTATTCGATTTATAAGTTGTTGTAAATCACCTCTAATGTTTCTAAACTTCATTTCATATTTCCATAGTTTAGAATCATTATAACCTGGACTATTGCTATCTTTAATTTTATAGTCAATGTAAACAGAGTATTTTTCTGCGTGTTTAAGAGGAATAAAGCTTTGATTGCCATGTATCTTTCTTGATCCACGACCCTTTAATCTAATGCTATATCTTCCTTTATGTAGATATTTCTTCATTAACTTAATAAATTCCCAACCTTCTTTAGAGTTAGGAACACCAGTTAAAAAATGTACACAAGCTTTTGCTTTTCTCTCTCGTTCATATCTTGTAGCCATTTCTAAAACTTTTTTCTTTTTCCACGGCTGCATATGTGTTGCATTTCTTATAGCTTCAATCAATCTATTATTACTCATATTAATCCTATCAGTAACATTATTAATAAATACTCCATTATTTCCTCTCTTTAGTTATGGTTATAATAATTTCTCCATTAGGATATACAAATCCAGGAAAAATTTCTTCTTTCTTAACAAATTTAACAGGGCACTTACTTATCCACTTATCAATTAACTTTTTAGTATCCGCTTCGTAATTTTTAGCTTTGTTAGTGCCTATTACTTCGTCTATTCTATGTCTAGTTTGATCGTTCATTAGTGTTTAGTAACCCTTTCTACTGTCTTTAGCTCGTTATAAACAGAGTTTGGTATATCTAATTGATATAACTCTCCATTAGCATGTTCGAATAAAATACGATGACAGTCTGGTCGCATTTTTATATCGAAATGTATAGGCCATTCTTGTTCTTTATTAAATTTACTTACATCTTCAAACTCGTGCTTTTTAAAATGGCGTGGCCAATTACTTGTTCTAGCTATCGCATTTGAATAAATAAGTTGATTGCGTTTTATTACTTTATGTGCCATTAGTCGTTCCCTTCTATTATGTCTTTAAGTTCTTCTAAATCTGCGCCGTCATCGCTAAAGTCAGAAAGTTCTAACCCTGAACTTGCAGCTGCATCTGCTTTTTTAGCTTCTTCTTCGTTCCATTCTTTATCTGATGGCCAACCTTTAGGTGGTGCATTTTCTTTATTAACTTCTTTGATAATATCGCTTAACTTTTTAATAGTCATATTATTCCTTTCTATTTTTTTCTAATTTACTATTTTTAAATAAAAGAATAATCAATAAAAACAAGAAAAAAAGCTACGATACTTACTATATAAAAGACTACAACCTGCTCTATAAATCGTTCTACGTCACACTAATTTAGTGGATTATAAACTCTTTATCTATATTTTCAATATATCGTGGAATTTGATTATGATATTCGATAATCTCATAATCTATAAAATTAAACTGTTTCATGTTTTTTATACAAAATTCATAAAACCTATTTACTCTAGGAAAATAAGGTTCGCTATCAAATTGTGGAAAAGAAAAATATAAATGATCATCTGGTTTTTCTATGGTTGAATATGTAAATTTAACCCAATAATTTTGAGTAGGCAAACTCATTAACTCCTTAATTAAATGTTGTTCCGGATCTCTAAACATCTGAAATCTCTTTTGGTGTACATGCAAATTTTATATGAGCACCATGTTTATTAACAAACTCTCTTTCAAAATCAGAAAAAAGATTAAAAGCATATTCGTATCCATATATTGCGCATTCGTAATGATCTGCAAATAATATTGTAGGTGTAGGAACAACTTTACATTCATTCCCGGGAACACTACTGCACAACCACATTATTAAAACAAACTTAACCATCTTTCATACATCTCACTATTAAATTTTTAAGAGTTGGATTACTTTTAAGAATAGTATAATATTGTTCTGTAAGTGATGCTACTCTTTCTTCACCATAGTTAAGTACAGGAAAATTATTTAAAGTTACTATGATGTGGAATAACTCATGAAATAAAGTTTTACCAAGCATTTGATTAGAAAGGTTTTTATTAATTACTAACGTGTTATCATTAGTTTCAAAATAACCATATTCTTCTATATCCTTAAAAGATACTTTGATGATTTTATTTTTATATTTGATTTCTGTTAGTTTCATAGGGCCAATCTCTTGGCCCTATTATAACAATTATCTAGCCAACATTCTAGATTTAGTTCTAGCATTTACTTGTGTATTTATCCCTATTCCGTTACCTTTTGCTTGACCACGGCTATAAGCTACTCTGTCTCGAATACTCATAGATTGCTTTCTACTAACTAATCGAATACCTTTTTGCTCTAGCCATTTAGTAATAGCCATTTGTTCGTTCTTATAAAGAACTGGTAAACCATCAGGATTGCCTTGAGGGATATATTCGGGAACAATCTCGTTATATCTATCAAGTAATCTACGTTGCAATCTACTAGCGCACCCTTGTTTAAAAGCATGAGACATTTTATTAATACTAGCACGACTACCTGGCACTTCTCTAAATTCTTCTGCAGCTAATCTATCTACTGTATTGATAAAATACTTACACATCTCTGTAGCTACCATACGATTAGATTTTCTACCTACAAAAGTAATTACTTTTACTCGTCTGTAGTGTTTATCTAATTTCATAGTAGTATAAGTCTTGCAGAAATATAGTTTAGCTGTAGCACCTCTAATGTAGCCTTTCCATAAATCTCTTTCGACCTCTATATCTTCGCTATCCATAGGCTCTACTTGATCATCGTCTTTTAAATCGCTTATAGATAGATTGTGTTCTTGAAGTAACTTTTGAGCTTTATCTGCAGCTAACATTGCTTCGTTTTCAGAAGCGCCGTTCTCAATAGACATCTGTAAAAGTTTTTGTATTCTCTTCAATACACTTTCTTTTTCTTCTGGCATAGTTCTCCTTTCTATTAATTGTTATACTTTAAGTATATTTTATTTTTTTTCTTTTTTAGACAAGATTATTCGTATTGTGTTCCAATCTTTCGCTAAAGACATTTTACTCCATTCTTCCCGAGTAACACCTTTAGCCAAAGCTTCACCATCAGAACTATTAAATAAAAAAATTTCTTTATCTTTTTTCACTATAATGTAGACAAGACCACCATGATAGGAGTAAGACTTGTGCCATGCGATTTGTTCTATACTCAATTTTAGTTTTAATTTGGTCTTTTCTCTTTTGGGGGACCGCAAATACTTTCCTTCTAACCAACCAGCATGACCATCAACACAATAAAACACATCAGGTATACCACGTTCAATCGAAGTTTCTACACGTTGAATAAAAAAATCGTTTAATTTAGACCTAATCGTTTGCCAGATTTGTTTTTCCATCAAATTTACATACTGGGATTGATTTCATTTTATGTAAATTCTTCTTTCTGATAGATAAATATTGTTGATATGCTGGCTCACTAGGATTTTTCATAAGATATTCTATTTGAGAATAAGACATACCTAATTGATCAGTATCATTACGACCGTCATTCCACAATCCGTCAGTAGGTTCTGCTATTTGTATTTCTTCTAGTATTCCTAGTTCTTTTGCCATAGCCCATACTTCTGTTTTAGTACAATCTGCAATAGGTGATATATCTACTCCCCCATCGCCATATTTTGTATAAAATCCAACTCCAAAATCTTCTATTTTATTTCCTGTTCCTACCACAATACCACTTGTACTAGCTGATAATTGATACAAACACATCATTCTCATTCTTGCTCTTGAATTAGCTAAACCCATTTCATCTTTAAATTTCATATCTATCATTTGATTTTCAAAACTTAAAAATGTATGTGTTAAATCTATTTCCACACCAAAACAATTACTATATTTAGTAGTAATCCAATTTTTATGTTTAATACTTAAATCATGATGCTCGGGCCTTTGTGATATAGGCATTGATGCCACAAGTGTTTTCATACCTGTCATTCCACAAATTGTACTTACTACAGCAGAATCAACTCCTCCTGATATTCCAACTACTAAACAATTAGCTGGTTTGTCCATAGTTTCCACATATTCTAATATCCACTTTCTAATTATATTAATTCTTTCTAAAGGTGTCATGTATTTTTACCTAACGGTATATATTCCACATCATCATTAACTGATAGATATCTAAATGGATCTATAACTGTACTACCTGGCATATAATAAAAAGAATTAAATGCTTCGTGTTTACAACCTATAAAAAATAATTGTGGAATAGTATCCCATTCATATTCGTCTTTAACTTTCATGACATCTGTTGCGTCAACCCAAGGATCCCACATGATAACTTTTTCTCCTCGTTCTTCTAAAATATTTTTCAATAAAATAGAAGGACTTCCTGTTGTAATATTAGTTTCAGGTTTAAAACATTTACCTAAAATATTTATTCGTTTATCGCCTTTATGTTTTATAATTAAATCAGCTAACCATTCAGTTTGTTTTTCTCTTTGTTTCATTATATTATCATACCAATTATAAGATAAATTTAATTTTTTTGCTAAATAGCTGAGAGCTATATTATCTCTAGGGTGACAACCACCTCCATCTCCCATACCTCCATATAAATATTTTTTACTAATAATTCTATCAGTACATAAAGCAAGAGCTTCAGTAACATCGTCAACATTAGTATTAGGTAAATAATGACATGTTTCCATAATTGTATTCATCATTGCAATTTTAGTTGATATAAAAGTATTATAAACTACTTTAATTAATTCAGCATTTTCTAAAGTAGTTTTATAAAAAGGAGAATTATTAATTGTTTTATAAAATTCTTCTGCTTGTTTAGCTGCACCTTCGTCATCTACTCCAAATAAAATTATTTCACTATTTAAAAAATCATTAATAGTAGTTCCCATTGCTATAAAAAATGGATTATAACAAAGTTTTAAATGAGTGCCAAGAACTGGTTTAATAAGTCTTGAAATAGTACCAGGCAAGACAGTAGAAATAATAATAACAGTTTTATCTTTCCCTTGTTTTTCAATTTTTTCATTAAGTTCCTTTATTCCACTTACTAAATAATCATAATTAAAGTCTGCTCTTTCTTCGGGTATTCTAGTAGTGCCTTCATATTTTTCAGCATGAGGTGTTTGAATAGGCACAAATATAATGTCTGACTCTTCCACAATTTTGTCAACATCTGCTAACTTAATTTTAGAAGTTTTTAATAATTCTTCTGCACCTTCTTCTCGATATGTTAAAGTTTTAAATCTAATATTTCTTTTTGTAGTTTCGTTAATATCAGTACCTATTACTTCATGACCTTTACTTTCACAAGCAAGAGCTACAGGTAAACCTAACTTACCTAATCCTAAAAAACCTATTTTCATTTATTCGATACTGCCCCAATTTAATCCTTTCTCAACATCTACTTTAAGAGGCACTTTCAAATCTACACAAGTTTTCATGATTTGTAAACTCTCATCAAAACATTTTTGTTTAAGTGGTTCTACAGAAAAATCTAATTCATCATGGACTGTTAATTTAAGGTCTATCTCATCTAATAAACCAGCTTCATAAATTTTTACCATTGCAGCTTTCGTAATATCAGCAGATGACCCTTGAATTAAAGCATTTAATGCTGTATGTGTATAAGCTCTTTTTAATTCTTGTTTAGGATATTGAGCATGTGCTTCTGACAAAGAGTAAGCCCTTTCACCCCAACTATCTCTCGGTTCCCACTTATCAAACCTTCTTTTTCTGCCTAATAAAGTTTTAATATATCCACGAGAACTTGCCACATTAGAAACTTGTCTAGACATTTCTTTAACAAATGGAACTTTATCATGATATTTATTAAATAATTCATAAGCTTGATCATTATCTAATCCTAATTCTGCTGCTAATTTTTTATTACCCATACCATAAAATAAACCTAAATTAATAGTCTTAGCTTGTTTTCTAGGTATACTTGCCATGTCAGCTACCATTTGATGAAAATCTGTTGTATCATTTTTATTAAATTCATCTTGAACTTTAATAGCTGTATCCATACCTTTAAGACTAGCATAATGTACTAATACTCTCGGCTCTTGTTGAGAATAATCAGCACAAACCCATTCACAATCTTCTTCTGGTATAAATAAACTTCTGATCATCGGACCAAGTTCAGGGTCTCTAGCTGGCACTTGTTGTAGATTAGGATATTGAGAACTAAATCTACCTGTAACAGTACCCATTGGATTAAAGCCACAATATATTCTACCATTAGAGGCTTTATCAATAATCATGTTTTTTACAAATGTATTTCTGATCTTGTCTAACTTTCTAACTTTTAAGATACTTTGACTAACATCGTCCATTTGAGTTTCCAACCAACTTGCAGTGAAAGATGGAGTACCCTTTGCGGTGTAGTTATATCCAATACTATTTTTATCATATGCTTCCTTTAGTGAGGCGTTTGCCCATACATTAACTTCGGTGCCTCCTAATCTATTTAGCATTGTTTGAACCTCTGCTTGTTTTTTTTCTAATTCGGTATACAAACTATGTGCTTTATCTACATCTACTCTTACTCCTTTTTTTCTCATATGAAATAGAACAGGTATAAGTCTTGATTCAAAATCAACTATACTTTCTATTTCTTCTCTTTTAATTCTATCTTGTTGTTTTTGATAAATTTGTAAAGTAAGTAAAGCATCTTCTTTTGCATATTCACTGACTTCGTTTGCGTGTAGTCTCCATAAATTTTCTTTTACTTTAGCACGTTTACCAAACTTATAAAGTACAGCTTGTTCAAGTTCAACTTCGTATTTTGATTTTCTTAAATAAAATTTAGCAAGACTATCTAATGAATACTTTAATTTATTTTCATCTATTAAATGTTCTATCGTTTGAACGTCATATATCCTGTGATCTCTCGTAAGGGTAAGGCGCTTATCCAGTGAATAAAGCCACTCTACGTCATACATTGCATTAGCAAATATAAGTTTTTTCTTCTTTGAGTAGATATATAATAAAAAACTAATCACTTTAGATTTATTTAAATTACCACCACCTTCGTGTCCTATTGGAAAATATTCAGTATAACCACTATCCGTTGCAATAGATATACCTGCTACATGACCGTCTTTTCTAAATCCACCTGGACCCATAGTCTTTAAATTAGGATCATAGGTTTCAGTATCAATGGCAATAAGTTTTGCTTCGTCTATTTTATTTACATTAAACATTAATTAATCTTTCCAAGTATTGTTTCTTTATTTATAAAAGTGTAACCTCTACCAGAACTTTCCCATAATTCTCTTGCTAAATTATGTACGTATTTTTCTCCATAAATAATTTGTTGAGTAGAAGTATTTAGTAAAAGTTTTATACAATGAATACAAGGTTCTAATGTGGTATAAACTCTATGAATATCATAAACATCTTTACATTGAAGTAAAGCATTTTGCTCTGCGTGTATTGCTTCGCATTTATCTAAATCAGTACCAGATTTAGATTGAGCGCCTTCACATGGTTTATTAATACAATGAGTAAATCCTGCTGGATTACCATTATATCCTGTAGCTATTACATGATTTTTTTTATTTACAAATACACAACCTACTTTACGTCTAGCACAAGTACCTCTAGTAGATACTAATTCTGCCATTTTTAAAAAATAAAAATCAGTTGGTGGCCTATAATTATCCATACAGTAAATAGTTAAGTCTTTCTGATAACATACCGTTTTGTCTTAACTCTTTACCATTCAAATCTGCCATTTCTTCTAATATAGAAATAAAATAAAATGGATCATCTTTATATTTTTTAATTAATTTATTAAAAGATACTTCTGATTTATCATGATAAGTGCTTTCAAATACTCTTTCAAGTTTTTTAAAGTCAGTTTCATAAATATGTCTACTACCTGCTTGTATATTTAAACTTCCTAATTTACACTCTACACCTAATTTATTTAAGTGACATGCAATAAAAAAAGAGATTGCACTAAAATTAAAAGTATCATAAGGAGTACCTAACCAAACATCGTTACTTCTCATTGTAGCAATAGTATGTAACCATAATTGATCGCTTGCTTCTCTTAAAAAAAATTGTAATGATAATGTACAAGGAATATCTTTACTTGATCGAGGATTCTCTCTCCAAATATTTATTACTGCTTGTCTACTATCTTGATCTTTTAAAAGTGTATCTACTACATATGACCATTGAGTTATTAATTTAGGACCATATGCACCATAAAAATTAATACCATTATCACTAAATCTTTTAATACCATCAACATATTTACTTACACTTTTAACGTCATTTTTACCTGCTAACATCCATGCTGCTTCACCAAACATAAAACTATAAGATAATTTTCTTTCAGGTGTAGTAATAATAGGATCATCCATATCTATAATCCAACTATCATTTAATTTTTCTGTTATTTTTAAACCTCTAGGTTTACATATAAAATCAGGTCTATTGTAAACATCCCATAATTTTTTCTTATATTGTAAATTAATTTCTTTCATTAAATATCCTTTTAGTAAATTGATCTAATTTATGACCATCTTTAAACATATCATATCTTATAAAATCATTTCTGTCACGCAATGGCGAAAGCGTATTTAAAAAATTATTTCGTTTGCATTTACCAAACCAAGAAAAATAGTAATCATCAATAACATTATCAATATCATGATATTCTTCGTGTCGTTGTTCTCTATTAGTTCTATGATTTTCTTTAACTCTTGCTGTATCTTCCGGAATACACCATACATATTTAGCACCTCTAACTTTTAATTTATTATACAATTCTCTAGGATTATAACTAGGACCTTTACTTCTAATGTAAGAATAACATTGTTCACTTGGCCAATGTCTATCTATTAAAACTAATTTACCTTCTAATTGTTTTCTTATTGCAAGTCTTGCACTAGCTGTATGCCATAGTTTCATATTTTTATGAACTCTTAAATGCATATAAAAAGGATTTCTATGTCTCTCTTTTATATAATTAATTAATGTAGTTTTACCTACACCATCAGGTCCTTCAAATATTAAGATTTTTCCTCTAGTAAGCATTTAAA
>WLWF01002759.1_pt1 | contig 12222 bp, 9 predicted proteins | sample 6718331 | NCBI WGS metagenome assembly WLWF01 (sample SAMN12718692, study PRJNA515312) | sponge metagenome | isolation source: marine sponge | host: Mycale hentscheli | place: New Zealand: South Island, Marlborough, Capsize Point | collected 2003-05-01
TTTGGTGAAAGACAAGCAGCAGAAAAAGAATCACCAAAGAAAAACTTTACTAGATATGATCCTAAAAGACATAAGTTAAAATTACCTGAAGTAAGAGAAGGCATTGCTTCTATTACATCAAAAGGAATAAAATCAGGTTTAAAACAAACTGATATTATGCGTAAAATAAATTTGTTTGTAGGAGCTGCAGGATATACAGAAAATGAAATAAATCCTAGAGCAGTTACTGATAACGTTATTAGAACTAATAGTTACAATCCAGAAAGACCTAATCCTTTTCCGTGGACTAAACTTGGTATGAGTTTTGCTGGTTCGGTTGGTGGTACAATAGGTGGTGCTAGACTTGGAGCTATGGCAGGATCAGTTGCAGGACCTGCAGGAACAATTGCTGGTGGTATACTTGGAGGAACTGTAGGTTATCTTTCAGGACTACTTGGATATGAAGGATTGTTAAATAATCTAAACGATAAAGGAATGTTATATACGCCTACTTATAATGAGATAGGTGAGTTTATGGGAATGAAGCAAGGTATTGATAGACCTGACGTAGCGGAGACCATGGACTATTTAAAAGAAGAAGCAAAAAGAGATTTAATATGGGGTACAGCTTTTGGTATGTTCCGTCCTGGCGTTGCTTTACTAAAAGGATTTGGACGTAATGTTCTTGGAGGTGTAGGTAAAAACGAATTAAAAAGAGCCGAAGAAATACAAAGCTTAACAGGTATTACTCCTGGTACAACAGACATAAGTAGATATGGATTTGTTAGAGCTATGCCTGGAGCTATTACAAAACTACCTTTCTTAGGTGGTGGATTTAAAAAAGGTTTTGATGAAAAACGTAGAACATTTATAAAAGAAGCAGATAAGTTATTTAATTTTGGTCCTTCTATAAATGCAGCTGAACTTGGACATGATTTATCTAAAGTTAGACAAGCAGTAACAAGTGATATTATACAAAATATTTCTTCTAAATATAAAACGTATTTTGATGCCATAGGTAATGCTCCTGTATTTGATTGGTCTAATGCTAGAAACCTAGCAGGGGAAGCTTATGGTCGTTACAGTAAATTATTAGATGAAAGTCAAAAAATGGCATCACCTGCATATAAAAAATTAGAAGTACTAGCTAATAAAGGTCCAGGTAAAATGAGTGGAGAAGAATGGTTGTACCATCGTCAGACATTAAACGAAATATTATTTGGTCCTGTACAAAAAGAAAATTATGGCCGAATGATGGATGATTTATATGCTGTAAGTAGAGAATTAGAAACATCTTTTGGTAAAATGACTAAGTTAAATCCAGGTGTATACAATCAAGCATTTGAAAGTTTAAAAGAAGCCGACAAAGCTTTTTCTGATATGACTGTATTATTTGGTTCTACAGCTATGAAAAAATTAGGGATGGATGAAAAGTTTGCTTACAATGCATTAGCTAAACTTCCTGGTTCTATTGAATCAGATCAATTATTCTCAAGAGTATTTAATGATTGGCAAAGTCCTGAAGCGGTACAAAAACTATATGACTTTATAGGTCCTGAAGTTTTTGCTAAAGGTATGAAAGGTAAACTATTAGACGCCTTTGAATCATCATTTACTCAATCTAAAGGATCACCAGGCTTTCAAGATGTTAGTGTAGATTACTTTAAATCATTTGATGATTTAACTTTTAATGCTGAAGTATTTAAAAAACGATTAGGTATTACCGGTGCAGGTAAAAAAATGACAGGAGGTGCTCCGTTTGCTGCTTTTGATAAAGGAATGGCTTTAGCAAGAGAAGGCGCTGATAATCTTCCTGATGCAAAAAAATTAGTAGCTTTTGCTGATGCTGCAGAAATATTCTTTAATGCAAAAAACATGAACATATCACAGTTCTTAACTCGTAAGACAACACTAGGTGGGTTTAGAGGATTTATTAATTCTATTGTTCCTACCCTTGCTGTATCAGGCGGGGCAGCTTCGGTTGGTGGAGCTATTCCTAGCATGGGAACACTTGCAGGTATTATTATGGCAAGAAAATTAGGTTATGTTATGTCCTCTCCAGTTACAATAGATTTATGGGGCAAGGCAATGAAAGGATCAGCAGGTTCTGCTAAACAAGGACGTTTATTTGCAGAAGGATTGCAGGCTTTACTACAACAATATCCAGATCTACCAAGTGAATTAGAAAATGAATTTAATAATATACAAAACAGAGCTAATGATAATCCAACTATTATGGAATTGTATGAAAAAGAAAGTAAAAAAATTACTGATCTGTCAGCTGAAGATTTTATTGAAAGTTTAAAAGGTAAGTACGGAGATAGTAATACATTTATTGCTCCAGGTATGAGAACTGATAGCATACCTACTACTCCTGAAATTAAACCACAGGTAGACCCTAATGCTGTACCACAAATTAATCCTGGCACAATAAACACAACTCCAGTACAACCAAACAATACAGGAGGATTAAATGTAATGAATAAAGTAAATCAAAATTCTAGATTAGCACTTGCAGGTAACGATCCGTTGATGCAAGGTATAGCTATGAATAACAGAAGGGCAATTTAATGGGTTTCTTTAGTAATTTATTTAAAGGATCTAGTTCTAAGCAACCTGTTTCTTCTGGTGGTCCACGTGGTCAAACAGGAGATAGAGAAAGATCAGATCAAAAAATTAAAGATTTAATAGCAAATAAAGATAAATATCAAAACAATTTAGTAGCAGGAGATAATCGCAACGAATATCAAATGAGAATGAATGCTCTTAGAACAGGGCAAACTTTTGATCCTTCTAATTTTTCATTTACCGATAGAAGCGGAAATCAGATCAATGCAGGTTCTGATAATAGAACTGTAGGAAATGCAAGTGGGGCAGCATCTTATGCAGATAGTTTTCCTTTATCAAATTTTGCAATGAATGCAGGTCCTGCAATAGCTAAAACTGCGATGGGTGGATTGTTTCCTGGCGGTGGATTAATTATGAATGCTTTAGGTAAAGCTAGAGATGCAGGGGTTAACTTGTATAATGCAGCGCCAACAGGTGTTATTGATCAAGGGTTTGAATTTATTAAAGATAATTTTATGACATCTGGTTCGATAACAGAAAAACCAGAAGAGGTAGATGAGTTTAGAAATTACTTAAACAATTTAAAAGGATTAAATGATGCGGCAGGTTCAGGTCTTAGTCCTCTTATGCCGGGTCCTAATTTAAATGATAGAGATGGCATGAGTACAAATAATTTACCTATGGAACAAATAACTGTAGAAGATGTTACTCAAGAAGGATTAGAACCTTTTTTTGGAAGAAGTAGAACAGATAGTTTTGAAGATTTTGATAGAAGAATTCCTCCTAAAAAAACAACACAAGATTATATAGATGAGTTTAACAGAATGTTTACTCTTGATGAAAAGAAAAAAATATTTGGTATTGAAGGAAAAGAAATACAAATGGGACAGAGAAATGGAGGCATAACAAGATTATGACTTTTACCTTTAAAGATACAGTTTGGCTCGTAGGAGTTTTTGTTGCCTTAGGTGCTACTTGGGGTATGACAAGTCAAAGAGTTACGGCTATGGAAACAGACTTAGACCGTATGGAAACAGCAATACAAATTTTTACTAAAATAGAAACACGAATTGCCGTAATTGAAACCGAGGTTAAAAACATTAATCAAAACCTTGAAAAATTGTCTAAATAAAAAAATTTTTATCCCGTAAACACCCCTACAATGCAAAGTTTAAGGGTAAGTAGGGTGATTATACCTGAAAACTATATTTTTGTTCTGAGAGTTAAAAAAACAGCTATAGCGTGCATTTAAGGTAAAACAGCTCTGTAATAGGTTTGGTTTTTCTAAATTCATTGTACAACCATGTACAATACTCATCACTCATGTCTCCACCTAAAAAATCGTCAACACGACAGTCACGCATGAACGTTTGGTAAGGTGAAAAATAAATAAATGCACCTACACATATTAAAATTGTAATACAAAATAAAATTATTTTTATCAAGAACCTATGAGAACAAACATATCTGATTCTAAACACCAAGTTTGTACGAATAAAACTTCATGTCCTTGCATTGAAGCAATATCATATAATTTGTTTTCTACTTCGATGCGTCTGTTTTCACATTTTGTCTCATCAAACCAAACTTCAGCATTATGTTTTACTGAAGGCCAACCCGGCATAGACACCATTGAAATTAACAACCATATTTTAATCATTTCAATCCTAATTTGCTCCTAAAGATATTTATCTTATCAAAATGCTTTGGTGTGATTTCGTAGATATCATTATCTTTGCAAAAACGTATCGCACTTTTAAAATGATTCCAAGCTTTTATTAATTCTTGGCCTTCTAATTCAAATTTTTGTAGGTGTAGATTTTGTGAACACATTAATACAATACCTTTTTTTATCTTAGGTCTATTAGGGAATGTGCTATTATGTGCTAGCACATAAGCTGCTAACTGACACATATACTTCCAACACCATTCTTTTCTTTTAGGTTTGTTTGATTGTTTAAAATCTATAACAACAGGTTGATGATAATAAATACCGGCTAAATCTAGTCTACCATGATAGTGATCTCCAAATTTTAATTTAGATTCCATATGCCAACAATCTTCTAATTTATGTTTGATTGCATGATCATAAATTTTCTGTGCCATTTTTCTACCTAGGATACCTTCTTCTGTTAAATCAACACAATCTTTGTCATCACCAATCCAATGCTCAAGAAACTTATGCATAGCAGTGCCTATAGTAGAAGAACGTTTACTTATTCTTTCTGCTTCTGCGTGACCAACTCTTTCTCTCCAATTTTGTAAAGCTTCAGGATTATCTAATACTTGTAAAATTTTAGATATAGATACACTCACATTGAGTCTCCCCAATTCTTTCCTAGCTCAGCATCTACTTTACTTGGTACTTTAAGTTGGCATGCATTCTCCATAATATCTACAACCTTTTTAGCTGTTTGATGATCACGAACTGATACAGCTATCTCATCATGTATCTGTATCATTGGTGTTATGCCCTCTGCATGAAGATCTATCATTGCTTGCTTGGTTTGATCCGCAGCAGATCCTTGTATAATTCTATTGAAAGCAGTGTAAGTAAAAGCTCTTCGTATAGCCGGACCGTACTCATCTTCAGCCTGTTGCTTTGGTAAAGGTTGATTAAATTGTATAACATCTCCTGGTTTTCTTTTTTTAAATGGTGTGTCAGGTTCCCATAAATTAAAACGACATTTTCTTTTCATAATTGTTCTAACAAAACCTTTGTTTTCCCCACGTCTACTTGCTTGTTGAGTTGCCATACTTTTAAGTTGTCTTATAAAAGGAACACTACTGTGATATTCTTTAAACAAGTCTATGGCATCTTGTTCATTAAGACCTAGCTCCATGGCTAACTTCCCCTGGCCCATGCCATAAGATAAACCAAGATTAATTGTCTTAGCTTTCTTACGATCTATGTTTGCCATCTCAGCAACTTTTTGATGAAAGTCTGTAGTAGGGTCATTTATGTAAGCATTAGCAACTTCTTTTGCTCCAGGAAGATCATGCAATACTGCATGATGAACAATGATCCGTGGCTCTTGTTGTGAATAGTCAAAGGCTCCCCACTGTTCTCCTTCTTCAGGAATAAATAAACTTCTTATTGCAGGTCCAATTGTAGGATGTCTTGCAGGTATTTGTTGTAAATTAGGATTCGACATACTTAGTCTACCTGATACGGTTCCTCCTTTATCTCCACGCAATTGATGTATCTCTGCATGTATCCTACCATTATGTGAATGTTTTAATAATGTATCAATAAAAGTAGTGCTAGCTTTGTTTATCTCTCTAGCCTCTACAACCATACGAGCTAACTCTGAAGGATGGTTCGATAAAAAACCTTTATCAAATTTAGGTTGTTTACTTTTAGCGGTTCTTTCATATTTTATACCCACCGAATCAAAAGCTTTCGCAACGCTTGCTGCAGCCCAAATGTCAACTGCAACGCCCGTATCTTGTAATATTTTATCAAGTATCTTCTTCTCTGTATTCTTAAAATTTTTCTTAATACTTTCTGCTCTGTCAAGATCTACCCTCACTCCCTTTGATTTCATTTCAAATAAAACAGGAAACAATTTAGTTTCTAATTCAAAAACCTGTTGAAGCTCATCTTCTTTTATTTGTAATTTAAATATGTTCCATAATTTTAAAGTAAGCTCTGCATCTTTTTCTGCATAAGGACCAACTATCATAGCAGGTAATTTATGCATCTCACCTTTGGCATCAGTTCCCCACTGAGCTGCGGCTTCATATAAACCTGACTCATATTTTTTTTCTTTTAAATAATCTTTTGATAATTCATTTAATGAATATCTAAATCTATTTTCATCAATCAAAGGAGCAGCTATCATTGTGTCAACAATAGTTCCTTTAACTTCTAAACCCCACTGACGCATCCAACCAACATCATACATAGCGTTATGAAAAACTTTTATATTATCTTTATCTAAAATTTTTTTAAAATTTCTTTTAAATATTCTTTCATCAATGTTAGGTCCTTTTTCATGACCTACAGGAAAGTATCCTTTCCAACCATTAGCTGCAATTGCAACACCAATGACTTTACCATTGTTTGTAGCCCAACCTGGACCTTTTGTTTTTATATCTGGATCATGTGTTTCTAAATCAATAGCAACTACATCTGCTTCGTATACTAATTCTGGTATCTCACTAGGAGGTACCCATTCTATTTCAGCCATATTTCTCCTTGTTATTAATGTAACCGGCTTTAGTTACTATACTCCACACATACCTTCACACTCATCAGCCATGTCTCCAAATAGATCTGGTTGATCTGCACCTTTATCTAAATCTACTTTATCTAAAGGTATTCTTTGTGAATGTATGTATAGTTCTTTAGCTCGTGATAAACCTAATGCAGGTCCTGCGTTCCTAACTTTTTTATCAAAGTCAACGCACTGTTTCCATTCTTTAGGTCTTTCATCTCTCATTTCTTTCCAGAACTTATTGTCATGGTAAGGACAATAAACGCATGCACTTTTTGCAGGCTTTGGATACTGTCTCTCTTCCATCCATTTAAAACAATCCATCCTGGTTATCTTTTTATCAACAAGAGGATAGTGAAAACGATAAGAAGCTTTCTCAAATGTTTTCATTCTAAATATTTCATCATAAGAGATACCTAAGTATTGATTTACTACCATACCTTTAGGCCATCTCTGTCCTTTTTTAAGACCATACTCTCGTCTTATTCCTTGTTCTATCTGTTCTATTTTATATGTAGATGTACATCTACGGTTTGCTAAACCTTTCTTACCATCTAATCCTACTAAGAAAAAAGGTATTGATGCTCCTCTTTTATAGACGCCGTTGTCTATATAATTTTCTACATCTTCTTGAAGATTGCCCCATGTCACCCGGATCACTGGAAAAGTTAATTGTTTTTCTAAATAATCCAACCAAGCATAAGTACCGTCTCCTTCGTTTTGTGTGTCAGCAAAAATAGCAAAATCTATTTTACCAGATCCTCCTGGCTTAACTTGAAACTCACCTCTACTAAATGCAAGAGCCATCATTGATGATTGCACACCAGCACCTAAACTAATAATATTTAAATCTCCTGGATATTTTTTACTTCTTTCAGTCGGCATATTCTATCCTATTTAATTTAAAATTTTGTCTTAAAAACATTTCTGAATATTCATAATCATTAGATGAACGAACCAAAAACAAATTCTTTTTAGTTCTAGTAATTCCTGTGTAAAAAACTCTTCTTTCATCATCTCCATTTTTTAATAAACTCGTATGTGATTTACGAGATAACTCAGATAATAGCACAACATTATCAGCTTCGCCACCCTTCGATCCATGAATTGTAAGTATTTTTATCTTAGGTATAGCATTTATATCTTGACCTCTTCTCTCACATTTACGAATATATAAGATAACATCTTCATTTATTAACGTTAATACATCGTTCCAGGCTAAATCTTTAGGAACTCGTAACCCATGATTATTAACTAAGTCATTGTAACTAACAACAACATCATCTTCCAAAGCTTTGTCCCAGGTTTTAAATCCTCTTTTGATAGGACCATCTCCTGGTATGTATTTGTACATATTCTTTGCCCCGCCTAAAGATATAGTATCTCCATTAATTAACTTGTTCCAACAGTTTATAGCGTAACAAACTTTCTCTGATATAGATTTATTTTTATTAAACCTGTTGTAAATTATTCCTTCTCGTTTAAAATATTCTTCAACTTTTTGTAGTACATATTTAGTTCGTGCTAGCACATAGTATTCACCATCTCTATCAAACGGAACATATTCTATAGAAGAATAGTGTTCTACTTCACCTGTCTTTGAGGTTGGTGACCATTCTTTTTTTACTCTAACTTTAATTTTATTTGCTACTGATTCTGCTACATCATAAACTTTTTTTGGTATTCTAAATGATTGATTTAAAACTTTTTTATTACCGGGTGTACGCATTAACATTTCTGGTATTGCACCTGCCCATTTAAATATTGCTTGATCATCATCCCCGGCTATGTAAATATGTTTTGTGCTTTTCGCTAAAAGAATTACAGCGTACCACTGAAGCATACTTAAATCTTGAGCCTCATCTATTATGATGACCGGCAATGAGGGAACAACACCCTCATTTACTAATTCTAATAACATATCGTTAAAATCATAAAGTTCATGTTCTTGTTTATACTCTATGTATGTTTCATATATTCTTTCTAACTCTTCAAAACCACCTTCTACATGGCCTTGAGATCTTCTCCATTGTGTATCTATGTTTACCATATTGTTTCTTGCTAACTCTATAATACGCATAAAAGGATTTTTCTGCATGCTTTGTCCGTTATCTTCTATCTGATTGTTTGCATTTAAAAATTCTTTTATCTGTAATGTCTTTCCAAGAACCTTATAGTCCCTATCTTTCATAACACTTTTAGTGGTTAAATTTAATTGTTTAAAAGCCATGCTGTGTAAAGTTCTAAACCACTCAAAATCTTTCTCCTCGTAATCAAACTTACTTGTAGCTCTATCAATTGCTTCGTTAGCTGCCTTCTTAGTGTAAGCAAAGTAGCCTATTTCTTCCGGCCGGTAACCTTCGTCTAAATGTTTTTCTACAATGCTTAATAAAGTGTGAGTCTTACCTGTACCAGGTGGCCCAAAAATAGTTGTTGTTTTATTTTCAAAGTACGACCGTGTTTCTTCTTTGCTAATCTTTTGTATATCTAACGGAAACTTTTTAGAAAGGTGCTGCATCATTTATCTCTGGTCTTTTTAGAGATTTCTCTTCTCTTTGTATTTGAGGAACAAACCATAGTCTCTCTGTCTTACCTAATATTTTTCTTGATGTAGAACCCCCTTCCATGTCTCGTAGTCTTTGTACGATTTGCATGGTTTTCATTTCTGTAAATCTTTTTTTACTAAGATAAGATTCTAAATGTACCATTTTAAAATAAGTCTTACCTTCTTCTGTAAAACATTTCCCGGTTATGACTTCATCCATCTCGAGCCCTGCCCCCTGCTCAAAAATAAAAGTACTAAAGTGTTCATCAAACTTACCAAAAGTTGTTGTATCAAAATGTTCTTTAGCAGGTATTATTTCTGCGTTTTCTAGTAAGGTTCTAACCTTTACAGTCCAGTCATTAGCTTTCATAGCCATAGGTAGTATGGTTAAGTAATCCATACATGCTCTTCTAAATTTTTGTTGATCAAATAATTGTTCTGTATTTAATGACATTCTTTTGCCATCTACATTTAAGAACCACATAGACTCGTCAGATTCCAACTTAGTAAGATCAGAAATAACAACATCATAGTTATCTCCAATTCCAAACTTTCGTGCTTTGCAAAGAGGTGCATTACATACTGCACACATTGGTTGATCTTTGCATTTGTATTGATAATCAGTTTTCTCATGTTGCTTTATTGTTTTCTCCACTTGTGAAAAACCAAGAGGTCTGTCCATGTGTTTAGAATTAAATTCATTTACTTTATCTTTCCATGCATCCGGATATGCTTTCTTTGCGTATACAGCATACTGATACAAAGCATTATCTCTGCCACCTTCTGGTATACCCATGTTCATTAATGTTTCTAAGCATGGTGGCCCTTCATCTAATTTCTTTTGGTTGTTACGAACAACTTTAATCTTAGATAAATTCTTTGGATCGACAGCTTTTTTATCCACGACTGAATAGAAATTATCCAGTGTGCAACTAAGACCTGTATCAGTAAAAGCGTAACGAAAACTGTCGTCGCCAGCGAAATAAGGTAAATTAAGAAAGTTTCCCGTATCACCTCTGTCTGCACGGATCTCAATTTGTTTTGGAAAAACTTCACAATCAGCATAGCCTAGCTCACCTGCTAACTCGACAAGTTTATTACGAAGTTTCTTGGCTTCAACAAAGTCTGTAAGAAATAAAAATAGATGTGCTCCACCACTTTTAGATCTGCAACATACAAGTGGTATTTTAAATTCATTTAGCTTGTCAATAATTTGTTTATGATCCAAAGTATAAGAATCAATATCAATACAACCCCACCTGCATTTTGAATCATCACGAATAGGAATAATTCCCAAGCTTGCTTTGCCAGAAAGATGATCTTCCCAAAGCTGGTCTGTAACAGGAGCTTTAATGATGTAAGCTTTCCCTTTTTTCTTCCCGTTCTCATCCTGATCTTCTTCCTTGAATGTGCCATAAGCCCGGTGTAGTCCTTCAAATATATTTTTAAATCGTTCCATGTTTCTCCTTTTAATTTTAGTGGGGCAAGTGACAAAACTTGCCCCGCATTAGTTTAATGGGAAGAGTTGTTTCTGGGAGGAAAACCTACCGGAACCCTTACCACCTTACGAAGTCTAATGTATCTCCGATTAACCCTTCCGGCAGGTGACTAAAAATGTTCCTTTCCAGAACTTGCTTCCAGTTTTTTAGGCTCTTCACCTTCTGGTGATGCAAGTACATCTCCTTGACGGAAAGCTAAAGCAAAAGCTTCACCCGTCGTAAAGATTTCTTTTGTAGGAACAAAACCCTCTTTTGCTACAGTCCACCCATAGTATTTTTTACCATTGGTTTCCTCTTGCAGTGTACTCAATCGGTACACGATTGCATAAGAGGGAGGTGTTATGGTTTTACCACCACCTTCCATTGTAGCAGTCATCATCATGTAATTCCATTGACGAGACTTTTTTAACTGAGACGATTTCATCGTCAGTATGCCACGAGACTCTACATTGTTGTTATCATCTAAGATAAGGACAATGTGGTTTGCTGTTTCTTCTACATAATTACCGTTGTCTAAATAGAAACGATTATCTGTAGGAGATTTTTTTGCTAGGCTCATAACATTTGAGGTAGCAGGATGTATGTTCACAGGCGCTTTATTACCCGTGCCTTCTGGAGCCCACTCGACATAAGTTCGAATGTACTCACAAGGGACTACTCTTATGCCAGTAGGTCCATCATACACACTTTGAGATGCAGAATTAAAAATCTGCCCTGCTTTTGCCGTCGGAAGTGATTCATTATCAGTCTCCGGTGACATTTTTTGTAGTAGTTTGATACGAGGTATCATAACATCTTTGGTACTGACGTTTGATAACCCGTCTCCTTGTTTGGCTTCTGCTAACGAAAACACTTCTGCAAGTGCATTGTTAGGTTTTTTTGCAGTTGACGTTTGATTCATAAGTTACTCCTTTTATGTTTTTATTGTTACGTCGTTGGTTCGAAAGACACCAAAAGTCTCTTCTGGAAAAGGCTCACCCTTTTCCGCAGCTTTTTGTAATGACTCTCTTACCCAGGCATCTAGAGTATTCCATTGAATACCCTCTTTCTCTGAAGGTTCTAATCCTTCCTTACGAAACATCTCCTTGATGTATTGCGCTTGGTTGTCTTGTCCTCTTCCGAAACTAAATGAGACTTCATTTTTAATCAAGTCCCCTGCCCCCTGGTCCCTGATATATGTATAAGCATTATCAATATTCTCAGGTTTAATGTGGGCACGAATTTTTTCTTTCCATGTCACTGTAGATCCATCCATTAATTTAAATGAATACAAATTTTTATCTTTTAGTGCGTTGGCTATTCTATTTTGTAATTCTTGTAGTGCTTCTTTTTTAGCTTTTAATTCTAAATCAGTTTTCTTTACATCTTGTTTCATTTCAACAAGTTGTTTACATAGCTGACCCATCTCACT
>WLWF01002760.1_pt1 | contig 12222 bp, 7 predicted proteins | sample 6718331 | NCBI WGS metagenome assembly WLWF01 (sample SAMN12718692, study PRJNA515312) | sponge metagenome | isolation source: marine sponge | host: Mycale hentscheli | place: New Zealand: South Island, Marlborough, Capsize Point | collected 2003-05-01
ATGATAGCAGAGGATAATGAGGGGGCCGGGGAAAGGGGGAAAACCCGACCCCCCCAAACCTCTATGTACTAACTATTAGTTAGCACCGATGCTGGAAGATGATTCCACTCGTTCTAGGCACGCTTCACGGAAACGGCCATAACCAACAAGGTGATACCAACCAATTGGGTTGAACCGACGCAATGTGTCAGTCACAGGACCAACAACAATGCTTGGTTCAGGTCCAAATCCGGGTGCACGTGAGAATGCTTTTGCAAGTCCCTGACGGCCACAGATAAGGGTTTGGTAAACATCGACTGTACCGGAACCACCGTCGGCAATTAGACCTGCACGGGGGTTTTCGATGTATTCAATACCATTGAATGTGCCAATCGAGCCAGCCTTAATAGGCGCACCTTCTTGGTACAGTTGGTACTGGATAACGTCAGTTACCGCTGTGTCTCCACGAAGGTCGTAAGAAACATCAGGGTGAATAATCGCCATGTAGTTTCCATTTTCCCAACCGGGAGCGTGACGGGTACGAAGTCGTGCTACAGCTTTACGTCCGTGAGCAGCGTCATAAACGTCACCTGCGGTGATAGCGCCACGGCTAGTTTGTCCAACGTGTACTACGTGGGTGCCAGCGTTAGCGACATCTGACACAATTTTATCCATTGAGTCAGCCATGTTGTAACCAACAATGTTGGCCGCATCAGCGTCAACATTAAGGAACGAAGTTCCACGAACCTTAGCGGTGGTGATAACAGCGTTACCGTACTCAGCGAGAGTTAAGGTTACTGCACTGTCTGTCAATGCGACAGCAGTTACGTCAGTGCCCTCAGTAAGCGCTGTAGTTGCCTGATCCATGTCAGCGTAAAACGTGAATTGTACGCCAGAACCATTATGAGTTTGAGCAGTTGAGCGAACGTCAGCAACCATTTCGAATAAAGGCTGCGAACGCAAAGCAAAATACGCAACCTGATCGAAAGCCGTTGTGACCTGATCGTTTAAAGTAGTGGTGTTTGTATAAGCCACAAGAAATCCTTAGGGTGAGGATTCCTCTGAATTTTAGTTAAGCGCTAGCGCCCCACATAACACCCTGACTTTCCATTAAAGCACGCAACTCATCTTGCGATGTTGTCGCTTTAATACGAGCGTCTAAATCTAGTGGTGACACTGGATCTCCACCTTCACCGGCTGTTTGAATACGTTGTTCCGCTTGCATCGCATCTTGTACCATTGTTTCAGATTGGACGGGAGCACTATTTTCTCCTAAGAACCCTGCTGCCATAGCTTCCTGTCGGATAGCTTCAGCATCGAGTTCGCCGTCGTAACCTTTAACAAAATACTTAACACGAGTGTCATCAAGATCAAGTCCTGCTGACCGAAACGTTTTCTCACGTCTCAAAGCGTTGAGTTCAATTCGCATCTCAGAATTTTCATCATGAGATAATTTTAAATCGTCCTCTAACTTACGTCGCCAATTTGGTTTCGATTCAGATGTACTGCCAGCACCGTCACTGTTTCCAGTGGAATCGGAATCTGTCATATGTCACTCACCTATCCTATAACGCATCTTCAGCGGTGGTACCTCAGATGGAAGGGGCGCTGCTAGCTCACCCATCTGGGGCCGACAACATTACAAGTATAACAAGTAACTAAGGTTAGTTGTCAAGTCTTTACTCGGCAGAACCTAATCCGTAAATTCCTTGTTGACCCATAGCTATACCAGCATCTTTGTCAAACTCGCTTACACGACTTTGCAAGTTACGTTGGAAATTCTTTCTACCAAGACCGCCACCAAATCGACCAGCAGCAAGATCATCAGCACTCATACCTTCACTTGTCAAAGTAGATTCAGTTAAACCACGTATAGGAGCAAATGCCTGCGCTACTTCTCGTGCTTGAATATCTTGATTAAACATCCACTCAGAACCAGCTTGGCTAATAGCTGAACCAACTACTTGTTGAGCAGTACCAGCTAATGTGGCTGCACCAAATTGTCGTTTAGCATCAACAATATTTTTAGTGCGAGTAGGATCAAGAAAAGCTGAAACTAAATCACCAGAATTAAAATTGTAACGAGATTCAAGAAGAGCTTTAACTTCAGGACTAGCTTCGTTAGCTGCTTCTTCAGCAGTAGAAACACGAGATCGCCATTCAGCTAAAGAAACGTCACCGCCTATTAAAGCAGTAACACCATCTTCTTTCATATTGATACCGTCGCCCCCTAAAAAGTCAGGACTAATACCTGCTGCTGCTGCAATTTGAGAATACCCACGTCCTAACTGCATGTATTCTCCTTCTGTTATAGCTGTATAACCTGCATCACGACGAGCTTTCATAGCAGGAAACTTAGCGTCATAGACAGATCTAACATTAGGGTCAGAGCCATATCTCATTTCTGTGACAATGGCATCGCCACTTAACCCTTGTTCAGCCATTCCCATAGCCCAGTCAGTTAATGCCCCTAAACCAAATTGGTTTAAAAATCCTGTCATTACTGATTTAGCGCCAGCTATTCCTTGTGATTTTAAATAAGCTAAATACTCTTTATAATCATCAGAGGGCCCTTTTTTCGGTGGTTTTGCTTTGACAGGATCGCCATACCCATCTACCGGAAGGCCACCGGGAGTAGCAAAACCAGTATCCCCAAACGCTCCTCTAGTGTCAGTCCAAATGTCTCCTGTTTCAAAATCATTCGGATTTATGCGTTGGCCTGTTACAGGATCTATTGTGTAATATCCGCCACCACTAAACGTCTGGGTTTTGCCATCTCCAGAAAGCGTCCCTCGCGCATACCCCGGATTAAACGTTTCAGTCCATTCGCCTGTAGCCGCATCAAATCGTGTCCCTGTAGGGTCAACCCTTAATCTGGCTTGATAACGATCTTGCTCGGTGATTTCATCAAAAGATTTGCGAGTTACACCAGTGTCATAATTTTCAAGAACCATTACGGCATTACTCCCATAGTTTCCCCAATAGTACCAATCAAACTGTAAGCATTGTTAATAGCGTTAGGTGTCAAATCGTATTCATCTGTAGACCGCAAATAGCTAGCTAACCCAGCACCAGTTACAGCACCTGTACCTAATTGCATAGCAATTGTTTGATGATTGCCATCCCATTCAGGGGTATAACCCATAACAGATCTAAATATAGGATCAAAACTATTTAATATTTGTAAAGGCGTTCTGCCTGCTTCTATACGATCTGCCCATGCAGTATATACATCCGCTGCGTCTGAAGCTAAACCAGCTTCTATCGTGTTTAAATCTGTTTCACCTCGCCACAATTTACGGTTTTGTTCTGCAATTATTTCAGGATCAATAGGTTGCAAATATTGACGGTACTTACTTTGTATATCTTGGCGAGAAGCATTTATTAAACTAGCAGTAGGAGCATCTGTACCAAACTCCATGTCTTCTCGGTTTGAAAGTTCGTCTTTGATTGCGTCAGTTGACCAACCTTGAATCCATGCATCACGAGCAAACTTTAAAAGCTCTGTTTCTGTAGCAACAATCCCTGCTTCGTTAAAGATTTTTTCAACATTTGTAATAGTTGTTTCCAACAAAGACAATTGACGAGGATTGAATTCGTCGTTGTCTCCTGATTTAAACCAATTGTTTTCACGGAGTGCTTGATTTTCTGCACTTTGGAAAAAATGTTGGGTTTGTTCATACAAACCTTGAACCCAAAGTAAATATTTTGGGTCAGTTGATTCAAAATAAAAACTAGGATCAACCAAATCACCTAGTTCACGATCTCGTTCAGCTTCTAAAAGATCAACAATGTTCCACGTTTGTCCAGCAAACTCAACTTCACCTTCTGGTACTCCACGTAAAAACTCATAATCTTCTGTATAACCGGGTTGCAAGTTAGGTAAAGGATCACCGATATCAGTCGCACCTTCTTTTAATAACCCTTGGTCTATAGCAATTTGTTCTGCACCAGAAACAGAATTCTCTGGCGGATTTGGGTAACCTTCTCGATTTCGTTCTTGCAAAATTTCGTTAATAATTTCACGTTGACGAAATTCGTTTCCTTTGTTTTTGATCCACTCATTTTCAAGTTGGACTTCTCGTTCTGATGGACCAACTTGTTTTAAATCATTATCTGTTGGGCTGTTGCGTCCTCTATTCCAAGAATCCATTGGTTCTGATTCAACTAAATCAGTACTTAATGCTTGGTAATCGTAAGCCCATTCATCATATTCATCTAAAAATTTGCCATTAACAAATTTAGAATTGCGTTCCCAATTTTTTATATGATCTTTAAAACCATCTTTAGTAGCTTTTCTATAAGCATCACTATCTGGATGCACAGACCAAGGACTAAACGGTCTGCTCCCATTTCTTTTAGATTTAAGATCAGTCCACATAACAGCTAATGCGTCAAGATTTCGTTTTATTAACTGATTTTCAGTAACACCATCTTGCACTACCCAATTTTTTTTACCGTTTTCTTTAACAGGGTTTTCTTCATCTATTTCTAACAAAAAATATTCTGCAAGATCTTCTTCTGAAGGAAGATCTTCTTGCCCATCAAAAGCAACAGAAATTGGTATACCTAATTTTTTTGCACGATCTTTACCAGCAGCAGGTTTTCTAAAATTAATCTGGAAAAGACCCCAAGAATCATCGCCTGACTCTGTGTCTTGATTTACTGCATTAAAATAGTAAGTAGATTCTCCCCTAGAAATAGCTAAAAGAGTAGCAATTTCTTCATCGTTTATACCTTCGATATGTAACGCATCCGCTAAAACCTCAGGCGATATCTGTAACCGTTGTCCCATTACGGAGTCCTTCGATTTGCATTTTTAATTGCCATCCCTAACGCTTGTTGCGCTGTAACTCGGTTACTTGCTTGAATAGCAGGCTGTAACTCTGGAGTTTGCTCGATGCGAGTTTCAAAACCAGCTTGTATCTCTGATTGCGACAACGCAGTTGAACGACCCATAGTCTCTCGTTGTATGTCTTCTATCCAAGTATCAACCATGTCACCAAAACCAGTTACATCACGCAACCCCGTAAGGTTAATTAAAGCTCGTTCAGCTAAATCTCGACCATAATCTTTAGTAATTTGAGTTACTAAATTGGCGTCAACAGCCATATCAAACAAATCATTTTGAAACGAACCCAACGAATCAGGTTGATCTAAAACACTAGTCGGATTAAACCGATCACCTAAAGCAGCAAACCCACCGTCAAGTTGTGATGCACGTTGAGAAGCAGCAGTAGCCATTTCCATCATGCCTGCTTCTACTACATCACGATCATAAATTGAATCAGGATTGCTAAACATTTCTCTACCCAAAACAGGAAGCAAAAATGAACCTGTAGCTGAATTACCTAAAGCAAGAGCTTGCGAAATTAAACGTTTACCTTTTTCATCTTGTTTGTCGTATATGCCTAAAGCATCGCTAATAGTAAACGGAACATTTTCTTGTTCTACTGCTATAAATTCGTAGCCGTCAGGCAGTTTACGTTTATCGTAAGTCCAACTTAAAAACTCTGGTTTTGAACCAGTAGGGCTGCCTCGACCACCACCTTCTACTTGCGGACGTGCAGCATAAAACTGTATATCAGTTGTTCCAAGCATCCCCGGAAATTCTTGTGACCCACGCATAAATTGGCCAGAACTTCCTTTACCAAAAGGAACTACAGATTCTGTAAAAGTAAACGTAACAGGGTTCATCGTAGCGTTTAAATAAGCATCGTTTACAAGCCAAGTAGTGCTGCCTGAAGGATCATCTAATCCTCTTTCACGTGCAACTGTTCCTACAAGATCTTGGTTTTCTGCGTCTAATACTGCTAACCGAGCATCATCAATTGGAATATCTAGTTTTTCAGCGATGCTTTGTTTATCAGCTTCTGTTATAGGGCCAGACATTTTTTCTGCTTCTGCTTCTATAACCGCAGTTTTAGCTGCTTCTTCTTCTTCTTCACTAAGTAAAACTTCGCCTTCTTCTGGAAATTCATTAGCTACTCTGTCTAACAACCCTTGCGTATTTTCATTTTCAGAAAACAAACGGTTAAGAATAAGAATGTTTTTAAAATCAAGACCATCTAAATAATTTATTAACCAATCAGGCATATTAGGATGCTCCTGTCAACTCTCTAACCGGAAGATTATTAGTAGAGACACTTTCAATCTTACTAAAATAACGGTCATAGATTGATCCAAAGTCTGGATACTGAAGTATTTGCAATATGCCAACGTCCCAACGTTGTTTTAAATCTTCGTTTGCTTTAAACGACATCCGTAAGTATTGATCGTTGCCAGTTGCAAAAGCACGTTCTTTCATTTCATAACCAATAGAATCATGCAAGTTTATAAACATTTCTATTTCAGGTAATTCCGGTCTATAACTAAACATCGGATCTGCCACAATATTTCTAAACCCTTGCAAAATTCTTTTCTGTTTATCTGTGTTTCCAATTGAGTTAAATTCCCCTAACCATGTCGGATTCATTAGACCCAATTGTTCAACAAAAGCTTTTTTAGATCTATTTAAATCTTGGTTGCTGTTTGCATTTAAACTTGCAGATCCTCCGCTGTTCATCCGTATGCGGAGTTGAGCATCTAACGAATTGCGGAACACACGATATTCACGCCACCCTATAGCTTCTTGCGCTTCAGTTAAAATGCCAGCAGGTTCTAAATATTCTCTACGTCCTTCACGTATTTCAGCGTCACGTACAGCACGATTACGTTCAAACTGGACATCTAAAGCTCCAACAGAACCTGTTATAAAACCACCTAGTTCAGGGTATTCGTCAGCTACTTTTTTGTGGTCTTCATAAAACATGTGGCCCTGAAGGTTTCCTGCTATTACCCCTTGCGTCGCATATTTTCTGCCTGTGTATGACCACAATTCAGGATGGTTTTCTAACAACCAATAATCAGCTACTTCTGCGCCATGCTCATCTTCAACTCGATAAAAAGTTTGGATAATAGCTTGATACGGAGATTGTTGTCTAAACGAAACTGGTACTGCGATAGATCTAAACATTCGCATTCCATAAATAAGTTTTACTCGTCGTTCAACTTCATCTTCAAATGCTTTTATTTCTAACGGTGTGTCTAGTTGTTTACCTAGTTCTTGATGTTCAGCTAAATAATCTTGTGCAACACGTACTGCTGTTGCAGCCCGTTGGTTAGTTTCCATACCTGCCATTTGGCCGACACTTTTAATCCACGAGTTTGTATGTGCATTTACAAATCGTGTTAAAGCATTGTCGCCTTCTGCATAACCGTATGGCAAAGACCAATCTAAAAATTCGCTTAACTCAGGAATGCCGACAACTACTTCTGTTGCTAAAACTTGATATATAGGTCCTGCCCCCGGCATAGCCCCAATCATTGAAGCTGACCCAAGATTAACGTCTACTGTTTCAGTTGTTAATACAGAAAGTGGGCCAAACAATTTTTCCATAAACGGCACGTTTTTAAGTGCAGTAGGTGTATCGGTGTCAAATACATTTGGCATTTTGAAAAGTAAACGAGTTTGATTATTTTCATCTTTTGCAGTGATAACGTGCCACGGACGTAAAGCTCTTGCAACAAACACTGGGTTTTGTCCTGCAAGTCCCATCCATCGAGTAGCAACTTCTGTCCATGCACCTAAGAAAGGCATTAGTTCAGTCATCAATTCTTCAAATCGTGAACGTTCAGCTAAATCGTAAAGAACTTGTTTTGTTTCGTAAAGAGCTTGCTGTCTAGCATTTTGTGAAATCTCTTTTATTTGATTACCGTTTAATTGATAAGTGTCATTACCCATTCGATAACGTTGAAGATTGTCTGCCACTGTTCGTTCATAAACTGCTTCGAACATTGTGCCACGAGAAATAGTGTCTTCTACAAGAGACAAATTTTCAAACCGTGTAGTAAAGAATTGATCTATCAAAGCAACTGCACGTGTCCGTAACTCTTTAGTTTGCAATCCATCTGCATACTCAGAACTATTAACAGTTTTGCCAAAATCAATTCCGCCTTGCCACGTATAAATGTCATTAAAAGCAGCAGTTTCAGGAGCCACATTAGAAGCAAGACGTATACGTTCAACCGGTGAAAGTGTCTCTAAATATTGTGCAGCTTTAACAGTGTTTGTAATACCTTTTTCTTGTTTAACAACATCTAAAGCAGTCCAAAAACCAGCAGCACCTAAAGGCGCTACATAATTTTCGCCAACTCTAAGATCTGCTCCTGCCACTAATACGCTTTGGATCAATTCATTTTGCACTTGATCTATGTTTTGTAAAACAGGTTCTATATCTCCTGCCCAAGTTATGCGTTCACCTTTAGCTAATTGATTTCGTACTGCTGCAAACTCTGGTCTATTAGGAACTAATGAATTAGCTTCATAACGAACATTGTCAATTAATGTTTGCATTCCTTCTGGTGTTTGAAAATCTTCAGGCATGTCATCAATAACTGACCTGCCTTCAGTTTGCATCCATGTGTATATTTCATCGTCTGATTTGTTTAACCAAAACTGTCGCCAAAAATCTCTGTGAGCATCAACACCGGGTATACCTTGACTTGACGCATGACGGTTCATGTAATCGTCGTAAGCATTTACAAAGTTTGATTGTTGATTAGGAGTTGTGTAATCGTATTGTTCAGCGCCTTGATATCTTTCTGATTTACGCAATACAGCATTTTCTTCATTCCACAAATGTCTTGCAGAAGCGTTAGAACTGTTGACACGTTTCCATACTTCTTGTAATTGAGGTGTGTCTCCCCATGCGTTATCTATAACAAGGTTTCCTAATTGAGTTTGGTCGTAACCTACATCAGAAAGAATTTCTGCTGCTTGGTCAAATCGTCCTGCTAATTCAGGTTGTTGTGTTTGAAAATTGTCTACAACAGCTTTTTGGAAATCAGTTATAAACTCTGCTCGTGCTGTAATTAAACGTGCGGCTTCACGACGATTTGTTTTAGCTATTGTCATTACATCAGATAAAGACATGCCTTCTTCTACTAATGCAACTTCGTCTGGTGTTAAAGAATCAAAATCACGTATATCAAATTGGTCTGGTGTGTAGCCTTTAACGATTGCGTTTTCTAAAGTTTCAAGTCTATTTAAACTATCTGCGGCTTCTAACATTATTGCTTGGCCGTATGTTTCAGCTACTTGTCTGCGTGCTGCTGAAGCTAAACTTGTTCGTGCATATTTGTTGTAAGTAACAGCGGCAGCAGCAGCCCCAACAGGACCGCCAAAGAATAAGCCTGCACCTGTCATTAAACCTGTGCGTCGTCTACGTCGAGTACCTGCATATTCTCGGTCAATTATATTTTTTACAAAATCGTCAAATCCACCGTCGGTAACGTTGTTGTAAAGATCTGCGTTTCGTACAAAAGGTGAACGATCTACAAGTACAGGCTCATTAACATTTTCTCCTCGTGCCCATTGTGCAAGAGGATCTTTCATCAATACAGGGTCATCTACCCATATTCCTAAATCGTCTGGATTGTTAGCTCGCCAATTTGTTGCCCATTCATCTAGTTCTCTAGCAACAATTCCAGAAACGTCTACACCTGCACGACGTAACCAACGTGCACGTAAATCATCAAAACGTCCACCTATTCGTGCAAATGTTGCGCCTGCTCCTACGCTAGCTACAGTTCGCAACAAAGAATCGATGTTTACAACCATTTGCCAACGAGGAGTTAATAAGACACTTCGTTTCCAAACAGTAGAAAATCCTCTACGCACTGCACGTACTTTTGCTCGTGCTGCTCCTATGTGTACTTGTTCTGTTAAACCTGTTGCCGCATTATTAACTGTTCTAAAATCGCCTTCAGCGATACGAGTTAATTGTTTGTACATGTCATATCTTGGTACGACAGATGTATCTGCTAATTGTGACGGAGATATTGGTAAGCCAAGATGGAATTGCACGCCTTCGTCAGCAAAATTAAGAACAGTAAAATCAGCGTTTGTGTACGCCGCCTCGCCAGCCAAATTTTGAGCCACTTCGTTCGCGAAGAAGTCCGCGTGTTTTCCTACCACTAGGCCCCTACCCGGAAACGCGCGCAGAGTCCAAGAGAGGCGAGGAAGGTCTTCCAACATGAAGTGGTAGTAGCTCGATGCGGGGACAACCGAGTACCCCTCGGCAAAGTCCGAGTTGCCGCCGTAAGGTCGACGAGGGCTACTCAACAGAAACCGCAGCGGATCCCAAACCGTGCTTTCAACAATCAACTCGCCGGTCGGCAGAAAAACCGCCCCGTAACGGACATCTACGAAGCCCTCGACCAGCTCAAACATCCGTGACGCATTGTGAGAAATCGGTTCCGTCCAGCCAGTGCGCCTATCAGTCCAATTGTCCACAGAACTACGCGTGACCTCGCCCATGTGTCTGACGTCTCTACTTCCGCTCTGAATAAGCTTTGAGAGGCTCGTAAATCGTTCATCTCGGATTCCAAGCGACCGGAAGGCCTTCCGTTGCAGATTTCCTAAGCGGGCATCAACTAGCGCCCGAGATGCGCTAAAGACCGGAACCTTGCGCTGAGGAGATTTATCTGCCGGCGAATCGCTAAACATCGATCACACATTACTCTGAGGGAGCAAGCCGGTGAAATTACGAGTTCTGGTCCTCGCTCGAGCGGAGGGAGTGAAAGGTGCGCGCAAACCCCTTTCGATGGTATCGGACCCGGCCCATCGGTTTCCCGGCATCGATTAGGCGCCCCACGGTAAAAGTCCTTCACTCATTTTACCGATCAGAGCAACCAAGCGGTGAGAACGAAGCAGTGCTTGAACAAGTAGAACTCCTTGCCAAAAGCGAATTTGACGTTGAGTTGATTTACATGTCGTCAGATGATCTTGAGTCGAAGTACTCAGCAAAGTTGCTGACGGCGGTTGGCTTGACCACGGGCACTCCAACAGCCGAGGCGCCCACGGAATGGTTTGCCGGCGCGGATATTTTGCATATTCACAACACCTTTCCTGAGATGTCACACCAATGGCTGAGCACACTTGACATACCAAAGGTAATGACGATCCATAACTATCGGGCCTTCTGCGCAAACGCTCTATTTCTACGCGATGGCCAACGCTGCATGGACTGCACTACGCAAGGCCCTTGGAAAGCTGTCATCCATGGCTGCTATCGAAATTCACGAGTGCAATCCATTCCGATAGTGATGCAGCAGCGTAGTTCACGATCGCTAACGCAACTCATGAACCGGTGCTACCGGGTCCTGCTTCCCGGCGCACCAATGCAAGATACTTTTCGGGGGCTCGGGGTAACCAATACACAAGTACTCGCCAATCCGGTAACCACTACATTCGATCAGTCTGAAGCCAGTCTCAAGGGCAACGCGTGGCTGTTCGCGGGCCGCATTAGTCCGGAAAAGGGTCTGGTCGAACTGCTCCGTGTTTGGCCGTTGAGCCAGTCGCTCATCGTCGTCGGAGACGGGCCCGACCGACAAAAGGCAGAGGACATCGCGCGCGAGAGGGGTCTTTCTGCAAAATTCTTGGGCCGCCAAGACAGCCAAGAGGTGCGATCACTTATGCGTGGCAGTCACGGCTTGATCTTCCCCAGTAGAGCCCTCGAGGGTGCCCCACTCGTATACGGGGAGGCAATGGAGGCGGGACTACCACTTGTCGCCGCCGAGGGGTCGACTCTCGCCACTCAAACAATGGCGGATCAAACTGGTACCGCCTTCACTTGGGGTAATCCATCCGCGCTTATGACTGCGTTGGACTTCGTTGCACAAAACCGCACAGAACTTGCTCATCGAGCGCGAGAGATATACCAACGGCGATACACGCCCGAGGCCTGGCTCAACAACCTCACAAGAATTTATCAGGCAGCCATGTCGGCTCAGCAGCCAAGATGACTTCATTGGGCATACTCGCCTCATGAGCCGCTTCCTGGTGGTCACTCACTCAGCTGATGAACGTGATGCGCTTCTTTGGCGTACCGTGATCAAGAAATACCCACACGTTGACCTGGCGATTCCTGATCTGAAGGCCGACATCACAGACAAGCAATGGATTCAACCCTTTGCGACCGAGAGGCGAGTATTCCTGCTTCCCGCCAGGGAACCATTCGGCAAGGGGCACAGCTCACTCTGGGTCTCCGGCTTGCAGCAACTCTTAAAGAATGGTCATTACGCTCTGCTGCATGCTGCTGTGGAGCCCTGGTCATTAATTCCCCAAGTTTTTGTTAAGCGAATTCCCACAGTCGTACAGGGCGCAGAATCCATCGTTGTCGACGCACCGTGGCAACTCCG
>WLWF01002762.1_pt1 | contig 12212 bp, 29 predicted proteins | sample 6718331 | NCBI WGS metagenome assembly WLWF01 (sample SAMN12718692, study PRJNA515312) | sponge metagenome | isolation source: marine sponge | host: Mycale hentscheli | place: New Zealand: South Island, Marlborough, Capsize Point | collected 2003-05-01
TTGCATAGCTTGTAATAATATATTAGATATGTCTACATTATTTTTTTTTAAACTTTCGTAAACTTCTTTTACTTAGTTTTCATATAATTCTGTTGGATATTCTAATATAATTGACTTTTTAGTTTGTTGGTACATATTGTTAACTTCTTCATCTAAATCTATTTCATTCAATATACTGTAATCAATTTCTTTTTCTGGTTGCCAAACATCTAACCCCCATTCATTTAATAAACCATTATCCCATTCATTAGCAACCATATCCCAATCCCATTCACCAAATCCTACATTATCTTTTACTATAAACTCTCGCTGTTGTTCCGCTGTTAATTCACTTGCTTTGATTACAGGAATTTCTTTTAGTCCAGCTTCTTGACAAGCTTTCAATCTCATATTTCCACCCAGCACAATCATTTCTTCATTGACTACTATTGGCCTTATGTCAAGCATTTCTGGAAACTCTTTTATTGACTTTACAAGCTTATGGAATTTGTTATCCTTTATTAATCTCGGATTGTTCGGATTCCGTTTTATTTTGGATATTTTTATTTTTTCTGTTTTCATATTCCTTTAAATATATTAATAGTTTTTCTTCTGTTTCATTTTTAGTTTTGTGTTCACTTCTTTTTATTTTCTTGTTCATATGTATTGTATAAGGTTTGCATTTGACTAATTAAATCTCTTACACAACTTCCACAGGTTGATGATTCTTTTTTGGCGTTGAATACTCTATTGAATATTTTTAATAGTTCTTTTTGTTCTATATTAGTTAAAGTGTTTTTATGTTTGCTAAAGAATTGTTTTAAATAGTTGTATTCTTCTTCTACTAAGCAATGAGCATTTTTATATGGAAATAGTTTATTTAGTTTTTGTTTACGTTCTTCACATCCGCAATCTTCACCAAGTATAAATTTAGCTACTTTATCAATGCCTGTTGCTTTAGTTATCTTTTCTATGCTATCTCCTAACCCTTTAGATTTCATCTTTTAGTTTTCTTTTAATTTTTTTTTTACACTTGCTTATTGTGTTGTGTACTACTACGTGACTAATTTTAGTTGCTTTGCTTAAGCTCCGAATTGTATGAAATTCCTTTCTATATAAATTAAATAGTTTTCTATCAAACCAATAAAATGAATTTACTATTTCATCTATCTTTTTTTCTATATTGAATTTGTTAATCTCTGGTTGTTTTTCTTCTACTGTATGATTATCTTTTAGTTCTGTTTTTATGCTTTCTTCTTTTTGTGCTTTTAAGTACATAGTATACAAAACTTTATTTACATATCCTATATGTGGTTTATTATCTACTATTGCTTTGTTTATAACCTCATCTTTTGAATTGTGAATCTTTAGATACATATCTTGTACAATATCTTCAGCTTGTATGTTTTCATCATTTATAAGAGCATCAACGCTTGCTATCCATTTATTATGGTATTCAGCTAATAGTGTTAATACTTTGTTTTTATTCACGTTGTTACAAAATTATAAATTTTTTTCATTCCTAAATTCTTGAAGCTCTAATAAAAGATTTATGAAATCATTGAATTCGATAGCCACATAATCTAATTGAAAGTTTTTAGTAAATACTACAAGCGGTGTTTTACCACGTGGTGCATCGTTCCTACTTTGTTCTAATGCTTTCCAAATATTTAATTTCTCTTGATTCTTACATTCAAAACTGTATTCACTTATTATGCTGTTATCATCAATGCAGATAATATCGCCTTTGAAATCCATACCACCTGAAAGCGGTGTTCTTCTTACTTTAATATTAAATACTTCTTTTAGTTTATTAGCTATTGACAATTCAAAGCGTTTGCCTTTTAGCTGGCTTGTTCTACCTCCCATAGTTTATTCTTTAGTTTCTAATTTAGTTTTATTTTCTTCTTCTTTCATTAATTCAATTAAGTCATTAATGTATTCGTGTAAATCTGGATTTGAAAATAGTAATACAGCAATCACGCTTACATTCATTTGATTAGGTGATTTAATTTTAATCTTGCTTTTTTCATCCATCATTATAGCACACCACATATGCGCCTTATTGATTTCTTTAATTACTTCTTTTTGTAAAGCTTTCTTTACTTCTCTGTTAGCATTCATATAGTTTTCTTATTTGTTCGCCAAGTTCTTTATCATTAGGATATAATTCACAATAGTGTTTTATTATGTTTTTATTTATCCTTTGGTGCGGATGAGTATAAACACAATCTTTAACTTGTCTGTATTTATTTAGATTTGTTTTCATAATACTTTGAGCATATTGCTATTGCTTGTTCACTTTTGTAACCTTCATTAATAACTTCAGGCACACATCTAATCATAAAATCTTTTTTCTTTTCGTTTGGTTTTGGTTTTGGCATAATCTATTTTTTAAAATATTCATCAATTAATCTTAATAAAAACATACCTGTAAGTATTGCTACAAAATGAGATACCAACAAATACATTGTTATTACTTCCATTCTTCTAAAGTATTAATTTTTAATTTAAGTTCTACTATATCTTTTGTTTGTACTGCATTATCTAATCTAAGTTTTCTAACTTCTTTTAATAAACTTCTATTGTATTCAGCTAATTCATTTATAGTGTCCATTGCTATTTTAAGCGTTTCTAAGGCCTCCAATTTACTTTTTGGTGGATTACCCTTGTTTATGTCGTGCATTACCTTTATAAGCAAGATATTCAATTTGTTTTTATTTAATAGTAATTGTAATTCATCCATAGTTTTAGTTTTTAGTTGTTTTTATTTTTAAAGGATTTATGCCACCGATTGTAAAACCCATTCCTTCGTTCCAATCAAAACGCATAGGTGAATCTAAATCTGTTGGTTTACCTCCAGTTTCTTTATCTTTTACTTTTTCTATTCTTATTTCTGACATCATCCAAAGTGTAGGGTGATTTAACATTCTATGTATGCTTATAAATTGGTCACACCGATTGGCAAATACTTGGCCTCCTTCAACATCACTCTTTTTACAAGGTTGAATATATCCTTTTAATTTATGTCCGTCAGGATAAACCCTTCTTGCAGCTTCAGTTTGTGGATGGGTATTTATATAGACTGCTATTCCTGTTGTATTACAAAATTCTCTAATATCATTACAGATTAAATAATTTCTTTCCCATTGATTTACCTTTCTGTCGTGTGCTAAACCTGTGAAGGGGTCTATAAAACATCCTTTAACTTTATTTTCTTTAAATATCTTTAATAAATCTTTATGGTTATATGTTTTTGAATTATCAATAAATAAAAACCATTTACTAATAATATTATTGTATTTAATTATTTCTTTTTTAGTTAGGTTAGTAACTTTTTCACCTGAGTACATTTGTATTAAATCTCTTTTTAGTTGACCTTCTGAATTTTCACCTGACCATATACACCATTTTAAATTATGGTGTTTAGATAAGCATAGAAAGTACCACATCATAAAATTAGTTTTACCTACATTATCCATTCCAACAATAATATTAAATGAACCTCTTTTATGAAGTAGATAAGAATCCAATAAACAACCAATACCTAAACCTTTTTTTATCTTACCTTCTTGGTAAGCATACAAATAATTTAATGCACTATCTTTGCTTGTTATCATATTCACGTTGTTTTAAAAATTCATCAATACCTTTAGTTGAAAGTGATGGGTCAAAATCTACACTTTTTTGTTTATTTTTTTTCTTCTTTTCATTCTTTTCATTCTTGTTAGTGGTCGTTTGCTGGTCGCTCGCTGGTCGCTTTGTGGTCACCTCGCTGGCCGTTACTTGATACTTTTGATAGTTAACTACTTGAATCTTAGTACCTTGTGAACTTGATTTGATGGCCACTTCGTTGGTCGTTTTTAGCTTAGTTAGTGCAGTTCTCACTTGCCTTATTGTTAGGCCTGTTTCATTTGATAGTATCTCTCTACTTGTTAAATGTTCACCAATTTGTATGAGTTCGCCTTTATAGTTTTTTGATTTGTGATTAGCTTTTAAAAGTATGTGTAAAAATAATCTTGTTACATTTATGTCATCATACCACTCCCATTCTAAAAGCTGTCTATGGATTTTTATCCACCCTTGTATTTGCTTCATAGTTTAAATTCATAGTTTAGTTAATAAGTTCGTTTAAAGGTAATAGAATACCTTTTGATGTGTTGTTGTCACCTCCAAGCACATCTCTTTTTGTATTAATGTATTTTCTGCATAAATATTTTAATTTATTAGTTTCTATTATAATAATATTTTCATTACTAATAACAAATGCATACCATTTAGCATAGGTTTTACTTATGCCGCTTGGTTTGTTTCTTGATTCATATTCTACAAAAATATTACCTGTTGATTTATTTTTAATAGCGTCTTTATCTGTTTTGACTTCAATAGTATCACCTTTTAATTTTAATATTTCTGCAAGTAAATTTTCACCTTTATTGCCTAATTTTAAATCATATTTAAAGTCATTATTGTATTCCATAGTATGCTATGTGTTTTTCTTTATATTGTTCGTAAAATAGTTTTTCTAATTCGCTTAATGATTCCCAAGTATAAATCTTATTGAAAGTAATAGAATCACCCTTAGGCAACTCTACTACTTCTTTTTTTTGTTGTTCAAAATCTATATACTTAAAACCTTTTTTAGATGGGCTATACGCACAAGCTATTGTAGTTGGATGAAAACCCCATTGCTCAGCAAGTTCTGGTATTGTATATCCTTCAATTATTAATTCTTCTATAAGATTTGAAAGCGATTTTAAACCCTTTTTCATTTAATAGTTTTATAGTTTGTTTATACTTAAAAGGGTAAATCACCTTCTTCTTCAACTGCTACTTCTTCTTTTTGTTTGCTGTTATCAGCTTTAAAAATCTTCCAAGCATCTAAAGAAGTAAAGTATTTACCTTTCCATTCATTAGTTTTTACATTAAAATCAACATCAACTACATCACCTTTAGAGTTGTATTGTAAAAAGTTATTTACTTTTTCATCTCCAAATACATCAAAGCAATATAAATTATTGTATTCATCATCTGTTTTAACTACAAAAGATGTTTTCTTCCATTCTTTTCCAGCTTTACTTGTTCCTGTTTGAGTATCAAGTATGTTTTCTATTTTTCCTGTTACTTTCATTTTTATTTGTTTTTTGTTTGTTTATTATAATATCCGTTATTTAATCTTTCATCAACAAGGCGTTCATACGCTTCATCAATTAAATCAAAAAAATCTCTTGTTTCTTCTTCTTCATCCATAGTTTATATATTTATTGGTTAATCTTCGTTGTATGCTAATTCTTCTATTTCTTCAGAATATCCTTTTGGCTTACCATTCCACGCTTTGTATTTAGTTACTAAATCAATGTAATCTAAGTAACCAGCTTCAAGCATATTGTCGCCTAATTTAAACACTTTAATATTATAGGGTATTGTTTTTTCTACTGCAATAATATAGTATTTAGTATTTGGTGGATAGTTTTCAAGATACATTGCTCCCTGCATTTTATAATCGTTATAGTACATTTCACGTTTTAATTTAAGCGCATCTGTGCAGGTTTTTATATCAGCTATCCAACCTTCACCCACCATATCTACAAACCCTCTAAAATTCACACCTTGCTCTGTCCATTCAACACGTTGTTCTCGCTTTGTACATTTGCTTATTAAATCCATAAACACTTTATCATTAGCAACTGCATTGGTTATTTCTAAAGCATTATCTAATTCGCTTTGCTTTATGATAGTTTTATTTTTATTTAGTTCTGAAAATTCAACCCAATCTTTTCCCCTTCTTGTTTTACCTTGATACACTACATATTCAAAGTCAAAGGTTTCTGGTTCTAATATTATCTTGTGAATTAATGAACCAAATAGCATTGCATCGGTTCTTGTTTGTTTGCCCTCCCAATACGCAAGTAAATGGTTTGGTGACTTTTTAAATTGTGTCAAAGCTGAATAGCTTAGATGTTCTTTTTTCATAGTTTAGTTTTTATGTTGTTTAGAAATTTGTTCTAATAAAGTTTTATATGCTATTTTCTTTTCGCTTGATGTTTTACATTCATCTTCTATTAAGATTATGCGTTGGTCAATTGTTGATAGCAATATATTTAAATAGTATTGTTCGCTTGTATTATCCATTTTTAGCTTGTTTAAAGGCGTCTGCTTCAACGTCTGAGTAAATACCATATTCATAAGCGTTTATAAGCTTTAAAACGCATCTATCAATACCACGCTTTTCGGCCATTGCTCCATAATAAGTTGATGTACAATTTTTAGTAGATGCTTCACCAATGCTAATTATACTTCTATCTCCTTTTTTCATAGTAATTAAAAACCTTGCAAAGTCAACTTCTGTATTTAATATTTCAAATTTTATTAATTGAATGTTTTCAATGATGGCAATTTTTTCAATGGCATCGTGTGTGATTATCCACATACTTTTCTGGCCCCGTTTAAGTTCCCAGAAATCTTCTTTTCCAAGATTATACTTTTTAGCTAATTCTTTTATTCTCATAGTTTCTAATTTTTATTATTGATTGTTTTATAGTTTTCATTCTTTTGGCGAAATAATTATAATCATTTATTTTTAGTTTATTATCTATGTCATTAAATAATTCTAAATATTGATTGAATCTTTCTTTGTGCGTTGTTATATCTTTTTTGCTTGGCATCCAACTATCAGAACATAATAATCTTTTATTGTAGTTTATTCTAAGTACTAAAAATTTAAGTTCTTCATTTAGTTCTAAAGTTCTATTAAACCTTTCCCATTCTTCAAGATATGTCATATAGTGGTTTAAACTCATAGCATTTCCTTTATCTTGTTAATGATTTTGTGAACCTCCATAAATTCACCTGTTTCTGCTACTAAATGATAATTTGTATCAAAGCTTTGAAATTGAATTATTGTTGGTTGGCCTTCTTTCTGTTCAATACTTACTTCAACATCTGTGTGTTCATCTTGTAGTTGAAATACTCTTTTAGTTGGTGTTACGTTCATAGTTTTAGTTTTTATTGTTAATGTAATCTTCCATAAATTCTACGATTAGTTTAGAATAGCTTGTTCCGTTTTGTTGTGCTTGTTCTACAAACTTCATCATTGTTTCTCTTTTATCTTCAGGTATGTAAAATGTTCTTACCATTGTTATTTTATTTTAGTTAATTCTTTAAGTATATATTTTTCTTGTTTTTTTCTTTCTTTTAAAGCAAGTTCTGCTAAGTTAGCAATGTCATTGAATAATGTATCAGCATTAAAAACTACTGTGCCATTATCACAAGCTAAATAAACTTCGCCATTGTCGCTCCATAGCGTATGAGATTCGTGAACGTATATTGTTTTATCAAGTTTAGAATCTAAATATTCTATTGTTTCGTTTAAATGTTCTTTTAAATCTTTATTTAAATTTTCCATAGTTAAGCTATATTTAATTCGTTACATAATTCTAAACCATACCAATACACTAAATGATTTACTAATCTTTCAGCATCAGTAAAGTTAGTTTGAATTTCTCCAAAATTATCTTTTTCAAATTCATTGCATATTTCAATAGCTTCAAAGGTGTTTAAATTGTGATGTTTTAACCATTGTTCTGCATTGTAATATCCTATAATATAATAATCTTCATTAAATGCGTGAAAGTGTATTTCATCTTTAGAATCTAAATATTTTATAGTATCGTTTAAGTGTTCTGTTAGTTCTTGTCTAATTGAATTTTTCATAGTTAAGCAATTTTTAAAATTATTAGTATTATAAAATGATAAGCTACATATATAGCTCCGATTAATGTTAATGATTGTAATAGTAGTTTTTTCATAGTTTAGTTGTTAATTATATTCAAATATATATAAATATATTTATAAACCAAAGCAATACAAAGAAAAAAAATAAAAACAGGGGATTGAATAGGGGAATTTAGGGGAATTGATTAAAACAGGTGTGTTAATCTTGCAACCTGTCCATTGTTTTTAGAAAATATAAAACTTTCTATGGCTTGGTTATTAGATGAGGTGTAACCCATCTTAGAGTGCCACGTATCTGCTGGTGACGGTGAACGGAAAGATTCAAGCGTACACCCTACTAAATCTTTGTTCCCTACTTTATGATGAACGTGATGCGTAAACATATATCTATACTTGGTACTGCTCCAATCTTTTGATTCATCAGCCATTAATAAAGGCAGTAAATCCCATTTAGCACCATGACCATGAGTGCTGCCAATTAAGTTATTATGCCACTTATAGTACTTCCTATGATGTAAACTAATATCAAAAGTAATATTCTTGTTATTCTTAAAATAAGTAGCTATAACATCAGCTAAACAAAAACCTGTTAAGTAATCGTGGTTAGATGAATTATAAATTACGTGTATATCTGGATAAAATTCCAGCAAAGATTCAATGATATTAATATATAATCTTTTTGCGATATGAAAATGCTCGTAAAACATTCCATCCACATCTTGAACAGTGCCGCTTGTAGTTTTGCCGCCATTTGGAGTATCAATATGCATTGCATCATTGCCTATTATTAGAATAATTTTGTCTATATTAAACCCCTTGCTTTTTTCTAAGCAACCTTGAACACCCTCTAAAGTTCTTAATACTGCTGTTTGTTTATTGTATTCTTCACCTGTAACAAATGATTTGCAAAGCTTACCAATATGAATATCTGCTGGTGATATTAATAAACAATGGCCATCGTGGACTTGCGGTTTTTTAACCTTTTCAAATTCAGGTGCATATTCCTGTAAATCTTTTACTAAATCTTTTTTGAACTGTTTTAAGCTTTGCGTTTTATATCCGCTGTTCTTAAAATATAATGATGATTTTTTTGATTTTATCCAGCCAGAATGAACGTCATTAGGATTGACACCTTCAAATTCAGCTTCTTCTTTTATTCTTCTATACTCTCTTAATATTTCAACTTCATCTACTTGTAATCTATACCTTGCGTTTCCTTTGCCTTTTTCGTGTTTATTAGCTTTCATAATATACCGATTTTTTTACCAATCTTTAAACCAATCAAAACTAATATTCCAACTACAACCATTGCTCCGTATTTCTCCCAAAGCGTTTGTTCTTGAATAGTGACCGTTTCATAAGGTATAAATCTATCTTTAATAATTGTGTCGTTCTTACACGTGATTTCGTGGTATATTTCTTGCCGTAATGTGTCGAAATAATACCTTGCTTCAATTCTGTCATTGTTTACTATAATCGTGGTATCGTGGAAAGTTACAGTTTCTATTGTATCATAGCTATAATTAGGCACTATAATAGTATCTATAATTTTAATAGTATCTATTTTGCTTAAATGTGGATGATTTCTAACTAATCTGTTTAATCGCTTTTGAGGTGTGCAGCCAATTAATAAAATTAAGATGAAAACTTGGATAATGCCTTTCTTAACCATTCTTTTGTTTCTGTTCCTTTAAATAAAAACAATGCTAATGAAACTGCTAAGATGCTTAAAAAGCTAACTAAGGTTTCACCATTGTAATAATACATATAAACATTGTATATAAATAATGCAATGCCTAATATGTTAGTTATTATGTTCTTTACTTTATTACTCATTTGAATCTTTTTTTATTTCTTTTTTAATATCTCTTGCTTTCTTGCTTTTTGGTTTAAAGCTTTTAGGTTGAAATTCTAAGTACTCTACTTCCGCATTAAAACAAGGGCATTGCTTCATAAATTCGTGTGCTTCAACTCCATCACCATCTTTATCTTTGCTGTAATCTCTATGTCCATGTATAGATGCTTCAGGATAGATATTTTTTAGTATTTTAATAATCTTTATTAGTGCTGCTTTTTGTGCCTCTGTGCGTGTATCTTTTGCCTTTTTAAAAGCTTTGTCCATACCACCAATATAAGCAATGCCAATTGATGCTTTATTACCACCACCTCCAACGTGTGCGCCCATAATATTTACAGGCCTTCCAGCTTCAATTTTACCATCTAAACCGATTACATAATGGTAACCGATTTGGTTAAAACCTCTTTTTCTATGCCATCCATCAATAGTTGATGCACTAACATTTCTACCTTCTGGAGTTGCACTACAATGTATTACAATTTTATTTACTGCTCTCATAATTTTTATTTTCTACGTAAGTATAATAATACTCATAATTTTCACTGCTATGTTGGTAGTATTTACTCACTTGGTTTTTTTCTTCTTGATACTGATTTCTTAGCGTTTTGAATCAATCTTTCTTCCATCTTAGCTACTTTCACTCTTAGTTCTGTATTTTCAGTTATTAATACATCTATTTTAAGTTCTAATGCTGAAATTTTATCTTTTAGTTCTTCAATAACTTTTAATGAAAGGTCATCAACACGTTCTTCTTTCGATGCTCTTATATCCATACGCTTCTTGACTATGTTCCAAATCTCTTTCAACCCTAAAGCCGATACAATACCAGCCAAAGCAACTAATAAACTGTGGTCTTCCATTACTATTATGTTATTATTTTTATTCATTATTATTATTCAGGCATTGGTTCACTCCACGCTGCTGTTGCCATTAATTCTAAACACTCTTGATGGTTCATTTTATCACCTACAATCGGCAAAGCTCCACTTGTCACAAAACTTGGTTCTGTAATGTAGCTTAATAACCCTTGTGTGTTTGCTAAATTTCTACGCATTGTCTGTGCAGATGTTTGATTCACTTGTGAAAAGTCTACAAGATTGGTACTTGTTAAATCGATAATTATATAAGTTGTCATTTTTTTTTATTTTAATATTATGTTGGTACTGATGTTGATTTAGCGGTTACGCTCATATTGTAAGATACTGCATTATTTGAACTATAAGGTGCATCACTTCGGTTAGTTCCTGATGACATACCTGAAGATGTTCCACTTCCTGTTGCTCCTACTCCATCAACTAAATCTGATTGTGTCATATTAGCTGAAACTCCATTGTTTCCACTTGTAGAAATTTCATCCAAAACAGTCCAGTTTGAACCATCAAATGATGAATTTACTGCTCCTAATCTCCACCAACTTACTGGTGTAACTTCAAAATTATTGAGGTCAAAAGGTTTGCCTTCATTGTAAAGAGTTGTTACTTGTGCTGCTGATAATGCTGAACTATAAATTGAACAGTTTGAAATACTTCCATTAAATGGGTATGTTGGTGTTGCGTTTTGTGAACCAATAAAATTAGCAGAATTTGCGGTTGTTCTTGTTCCTGTTGCATCTGTTCTTGAATCTTTTAAAACACCATCTATATAAATACCCATAAAACCTGAAGTAGTATTCATTACTCCTGTCGCTAAATGCCAATTTCCATCTGTATAAGTACCTCCGCTTTCAACTTGCCTATATGCACCGCCTACATCCTGAGAAACCCTGACTTCATTAGATGATAACCACATCCTTGTACCGTTACCACCTGGCAAATTAATCATAAATTGAATTGATGAATCTGAACTTTTAAACCAACAACTGAAGCTTAAATCTCCTGTTATTTGCAATGTACTTGTAGCAGCTATTGTAAAATAATCATCCGTTCCATCGAATGAAAGTGAAAAAGGGTCATAGGATTGGTTTATAATTAAATCCGATAAAATTAGGTTTGCAGCAGTCATTCCTGACGATGTGCCTGTGTTAGAATTACTTGAAGCATCTGGAATACTCCAATTTGAACCGTCAAAAGTTGCTGAAGCGTCTAATTCATACCAAGCTTGTAAGTTAGCTGATTGAGGTTGTGTTCCTGTATATGGTGTTCCGTAATTATAAAGAGTTGTAACTTCTGAAGCTATTAATTCTTTATTCCAGATTTGTGTATTTGAATATAAGCCATTAATACTAAGGCTTCCAATTACTAATGTTTCACTTAAACCATCTAAAGTTAAACCAGTAACTGGAGTTCCTTCTTCTACTCCGTTAATATATAACTTAACTGTTCCAGAACTTGAAAATGTACCAACAATATGATACCAAACATCAGTAGTAGCAGTTGTAGTAGATATTACATCACCAGAAGAATAATGGTCAACAAAAAAATGCCATTTATTACTTAAATAATAAATACCCATTCCATCAGTCCAACCACCGCCAGATGTAGCAACTAAAACTAAACCATAGTTACTTAAAGAACTTGGTTTAACCCAAGTTGAAATAGTAAATTCATTACTTATTCCAAAATTTGTTAAAGTGTTAGTATTAATTTTATCATTGCCATCAAAATTAAATACATAATCTTGTTCTGCTCCGTTAGGTACTAAA
>WLWF01002763.1_pt1 | contig 12205 bp, 17 predicted proteins | sample 6718331 | NCBI WGS metagenome assembly WLWF01 (sample SAMN12718692, study PRJNA515312) | sponge metagenome | isolation source: marine sponge | host: Mycale hentscheli | place: New Zealand: South Island, Marlborough, Capsize Point | collected 2003-05-01
AAAATATAATCTTAATTATAAAATAATGAATGATGATGCAACCGCCTTCTTGGTTCCTTCAACTACAAGATTCCGTGATGAATGGGAAACCATTGAGGACACTTACCTCTACACTATATTGTGCAGGACGCTGGATCAGCATTGTCCCCCTGTTGATATATCTTTGTATATCGGATATGACAAGGACGACAGAATCTACGGAAAAGAAGAAGAAAGACTTAAACTAAATGCTATTTTTATGAAGTTCCAGATAGTCTGGGTAGAATTTGAACCTGATCCTGGTAATGTTGTCGCTGTATGGAATGGATTATTTAAAGTCGCAATGTCCCACGGATTTCAATGGTTTAAAATACTCGGCGATGATATCCGTATCTGTAATGACCCATCATGGCTGAGGGTCTTTCAGAAAGCAATTGTGAAAAATAATTATGTTGGATGGTCGGCAGGATATTCTAATAATGATAATATTGCTACGCAATTCTTAATTCATAAAAGACATTGGGAAATATTTGAATTTGTATTCCCACCATTAATTAAGAACTATTTCTGTGATGATTGGATGAATGAAATATATCCTGATAAATATAAGAAATGGCGAACTGACTATCCTCTCCTGAATGTAGGAGGACAACCAAGATACAATCCAAGAAACGATAGAAAATTATGCGATGTTTTGGTTAGAAGACATAAGAAAGATTTAAAAGAATATTTTGATTTAGTTAATGGGAAAAAAATTATAAAGTAAATTAAATGAATCCAGAAGCGAATCCATTTACGATGAAGAAACCAATTGATATCGCTACTGACGAAATAAAAGCATTAAAGAAAACTATAGTAATGTTAAGGTCTGAAATGGTTCAGTTGAAGAATCATTTGAAACCTGTTCGTGAAGAATATCTTAAAAGGATGGCAGACGAGGCAACGGCAGAAAAAGAAATCGTTGTAGTTAAGAGTGGATGGTTCTATTAATATAAAGGTTTGTTCTTTATTTTATATATGTAAATGCCGTCTAAAAAAGAAGATAAACGTCTCTATGACATACAATATCGTGCTAAAAATAAAGAAAAGAAGCGATTACAGGATAAGGAATGGCGTGAAAAAAATAAAGAATATATGAAAAAATATATTAAGTCTTATCGTCCGAAAAATTTACATAGTTATACAATATCCCAGTGGAAATTTCAGGGGATTAAATTAAGACCGAATGAAGATTGGGATTCAGTTTATTTATATTGGAAAACTTGTGAAAGGTGTGAGCTATGTGATGTAGAATTAACGGATGGAAGAGGTGAATTAACTTCAAGAAACTTAGATCACGATCACGATACAGGATTTATTAGAAATGTTCTGTGTTGGGGATGTAATATTAAAAGACGTTAATGAACGTAGAACTTCGCTTGGGTTTCGAGACTATGTTTCCTAAATGTAGCCAGATCTTTCATTTTATCCCTTTCACTCTCGGGGATACTTTCATATGCCTTTGTCTCGATTAATTTAGAAAGCGTAGTGGGGGATATCCCTTCCATACCATTCTTCTTAAAAAATTCAGTGATATTATGGCTCATCGTATTTCTGGATACACTAAACATAGGCATCATATTAGTTGCGACCTTCGCCTTTTCTTTTAGAAGTCTTTTCAATAATTTATCTTTAATAACGATTTCATTTGTTCCATACCTGTCGGAGGTCTTATAATTTGAAAAACTAAACAACACTTTCTTTTTACCCACAACAACATAATTCTTTGTTAATTCTTTTTTCTTTAATTTCCTAAATTCATTGTGATCTTTTACATAAATTAAATCTGCTGCTTCTAACCTAATAGGATATATTGTATAGATACGAAGAAGGATCTTCATATCTAAATCACTTTGATCTGCTGTATCAATATAATTTACAACAAGTTTCATAACTTCATTATAATCAGGGAGACTTTCTTTGGTTTCCTGTTTCATTTTGTCCCTATATGTTTCTATTTCCTTTTTTAGAGGATCTGTTAGTAAATCCATAATATCCTTGAAGAGTTGTGTTTCTTGTCCCTTATAAAAGTCGATAACCCTGATAGCAACAAGAACAGAAGTTAAATAGGAACGCTGGGATGCAATTCCAATCGTAGCCCCCTTTCGCCCTTTTAGACCCTTTATAATCTCTAATAGTTCATCAGCGGACTTCTCTTCTATCCATGTCATCTGACCGAATAATTCTGGAATATTTCCTGTGATGGCTTCGTGTAATTTAGTGATATTATTTTTATGCTGATAAAGTGTATTCGGTGAGGGTTCTTTTTTAATTTCCCGCCTTGAATATCTTTTTGAATACATCGCTTCTAATTCACTTTCAATTGACATATCTATATTATTAATATAGATTTTATTGTTTAAATATCCATTTTTAAAAACACCTTAGTAAATATGAAAACTCCTTAATAGTATAGAGATCTCTGAAATTTTTAAAAGTTTCAATTGAAAATAATATCACAAAGGAGCACCTGAAATTATTTACCTCATCCTACTATTATTAAGTATTTCTGAAAACTACTACGTTTTTTTTAAAAGAGCAATATAAAAATATCTTCTTATGTTAATTAAAGAATGGTTCGTATTATTAATATAGATGCCACCTCTACCCGTTCAGACGCCGAATGCGACAGCCTCAAGGGAACTTATATGGGAAATGATTCTTATGAAACTATTATTAGCGAAGATTGTGATCTGTTTTGTGAAGGTGTCCCCATATTTAAATTTAGAAAGAATCCCTTTCACAAGGAAACCCTGAAAAGAGCGTGGGATAATTGTAAATATATGGCGAAAGCGTCAAGAGGTCGCGGGGCTTCTGCTGGTCCCATTGACCCTGAATCTGTTTATTGGAAGAAAAGGGAAATTTATAAAATGAATAAGTGGAGAGCGTCTTATATGGTGAAAGACCGCACCACAGGTGAAATGAAACAATCTAAAATGCAGGTTAATAATGAAGTCGCATCACAACCCATAGGATATTATGGAAAAACGAAAGGACTTGGGTCAGATTTACCTTGTAGATTATCACACTATACAAAAACACATATGAAAGACTTTGAAAATGCTATTCCATTTTTTAGAGCAATAGGCGATAATTACAAAGATCTTCTACCAGATCAATATAATTGTCAAATGGAACGAGCAAAAGTAAATGATTATCATATCCACGAAACACCCTTTTCAACTATCACAATCAATAGAAATTTTAGAACTGCTCTACATAAGGATAGTGGGGATTACGGGGGATGGGCTTGTTTATCTGTATTAGAAGAAAATAAATATCACGGGGGATTGTTTGTTTTACCGAAATATAAAGTAGCAATTGATATGAGGCACGGAGATCTTTTAGTTGCTGACGTCCATCAGTGGCATGCAAATACGGAACTTTATGAAACAGAAGAAGATAAAAAATATAATGATGAAAACCCACAACAGACTTACAAGGATAATCTTGAAGTTGGAGTTCTTGGATTGAATAATAGATTTAGCAGAATATCATTTGTATGTTATTTACGGGAAGATATTATTAATTGTCCTGGTTTCAATAAATTTGTTATTTCTATGAAAGATAGTGAAAGAAGGCATAAATGGGAAAATACCGATTACAAAATATTTGATGCAGTGAACGGAAAAGAATTAACCTATGATTGTGAAAGTTGTAAGAAAATGGTTAGTTATCACAATATTAGAAATACTCCTCAGCATTTAGCTAAGACTGGTTGTTTTCTTTCACATTTAAAAATACTGAAACATATATCTGACTATAAATTAAATAAAGTTATTGTCGTAGAGGACGATGCTTTACAGATAAGAGGTCTTCCAGAGGTTATGCCTGATACATTCTGCTACCTTGGCGGAATCATAATGAATAAAAAAATAACAAGTAAAGAAAAGATTGAAATAGAACATAAACAAGGATTAAATACTCTTGATGAAAAGTATAGAATGGTTTGTTGTTTATCATATTATATTCCCCGATGGAATATTGCCGAAGATCTTTATAATAAATTAATGGGATTGAAACGATGGAGAGCCATAGACGTAAGTCTTCCTAATTTACTACCTGAAATAAATTACATTTACCCGAGTATATTCGTAGAAGAACCATATGAATCGCAGATTATGAATAAGAAGAAGAAGAAGTTTGCTAACGAATATTACAAGCAGTCTTAAAAAATCTATTAGAGGGTAAAATTACTTAATTCCATACAAGTTTTACAATTACATAGCGAACAAAATCTAAATGGATTTTCCGTAAAAAGTTTATCTTCAATATAATCTATTTCTTCTTCTATAATTTCTTCAATTTCAATAGTATAATTATCTGGAATTGTTAGAAGATCTTCTAACAATTGTTCCATAATTAAAATTAATAAAAATATTTTAAAATAAATCAAATTTATTTATTAAATCTTTAAGAATATAATGGATAAAGAAATCCCTGATTTACCTTGTGCGAAAGTCTCTAAAATCTTAACTGACGAAGAATGCCCGAATGTTTCAATCATTATCCCTTGCTATAAAAGAAGAAAATTTGCTTCATTAATTATGTGTAATATTTTTCATCTCGATTATCCTAAGAATAAGTTAGAAATCGTAATTAATCAAGACGGTCCCGAAGATCTCTTTAGCCCAATTGAACTTGAATTATTCAAGGAAAAGTGTGGATGTAGAATCAATTATAAATATGAAAAAGATGTCAGGAGAACTATTGGGGAAAAAAGAAATCGTTTAGTGAAGATGGCTACACATAAGATTATTGCTTGTATGGATAGCGATGATATTTATATGCCGACATATTTAAGATATAGTGTATCTGCTATGAAAGAACATAGGGTAGGAATCACTTCATCTGCTTCTATGATGTTCTGTTTCCCGCAATATGATTATAAACTTACAGGGATCAGGTGCGGTCATAAAAGACAAGCACACGAAGCCTGCTCTGTCTTTACTAAAAAACATTGGCGATCTATGGGAGGGTTCGTCAGTAAAGGCTCTGGAGGCAATCAAGGTGAGGGCGTGAAAATGATAGATTATAATGAAAAGAATATGGTAAATTTAGATATTAGGTTGTTAATGATATGTATCGTTCATAGTGTAGATGAAGGAAACACAATTGATAAAGAAAGGTTTAAGGACTGCAATATGGATGGTTCTATTGAGGATCTTCCCCATTTGGATCTTCTGAAAATGATTTTAGGGACTTCTTTAAAGGAAGGGGATTCTGGGGATAATAAATCTTTAAAAGATCAATAATAGAGATCTTTTCACCCTGATTATTATGACGGAGCATATATCCTAATCCCCCTTTTATTGCGTGCGGTTTTAAATATCGCATTCTACTATGCGACCATAATCTTCCATCAGGATAAATTAAATAATTGGGATAACCTGGTATATCCATTTTAAAATAAATAAAGAGCAAATCTTTATATTCTCTTTAGTCGAATGTAATGACAAATTTACCTCGCTTGATATATAATGGAATCGCTGACTCCTTAATCTTTTTTTTCTTTTTTATTTGGTTTTGAACTCTTTTAGGAATTTTTAATTCAATCGGGTATGCCAACTTCGGATCCTTGTTGAGACCTTCTATTGCTTTTCTTACTGATGGGATTCCCCCGTGTTTAGAAATATATACAGCATCATTATAAACATCGTCGAATGAAATATATGAAGAAGGCATTAGATAATAATTATTTCTACAATAATTAATTATCTTTTTACTTCGTGACATTACTTCATCTTTTTCTTTAATTGTTAATGTTTTCATAGGGTTCGGATTTTCTAAATATCTAATAAGATCTTCTTTCGTTTCACAGAAGAAGTAATCCATGTCGGGGTTGATTTTATCAAAATAATTAAGACAATCAATAATTTTCATTTGTATCTGGGATTTATTATACTCGTTCCGATTTACAATTGGGAGTTCAAACACCGAGATCACGTCGAAAAGTTCTTTGCGTGAGTGCGAATTATGGATTTTCATTCTTAATATTACTTAGATTTTTATTCTTTAATTTTGAACGCATATATCTTTCCCTTCTTTGCTTATTTAATTTTTCTTTATTCTTTTGGTAATGCTCCCGACGCTTTGCATTTACTCTCTCCCTGTTCTTATCACGCCATTCAATTGATCTTTTAATTTGCTTTTTTCTATTTTCTTGGTATTTTACCCTTGCTTTTTCATTCACCATTTCTTTATTTTCTTTATGATATATTTTAGACATTTTTTTAGCGTGTTCCTTGCGGTCAAAATTCAATCGTAATTCATTCACACATTCAGGATAAACATTATTAATATAATGTGATTCGTGAAATCTTCTTGTTTCTTTATTATTTTGACATTTCATTAATGGTATAATTACTGCATTATGTAAATTTAATTTCATAGAGGAACACCTTCCTTTTTTGATACCAAAATTATAATACCTATCGTCCCGCTTATGGGTAGAAAGTCTGTCTTCAAGACGCTTTTCACCAGTAGAACCCACATATCGGTTGTCGTTAATATCCTCTAAAAGGTAAATCCACGCTTCATCATTCTTCGGCATTTCTTATATGATAAACACTACAATTCTTTAAATATTTTATCAGAGGTCGTTCAGAATTTTTTTATGAATAAAGATAAATGATACATCAAATCTTTATTAATATTGGAAGAGGTGAATTAAAAGATATTTCAGAATTCAATTGGTCGCACGAAAAAACGAAAGTATATTGTAATAAAAAAGAAATACAACATACTCTTTGGGGTAAAAAAGAAATAGAAGATCTTATTGAAAAATATCCAGAATACGAAGAATTATATTATGGATTTAGATATGATATACAACGAATAGATTTCGCAAGATTATTAATACTTTACGATCAAGGGGGTCTTTACCTTGATTTAGATATTCAACCATTTGAAAATGAAGACATTAAATATATATTTGAAAAGGATTTCTTTATTGCTCGGTGGAATAAAAGTCATTTACCTTATAATGCTATCGTGGGAGCGAAAAAAGGTAGTCCTTTAATGTTAAAATGTATTGAGGAAGTTATAAGATCTTATGAAGAAAAAAGTAAAATGCCTATATACGAAAAATGGAAAGCAAGGTTCGTTTTTCAAACAACAGGCCATTATTGCTTACATAGGATCCTTAAAAAAGAGGTTGAATATTCACCTTGCGTGAGTGTATATAATAGTATTAAAAACATTTGTGAATGCTGTGAAAAGGGACAAGCACACTTTATGGATGGTTCTGCTTCAGTATGGTATGATAAAGAATTTAAGGGGACGAAATAAAATCCATTTTTAGTAAATGAATAAACTTGTATTGTAGAGCGACGATTTTAGATTTGAAGTATCTGTTTTTATATGGTCGCACCATATTGAATTTCCATTTCTTATATGTTTTACAATATTGAATATGTGTATGTCCGCTTGTATTTGTAGAATACATCCCCTGATTATGCCTTTGTTCTTTCATAGTCGCCCACCTTAAATTTTCTAAACGATTATCTTTTCTATTTCTATTTTTGTGATCAACAGAAGGTTTATTTTCAGGATTTGGGATATAATTTTCTGCTAATAATCTATGAATTCTTTTACAATACCCTTTTCCTCCTGTTCTTAATTGTACCGCATAATAACCTAGGGGTTGTAATGTTTGTTTCATAAACTTATTACTTTTATTAGACCATACACGACCATCTGGATATATCAGATAACTTGGAAATCCTTGAATTTCCATAATTAAATATTAATAATAATTTTAATAAACTATCAAATTTATTTATCATACCTGAAGTTGAATACCGTTTCCAGAAATAACAATTCGGCGAAGATGCATACAGAAACAATGCCATAATTTGTCGATCGTAGGAGCTTCACTTTCAGAATATTCTACTTGAAGATTAAAATCTGTCCCCCTTGTATCATATACTCCCGATTGGAGACTGAGGGCACGACCGATAGCGAAGTTCTCCCTGAACTTCTTGAAAGAGAACGGCATTATTCCCCCCATCTGTAATCCCTTCTCGAGTTCAATGAGCGGTTGCGAATCTACTGAATTTTTAGTTGATAATTTATTACAGAATACCTTACGATTAGGATTTAATTTCCCGTCGTAAAATAACTGATACGATGTAAGTGCATCTACGCAACCTACAAGACCAGTTCGCTGTGAATGATTCGCATTCCAAGCACGAGTAGAAGCATCGCTTTCTAAATCATAATGGGTAATGTAAGTAGTTGCTGCTTCAAGAAGTTCCTTAGTTCCCGAACTGGAAGCATCCGTAGGGATACATAAAACAGACTTCGCCCGAGACTGGGATAGAGGTAAGCGTAAGTTCGCAACACGCTCCGAAGCCAGTTGGGAGATCTTGTAATTAGTTCCAGATAGGAAATCATAATTCATAGCCCCACCACCCTTCATCATCTGCGACAATTTAGAAGTGTATCCCTGAGGCATTTCTACCTGCTGTAAGATCATTTCAGCATTCTTGATTAAATAAGTTGGAGTGTATGTAGAAGCCTTTTCAATCGCACGAGAGCAGACAACTAATTCCTGTGTAAAGTCTGCTGTTGGACGATACGAACCATTTAGAACGACCTTAACAGCATTAAAGACTCCCGCTTGATATTCTATCCGACTAATTATTGCGGGTGTCGCATCACGAGTAGTATCAGCATTTTCTATACCAGTAGAAGCATTCATAAAGGTAATTTCTTCACCAATACAGAATGGGAAACTATCTACGTCTTCTCCCCAACCCTGACAATTATCACGCCTGACAAAGAACTCTCTGAAAGCAGAAGCATTCGCTGCTACTGGAAACTGAGGAGCAGAGTTCGGTGCTGCTGGAGCAGCAGTATCATCTGTTCCATTAGAAGACATAAAGAATGGGTTCATAGCAAGGTGTCTGTATCGTGAAGTCTGGTCTAAGGTGCGGAATACCCTTCGGGCATCTTCGAAAATAATTTCTACGACTAAGCCCTCGGTCATACCAATTGGAAAGACCTTCTTGTTGGAAAATATCCCTGTATTCAATTGCAGGAGACCCTTGACATCAAGATATTCATCGTCAGTGAAAGCGGTGCTGTATGATGCCGAACCATCCATACTTTTAAAGTAAGGATTTTCTTCAAGGTTGTTCTGTTGGGTGTGTTCTAATCCAGTTGTGCTACGGGAACGTTCGCTGAAAACAGTCGCACCTTCCGTGAGGGCACGCTTTGCTTTTAGAGTATCATTAGTTTCATAATCATATTTCAGTGCAGTTAGGACATTGTAATTTTGATATTCCTCCAATAAAATTCGACCCGCTCCGCCAGAATAGATCCTAACGTCTTTGATTAAAACGTGCATTCCCGTCTCTGCGTCCAATTGAAGACGAGTAGGATCATTTACAGCATCCTTCTTTAACTTCACTGTTAGATTTAGGTATGATTCGCTTGGCTGGAAGAAGTTAATCCCAGCAGGGAGTTTAAATTCACATTTTTGCCCTGGTGAATATTGTAAGCCGTGCTCGGCGGGAACAGAAACTTTGGTTTGTGAAATTGGAATTTTGTCATCGCTCGTCCAGAAGCTCATTAGTATTTATACTTCTTGAAATATAATATTTTGAGAGTAAAAATTTTAAAAAAATTTAAATAAAAAAATCTCCAATCATTCGAGTATTAAACCATTTACTAATTGAAGTCTTTGAATTATAATTTGTAATTTCAACCTTATGCTCTGGGAACATCTTTTGTATAAATTCAATAATATAACTTAATTCTTCCCAAGATCTCTTATGGATTGTTTTACCATTAGGAACATTATATTTATCCCCTTTACGCTGATAATCATTAAAGAAATAATTAGGATTAGTTTTAGGAGTTGTTTTTATTGTTAATGTTCCGTCTTTATTTTTTTTACATTCAGGTATGAATTCTTTATAATCTACATCGAAACCGAATAAATGTAAAATTCTGTATCGGTCTAATGAACTTAAAACAGCAGCAGAACCACTACACCAATTCCTTATAAATCTTAAACTTGATTGTGGGTATTGTATAAGATCTTCTAAAAAGAAAACCTTTTTAACATTAATATCTTTATACACTTCCAACATAGAGCGACTTACAATATAAAAAGAACACTTTTCACTTTTCACGAATTCTACTACTTCTGGATTCTTACATACGATTGTATCAACATTGACATATATATCAGGATACCAATCTATTTTTTCCCAATATCTAAACGCCATTCCTGTGCCAACGATATCATATTTTTTACGATCTATCTTCCGAAAATCAAAATCTTTCAGTGAAGAACCATTACCAAATATACAACATTCTTTCATTTTATCTTATAAAGATTTTATTTTTATATATATGAAATTAAAATATGTCCGAATCAACCGCACCTATGGAGCAATTTAATATTAATGAACTTGCTGGTGCGACAGGTTTAATTCTTGGAGCAGTTGGGGGAATATTAGCAATCATATTTAAATCAAGGTGTCATTGTAAATTTAGAATTGGAATTAGTGATAAATGGAATTTATGTATGTGTGAGCGGAAACCACCACCCGATAATGTAATACAGGAAGAAGAAGAAGAAGATAATGATGAAGTTGATTTAATTCCTAAAAATAAATCATTTATTAAAAAAAATAAAACAACAGAAGGTCCGCCTAAAGAACCCGCAGGCGGAGCAGCAGAACCAGAACCAGAAATAGATAAATTAGTTTAAGTTTTTTTTAAGCGAAGCAATACTTTAAAGAACTTTAAGAACACAGCAATGACCTCTTTTTGAATGCAATTCAATCTTATCACATTCTTCTATAATTTTATCGGTTGCTGGTTTTACTTCTTTCCAACTTGGATCATCATAATTATCAAATAAAATTAATCCACCAGAATTCATAAAAGGTAAATAATTATAGAAGTCCTTTTTAACACCCTCACCTGAATGATCTCCGTCAATAAATAAATAATCTATTTTATATTGTGATACTTCTTCTAAGACTTCTTCTCTCTGTGAAAAACCTTTAATCAACTTGTATTCGTGATTGTGTGGATTATTCTCGTCTATATTTTTCTTGACTATATTAATATGGTCTTCTAAATGAACGTTTCTATGACGATCATATTCATTACCATAATATCCAGTAAAAGGATCTATCCCTATATAGAAACAAGATTGATCGTCTTTCATTTGTTCTATAATAGACCCACCATATAACACACCGATTTCAGCATATATTTTTGGATTATGTTCTTTTTTTAGATTTATCATATAATCAATGTGTGGTGATTTACAGATTTCGCCAATCATTTATATGTGATATCTAAGATTAAAAATTTAAATTGAAAAATTAAAAATATTTTAAATATTATATTAGCCAGATTAATCGGCATTAAAAAAGTTATTTAATTAAATGTTTCGCATCTACTTTTGCTGCCTTGCCTCCCATCACTGCGGAGTAAATTCTTGCAACTCCCCATTGTGAGGCTGATTTAACTTGTGGTCTTACAGACTGCGGATTCGATCTAAATGCCCCCTGACCTTTCTTTTTTATAGTTCTTAACCCTGATACTTTGTATCCAGTTAATCTACTGATTTCCGCTATGGAGTGTGAAGCATCCTTTTTAAAACCATACTTCTTGTTAAATTTTTCACGATATGTCGGCATCCTTTAACATTTAAAATAAAAATAAATTTGATTCTTTATTAATAAAATATTTGTAATATTTTATTATGAAGTTGGAAGACCTTTATGGAAATACTTGGTCTCTTGGAAATGTAAATCATCTTCCCTGTGGAGAACTACCAGAAGAATATCAAGGAGATCCTTATATGAAATATTCTAACTTTGAGCGGGAAGAACATTTCTACGATGATAGTAATTTCTTTGGGAATCCATTTGAAGAAGAAAGATCTTTTAAACCGATGCGGAGATCTAAATCACACGAGGTATTAGGCATAGATGAAGATGCTGATGAAACTGAAATTAAACAAGCATTCAGGGATAGGGCGAGGGAGACACATCCAGACAAGGGGGGTGATGAAGAAGAATTTAAGAAAGTTAGAGAGGCTTATGAATGTTTAATTTATTAATATTGAATCTTTTCAATTGGTTCATCTTCATCACTATCACATTCCGTAAGATATTTATTTAATAGATCATCATAATCTTTCTGTAATTGTTTA
>WLWF01002766.1_pt1 | contig 12196 bp, 22 predicted proteins | sample 6718331 | NCBI WGS metagenome assembly WLWF01 (sample SAMN12718692, study PRJNA515312) | sponge metagenome | isolation source: marine sponge | host: Mycale hentscheli | place: New Zealand: South Island, Marlborough, Capsize Point | collected 2003-05-01
GTTAGTGAACCTTCGTTATCTTCTTCACACAAGAAGTCGGAAAAACCGAACGTTCAGAAAAAGTAATAGACCCATCATCGTCAACGTCATAGCCAGCAAAGATTCTTACAGTCTCTTCATCTTTACTAAATAACCAACCCTCGCTTACAGGTGTAGCTAGTTTCATATTCTTAAACTCACGCTCAGAACCCCAGCCCCCCTCAGTGATGATGTCAATCCAATCTATACGTACACGCTTGTATGGAAACTTAACCTGCTGCTTTACAGTCTTAGGTTTCTCGTAGCTGTCAATTCTTCTAGATTTTTTTCTGGATTTCATATTATGTATATGTATCTAAAAAAAATCAGTTTTTCCAGAATTTTGTATCGCGCGCGCATAGGCAAACTCAAATACTGCCATAGGTGACAGATTATTCTGTCAGGTGACACTTTTTTTAACAAGAATATGTCTACCCTAAAGTCATATATACCAACACTTCTAGACCAAAGTGACAGATTGACGTTTTTTTTATAGTAGTTTTTATTTTTTTTTTTATTTTTTTTTACATACATATACATTGTCTATAATACCTGCTTATCTGCCTTATTTTGGACATAATATTTCCTCATTATCGCCATTTTGTCCTCAGCTTCGGCAATAATTAGCAATAATTTGTCAACTTCACCGGTAATATCGATGTGTTCTGGTATTATTATATTATTCTCATTAAAAGACTGTATCTTGTATAATGAGTCCTCTATTACAGCTTCATATCTCTTTAGAAGCGTTCTAAACAACATTTCGTTCATTTTTATTCTCCTTTAATTGTTGTAGTTCAAATATTAATTGACCTAGATTCTTACCACTTAGATTCTTTGCATGGTTTAACGCTGCATTGAAGTTATCGTCCTGGTATTTCTTAACTTTATTCTTTAGTTGTACTTCGGGTATTCCCCATCTCGTCTGATCTGTCATACTTTCTATACTCCTCTATTAGTTTTTCTGATGGATGCCACACGTCAACAGCACAATGACACTCAGGACACGATAAATTACTAACAATATCATAATCCTCATTATCTTCTGTATCGTGGTCGCCACCCCATATTAACTCATGTCCACAGTGCCAACAATTCATTTTGTAAAGTCCTCTGCTTTCATGGGTTTGGTTCTTTCTTTCTCGTCATGTATAAGTTCATTATACATATCGATTCGTTTTAGTGCCTTGTGTTTCCAGGCTCGAAGGTCAGCGCCTTCTGTTTTGAATTCTTGATAATATAAGTCAGGCGTGCAGACCATGATAACTCCTTGCTCGATCTTACTGCCGTAGACGTAGTCGTGGGCCATTGCGTACATGGCAATTTGTAGATAATAGTCTTCGATCCATTCTTCCCTTTTCGGACGGTTAGACTGTTTGAAGTCAACAATAGTTTCTTTGTCATTGTGTAAGCATACCAAATCTGTGCTGCCTGCGTATAGGCCCGGGTAATGTAGCATGACTTCAGAGCCATAATACTCTTCCACTGGCGCAAGACCAATCTCAATAATTTTGTCGGCCATGGGACGCGCCTCTTGTCCGACTGCTGTAAGATCAACACAGCCAGTGCCGAGAACATAATGTTCCAGGAATTTGTGCATGCATGTCCCCCGTGCACTAGATACATTTTTGATTCGTTCTGCTTCTTGTTCTCCAACTTTGGCCTTCCATTTCTTTAAAAATTCTGTGTTTTTGGTAGCGCCTAATATCGTAGTCACAGACGGAAGTCTAGAATTATCTATGTCATAAACCCTGGTCCCTGATCCGGGGTCCGTGAGCTGTTTTCCTCGTATATAGTTGTATTTATTACTCTTCTTGATCATTGTGTTTTTTCCGGTAGCCGTAACCTTTCTTCCTATCACTATATAACTTACACCAGGACCACGAAGTTAATTTAGTGGACCAATGGTATACAAAATTTAAAATATTATAAATATATTTATCGAACATCGTTTTGTACCTCCCTGTATTCATCTAATGATATCACATTATCTTTTAAAGCTTTACTCGTATAATGTTCTATGACCCGTTGTATCTTCGGAAGTTTAGTATGCGCAAATGGCCATATCAAACAACACACATAGTATGCATCTCTAAACGTACATCGCCATCTCCATTGTTTAAGATAAGGTGTACCATCGACACGTTTACCCTTAACCTTTTTAGGTGTTAAAGTTCCAACCCCTACAACATCATGTAACCACATTAAAACTGATCTATCGGTCATCGTAATTTCCATCGATAAACGTAAACTATTCGATAACCGATACCCAGGTTTATTATTATGTTTTTTCTTTTTCTCTATCCCACGTCTTATATGAATTGATCCTTCACCATCAAACAAACCTGCGATATAAGCTTTGTCAACATCTTCTATCATTAATGTATTGACATCCCTTCTCCAGGAAGATCTTCGTTTTCATAATCGTATATCTCTCCCTGTGATTCACAGTCCCAACATTGATGAACCATATCTTCTTTTTCATAAATGCATGCGACTTTTACATAGCCATTACCTTTACAGGTAGGACATACGTAAACCCTCTTAACTCTTTTTGATTTTGCCATTTAATTTCTTCGCTTTCTCATTTGCAATTGATTCTATGGTTTTGCTGATCGATAATGTTGCATCGGGCAATAATACCTTCGACAAACTTATCAATGTCTTATATGTATCATGTGTTAAGGATACATTTCTATATTTAGTTATATCAGTCATTGTGACTTCCTTTCATTTAGTTATGAGCAATATATAGGATTATAAGGAGATTTGTCAAGTATGAAAATTGTTTTAATGTTAATTTTATGTTCTGGGGTTTCTAAGAACTGTGTAGAACCATATGAATGGCCTGTTAAATTTCCAGATATATATGAATGTATGGTTGCAGGATATGAAGAATCAAAAAATAAAACAATAGAAATAGGTAGATCAGACGTCAATAAATTTGATGTGTATGTAAAATTCGTTTGTGCTCCATTGACTGAAACGTAAAAATAATATACTATAACAAAATCTCACCACAATAACCTATCCTTATATTTCCCTCTTTAGGATAGGTGTTTATTCATATTAACCCTGCTGCTTTCCGTGCACGTACTTACAGCAGAGCAAACTCCAGGTTGCTACCTTGCGGTCACTGCTTACGTACAGGGAAATGCCATCGGCAGATTTGGACGCCCTTGAGCTTTCAAATTTTATTTACACATGCAACCATAGAAGTAACCACTTCCATCGTTCATGACATGTAAGTTAAGACTACTTGCGTACTCTGTTAACTTTAGTCTTAGTATGTCGCACAGGCTGAAGCAATCTACTTCTGCCAACAAAGACAAGTGATCCGTCATTTGCTTTGTGACAGGAACTAATTGATACAATCCGTCGTTTAGAATTATTAGATCCATTAGTCATCTTTAAAATTAGTTCTTGTGCCATGTGCTATTATCTTTTTTATACCAGGTGCTTTTATGTTTAACGTTGCATAATTAGCCCAAGATTTTTTAATCAGATTAAGTTCTAATATAAGATTAGACCATTGTTTCTGACTAATGTTGTTACTTGTTATTGTTAATGTTTTTTCTTTCATGTCCTATATATAGGATATCAGAGGATGTTTGTCAACCCTGGCCTTTGTATCTTTTTTGTGATTTTTGGCGCTTTTCTTGCTTATTTTTATTTTTTTTATGTTGCCGTGGTCCACGTTTCTTGGGCTTATCACGGGGTGTGAAGAATTTGAAACTTTGTTTAGCCATCTTTCCATTCTTTTACGAAAGGTTGAATGTTTTTATCTGAAGGTGTTGCAATAACCGGTAGATAACTTATCTTACCATTGACGTGTTGATGTAAGTCTGCACCACAATTCATACATCTGTATAATTCATTTGTAAGTCCAACTAACATAGTATCTTCATCACATGTTGGACATTTTCCATTAACAACTTCTGCTGAAACTTTTACCATTACTCTAGTATTAACTTTTTTATCGACAAAGATCCATCTATATTTGTTTCAAGTTCTGCATTAGATTTTATACATTGATATTTTATGTGCGACTTAGCTTCACGTTTAGCAATACGCTTGCCTTTTAAACATTCTGACATTGTCGGTTGTATACGCGCTTCCTTAATCTCTCCGTGTACAATCATAAGTAAAGCTACTATTAATTCTGTCATACTGTTTTACCTTTATTTTCACCTTGCTTGATAACATATTTTTGTGTACCATGCTTGCCAGTTTCTACTTCTTTTTTTAAATTTTTTGCTAGACTCGCAGCTTTATTCTCTTTGTTTATCTGTGCGATGTGGTCCAATACTTTTCTATTAATACGTCCCGTTGCCATTTTGTCTTACCTTATCTTTTAACACTTCAATATCTTCTAGTGCTTTTTCTAATTGATTTCTTAAAAATTCTATATTAACTTTGTTAGTCATATTCATCTCTTGAGTCTGTTCCATTTTCTCAACGGACTTGTACAAATCTTCTAATAAAAAATGTTGCTCCTGGTCCACGGGGACTTGTTCTGATTTTTTTAATAAATCATTTGTAAACAACTCACGCGATGTCTCCAGTGATACCAATCTTGAAGTTAGCTCTGTGTATGCAAACACACCCATTGCAACTAAAATTATTAGAGAGGCTACGGTCTTCATCGGCATCTGTACTGCAGCCGACTCCGATATGTTTAATGGTTTATTTGACATTCTTTTTCTTTTTCTTTTTTTTATCTTCAAATATTCTGTCTATAGGCGCAACTAACTTATCTAAAAAAATACAAAATTTTATAATATATTTATCAATCATTTTTTGGTCCTATAAACTTGTCACCCATAAGTTTGACATCAGGATTTTCTTTTTTATAATCATCTTTTAGATCGTCCCAAAGACTGCCATCAGGTTTTTTGTTTTCAGGAATTACTATACCAGAGCATTTTGCAACCAGCAAATGGAAGTTTGGATTGTATTTTAAAGTGGGGTTTTTGTTGACTTTTCCACACATTTTCATCAGCTCTAGCTGTTGTTTTAACTCCATATTTTCTTGTTGTACTTTTTTAAAATCATCAGTGCAGGCTGAACCTAGGTAGTGTCTCCAAGTTAAACGTATTGACCTATCATCAGAAGGATTATCATAATTATTATCAGTATTATAGTGTCTATACCTAGACTCGTATTCCCTCTGTTCGACTGATACGCTAAGATCACCAGTGCTGCAAGTATTAGTACCATTATTGAGATAGTCATTTCTAGGATGTGCAGGTCTTATAAAACATAACAAAACAAATAAAATAATTAAAACACCTGTAAAATAATAATTCATCCTGGCTATCTCCATACATTACCTGTTTAAATCCTTAATATCATAGTCGTGTTCTCTGACTTGATCAGCTAGTTGTCTGTATAAATTTTCTGCCATCTGCCATGTTGCTTCAGCAGAAGATAGTCTTGTGTTAATATCTGTGATATTTTTTTCGGCTACTTCTAAATCTCTTTGTAGATTTGTAATAGTTAGTTGATTAGAATCAATAGTGTCTGTAAGATTAACAATATACCTAACGCCAGTAAACGTTCCAACCAATACGGATGCAACTACCGGTACCATTACTATATTTTTCTTTAACAGATCTACTAAATTCATAAGGCATAAGGTCCTTTATTAAAAAAGTATAGCTCCAATCACAAATGCCACAACAGCGATAACAATCTCTGTTCTGTTTTGTAGTTGCCAAACCATGAATTTATCTTTGTATTTATTTATCATCGTTTTCCTCCAAGTTTCTCAGCTGATAATCATAACTACCTTCTTCGTGTTCGTCGGTAATCCATTTAGCTGAATTTTCTACGGAGTATATTTTACTACTAACTAATCTATTAATCAAGTTTTTGTTTGGGTCAACACCCATAGATGCATCAAACATTTTAAGCCTATTATTAGGCTGTATTGCAAAGTTACCATCTTCTAATTCAAGAACATGGCCACATTTATGTTGATCTGGTTTTTCTGCATAACCAAAGTTTAGTTCGTTAAAATCTCCTGCGCACCAATCAATTGTAAATAAATACTTACCCTTTCTTTTTACCTTACGTCTAGATATGTATTGCATGGTTGCACCAGCTAACTCATAAAAAGTTGTAACACTTACATTATAACTAAAGCTGTCCCACATAACTAACTCATCAAGTGGTAATTCTTTTACTCCAGGTTTAGTACAAAAAGCTGAGATAGGTGCTCGCCACCACAAACCACCATCTTCCATTAAGAAATGAAACATAGGCACTCTATTTGGTATAGAACTAAAACCAAATACTCCTACTTCAAAATATTTATCGTGTGAATCTTTTTGATCTCGTAGATAGTTGCCTCTTACGCAACATTCTATGACAGGTATATTTGCATTTAAATAAGCCATTAGTCGTTTATACTACCCCAATTTTTACCGTGTTCGTAATCTACTTTGTTTGGTACTTCCAGAGTAACAGCTTGCTCCATAATCTCAATAACCTTTTTTGCCTGTGCGTCACTTTCTATTGATACACAAAGCTCGTCATGTATTTGTATATGTGCTACAATTCCTTCTTTGTATAACTCTAACATAGATTTTTTTGTCATGTCAGCTGCTGATCCTTGTATTAATTTATTTAAAGATTTGTATGTGTAAGCTCTCTTGATCCCTGGTCCATGTTCCGCCAACGCATCTTCGTGTGTCATTGCTTTATGCATACCAAAACTATTAGGTTCCCACAAATGAAACCTGCAAAGTCTTCCAAGTAAAGTTCTTATCTGTCCACGATCTTGTGCTCTGTTAGATGCTTTGTCCATAAGTTGTTTAACAAAAGGTACCTTTGCGTGATATGTATTAAATAGTTCTGCAGCTTTATCTTTAGATACACCTAACTCTGCCTGCAGTTTAGCTTTACCCATACCATAAAACAAACCAAGGTTAATTGTTTTCGCTTGTGTTCTAGGTATCTCTGCCATGTCTGCTACAGTCTGGTGAAAGTCTGCACCAGCATCGTTTTGATAAGAGTCTACTACATCATACACTGACGGTAATTTATATAATGCTGCGTAGTGTACAACAAGACGTGGTTCTTGCTGACTGTAGTCAAAGCAACCCCATTTACAACTTTCTTCTGGTATAAATAATGATCTGATCTTTGGTCCTAAATCTTTGTTACGTGCTGGAATTTGTTGCAGGTTAGGATTCTGATAAGAGAATCTTCCTGTAACCGTACCACCACCTGCATTACGCAACTGATTTATTTCTGCATGTATTCTACCTTTGTGTTCGTAACGTAAAATAGAATCTATAAAAGTTGTGTGTGCTTTGTTAACTTCTCTTGCCTTTGCAATCATATTAACAACAGGATGTTTGTGTTCTTGTAAAAAGTTTTTTGTAAAACTAGGTGCTTGTGTTTTTTCAGTTCGTTCAAACTCTATCTTTAAATTTTCAAATACCTCTGCTATACTGCTTGCGGCCCAAATCTGTGGTCGTACATTAGTTTCTTTCTCAATAGCATTTAGCAAAGCGTTCTCTTCACCTATCAATGTCTTCTTAAGATTGTGTGCTGCTTCAACGTCAACTCTTACACCTTTAAATCTCATGTCAACTAGACAAGGAAATAAATCTGTTTCAAGTTCCATGATAGATTGTAAGTCTTGCGCAATAATTTCTTTTTTCATTTCTTGCCATAAACCAAACGTTGCTTCTGCATCTCTTTCTGCATACGTTCCAACATTTAATGATGGTAACTTGTACATTTCTGATTTTGGATCGATACCCCATTCAGCTGCTGCTTCTGCAAGTGCAGCCTCGTTCTTACCAAAACCTAAATACTTCCACGACAAACTATTGAGATCATATCTAAATCTATTTTCATCAGTCACAGCTGCTGCTATCATTGTATCTACAATTCTACCGTTGATTTTAAAACCCATCGCCCTGATCCAACATACATCGTACATTGCATTGTGAAATATTTTAGTTGATGATGCACTTAATACATCTTTGAACCATTCTAATACTTTTTTACGATCCATGTTACCACCACCTTCGTGTGCTATTGGAAAGTATCCTTTGTAATGTGCAGTCGCTACTGCTATTCCTATAACTTCTCCGTTACCAATAATAGAACCCGATCCTTTTTTAATTAGGTCAGGATCTTTTGTCTCCAAGTCAATTGCAATCTCATCAACCTGTCTAAGATCTGGAAATTCTGTAGGTATAACCCATTCTGTCTGTGCACTAAATGTAGGTATCTTCATCTTGTTTCCTTTTGATATACGTGGTTAGCTTTTATTTTTTTATTTAATTTTTCTTTGTTGCTGAATGCATACAAAGCAGCGTCGTAATTGTGCGGGAATATTTCCCAATCAACTAGTCTTGGATATATTTCTAAATTAAATTTATGTTTATTTATTTTAATTGTTTTTCTAATTACACTTCTTTTCATAATGCTAGATAACAAAAAATCAATAGGCAGGTAAACAGCCCCATATAAAATGGTATATGATTATTTGGTTCCATAGTCCCTTTGTTTAATCATTTCTAAATAATGTATTGCTTTATCGATGTCTTCTACTCCGCCTTTCTGTGAGTGTCTGCATATGTACTTTATAGCGTTTCCTTCTGCAAAAAGCAATTTATTCTTGTTGATAAACTCTGCAGGCTGTATTTCCATGTACATGTAATGTGTCCCCGAAACTTGTTTTAAGTATGGGTTTTCTTTCTCAGATGTCATAACTTCTATCCTCCCTTTGTGGTGTCATTATATATAAATTTTGTTTGGTTCTAGTTACACCTACATACCAAACTCTATGTTCTTCATCGTGTTTGTCTTCGCTCTTGTCTACTGCTTCTCTTATTTTTTTTGTGTTATCTAAAATAAGTAAAACATTTGTTGCTTCACCACCTTTTGCTGCGTGTATTGTAGATAATTTTACTCTTGCTGGTTTTGATAGTTCTTCTTTGTTTCGCAACATTTCTCTAATGTACAGACATTCTTCTGGATCAGATTTAAAAACCTCATACCATTGGTCTTCAATACTATAATTAAATTCTTTTAAATCGTACATTCTTTCTTCTTTTAACTCTTGCTCTAATTCTAAAAACTCAAATAAATCTTTGCATTCAGATAATGATAACTTATCTCCGTTAGTCCATCTTGTGTAATGTTTTACTGCTGTATACAATCTTGTTTTATAACTTTTTCTACCTTTTATTTCAAAATAAATAGCCATTTCTTTTAAGATTGATTTTAATTTTATTAATTTATCATTTGTTCTAGCTAGTATTAACCAATCACCTTCATGTAATGGTACATCTTCTATTGATGTTATGTGATCAACGCTTCCTCCTTCAGGACGTGAAGCCCATTGTTTTTTAATTCTTCTGTTATCAGGTATACGATTTAATATTTGATCTGCTATCTGTTGTACTGCTTGTGGCACCCTGTAAGATTGTGGCAAAATAATGTTCTTAGCAGGCTCATCTTGAAAACGTTGCACGTCTGCACCAGCCCAGCCATAAATAGCTTGATCATCATCACCAGCTAAGATAACATGTTTAGAGTTTTTCTTAAGTATATCGTACATTTTCCACTGTATTGGCGATAAATCCTGTGCTTCATCTACAAATATTACATCATATTTTGGACACAATTCGGCCACATTAAATTTTTCAATCATATCTGTAAAGTCTACTAACTTATAAGAGTGCTTATAGTTATCCACTTCATCTTTTAATATTTGCAACATATGTTTATCTATGTCCTCTGAATACATGTCGGTGTTATACTCTTCTTCAATAGTTACATTTTTAATTCTTGCTGCATTAATAAGATTAAAATATTCACTATCTGAATCTACAAATCCAGTTTTTTCCTGGCCATTAGAATAAACTGTAACCTCTATTCCAAGTTGTCTACCAATATCTTCATAATGTTCATCCTGCATAACTTGAGATTTTTTTAATCCAAGTGCTTTGAATGCTAGAGAATGCAAAGTTCTAAAATGCTTAAGATTTTTTTTCTGTAGTTTAGGGTATGCATCCAACATTCTATCTACTGCTTCATCCGCTGCCTTGGTTGTAAATGCAAAGTATCCTATCTTATCTATGGGTGTACCTAGTTTTAAAAATGTTTTAACATACTTTAATAACTTTGTTGTCTTACCTGTGCCTGGTGGACCCAATATTTTTCTAATCACATTATCTCCGTGTTATGTAATAATTTATTATGATTAATTTTAATATCCTCAAATTGTTCTATGCTTATACAAACTACATTCTTTGTAGGTGTATTGTATTTACCTTTTTCTTTTGTTGGATATCTTTTTTGTTCTAAAAATTGTATGTCACAATGCTTGTAATTAGTTTTCATCATAACACCTGTCTTGTCTTCACCGTGTTTCCAGTTTTTAGATTTTAGTTTGTCGTAAAATTTATCAAACTTAAAGTATGCATAACCATCTTCTATTAATACGGTACCAGATTTAAATGATGCATCGTTCATAGCTTTTGGTCCATTTATTTTTGCGTGTAATACGTCATGTAATTTTTCTTTTGGTGATGTACCGACTGGTGGGTTAATTATTTTTTGTGTTTGAAATAAAGTTTCTAATACTGTTTGATCTTCTGGTGCTTTTATAATTGGTGGTGGAAACCCCGCAGCTTTTGCTATTGAGTTTCTACGTTTACGTTGATCTGTTACATGTTCAATTGTTTTACAATGTACTGTTGCTTTACCAATACCATCTGGTTTAGTTACATCAAATTCATATTCCGGATCTGGTTCTATATCTATCTTCCTTAAGTTTGTTAATACAGGGTATTGTCCTTTTGATCCTGCTAATATACCAAACTTCTTTTTAACACAGATACCTTTCTTACAAAAATCACTGATAGGACTCTGGTTACAAGTGTAACCTTTTTCTGATCGATTCCATGATCTTGTCTTTTGTTTTAATTTATTGTCGTCCCATGCATTTGCGTGCTCTCTTGCAAAGTATTTTACTGGTGCATTCTTAACTTTTTGTTCCCATGTATCTGGATACTTCATCTTAACAAACACATGATAGTTATACATAAATCTATCTTTACCATCAAAGCTAGACTGGTTAGATATCTTAGAGATTAGTGCAAGACAAGGTGGTCCTTCTAAAAAATCTTCATCAACACCTTCCATAGATTGCTTTTCCATATCTTCTGTAAGTGTTTTTAATTCTTCTACTGTAGTTATGTTTGCATCTGCAACTTTTATAAACTGTTCTAATGTAAAGAAAGTACCATCAATATTAACCGCACGTCTTTGTCCGCCGTAGTAAGGCAGGTTTATAAACTGTCCTGGTTTCATGATCCCTGTTTCCGGATCCTTTGTTAGTTGTGTTTGTTTAGGAAATATCTCACAGTCCGGTTTAAGATTAAATATAGGTAATAGGTTACTTAAGAATGATACAATAATTGTTGATTGTACAAATTCATTCATAAATAAATATAAATGTAATCCACCACTTTTAGATTCTATTGGTACTAGTGGTAGTTTATATTCTTGAATAGTTTCTAAATAAAATTGTTTGTCAAAGTTTTCGTATTGTTTTGGGTCCACGTCTATGACTCCAAATACAGCGCTGCCTTTCTCGTTAGTAGGCTGTATACCTACAGATATGTTTCCTTCTAAATGTTCTTGATAAATAACGTCAGTAAACTCTTCGTAGTTCCATCTGTATACCGGTTTCTTTTTACCGCTTTCTGGATCTACAACAGCGTTAGTCCAATCTGCAATTCCATATGCATGTCTATAGCCATTGAATATCTTTATAAATTCTTGCATAATTATCCTGTCTACGCGGGCCACTCAGTCTCCCTCATGGCCCACGCTGTGCACATACCCCGGAGGGATTATATAATGCTGCTACTTTCCGCTGGTTTCTGTTCACCATGCTTCGCTTTCACTGCACCTTTAGAGATACTTTCAGAAAACGATTTAGCTTGTTGATAGATACTTGCGTCAGTAATAGGACCAACTTTACTTACTTCCCAACCAAACCAAGTGCCTTTGTCATTAGACATTTGAGTAGTCTTTAGTTTGTAAATGTGGCTAAAAGATGCCGGCGTATATAAACCGTTTTTACCTTTTAGTTTTATGCCCGACATCATTGAATTCCATTTTCTACTAATTTTTAATTGAG
>WLWF01002768.1_pt1 | contig 12190 bp, 1 predicted proteins | sample 6718331 | NCBI WGS metagenome assembly WLWF01 (sample SAMN12718692, study PRJNA515312) | sponge metagenome | isolation source: marine sponge | host: Mycale hentscheli | place: New Zealand: South Island, Marlborough, Capsize Point | collected 2003-05-01
CATGGTCTATTAGTGGTGCTGAAAACCAAGTAAATAAAGAACTAGATAACATCCTAGCTAATCCATACGATGCAGCATCTATTCTTACGGACTATATAGGGTCGGAAGAGGGTAAAGAGTACGACTTTACTTTTGATCCTAATGAAGCGAAAGCTGACCCTACTAAAATACTAATGGAGAAAGACCCAGGGGGTAGCGGTCTTCCTAGGCTTGCCATAAGCAAAGGTCAAGATGGAGTTATTAGAGAAGCACTAAAAGAGGGTATAAAATTTCGATTGGCGCAAACATATTCAGAGAAAGGTGTCGAGAAGAAAAGATTTGCTCCGTGGAGACCAAGCACCGATCCTAATATACGAAGGAAAGAAAAAACTACTAATGAAAAAATAAAGAACTCTATATTCTTATCTGACTTAATATATGGTAATGATAAGCAAAAATCTGAGGCTTTAAATAGGCTAAAAGGCTTAAACAGAAAGGTAGTGAAACAATATAATTTTGTAGAGACAAACGAAAAGGATGAACAGGGTAACCCCATAGTAAATTTAACGGTTGATGTTTTTGATAAAGGCACACAAGAGCAGTTCGTTACGCAAGAGGTTATCACAGATTTCAACAACAAGAACGTTAATGAAATTGTTAGAGCTTTAATACTTGATGATATTACAAATATAACAACCCAAGATGACAGAAAACACTATAGCGATAATATGGCTAGTGTCATACTAAATAACTATGGGGATTTTGGTTTAAAAAAATCTAGACTTGTACCGGCAGGGCGTGATGTAAAATCAGGACGTACAGCAGCTCCAACTATCCCTTGGGCTAATAGAAATGTTGCAACAATCGATAAAGGTGTGACAGGAAATCCTCAAGTGGTATTTACAGCTCAATTAGGAAATATAGCTACTGGAGATGCAAAAAAATTACAGCAAGCGTGGGAGGTTTCTTACTTGCAAACACCTAAAGGAGAAAGTTCTGAGGTAGTGCCTCTATCAGGCGTAGCATCAGTAGAACCTTTAACCCCCGATGATGTTATTCAAAATCATGGGATTGCTAGTGGTAATGCTTTTGGGACTTTAAAAATAAACCTAGACCCTAAATACTCAGAAGAAGATTATATACTAATACCTGTTTGGTCTACAACGGCTTCAGCTTCAAACAAGGTTGCTCAGTATATGGATGAGATAGCTGCTGACATTAAATCAGGTAAAAGTGATAAAAAAATTAATAAGGCAGACATAAGGAAGTTCTTTACAAAAACTAGGACGTTTTTTAGAACAAAGAATGATAATACGTGGTTCGATATGTACAACCCTGATAAAGCGGAAGCGGAAGCGGAAGCGGAAACATCACAAACTAGTGGTAGTGCAAAAGATCCTTTCCGAGCTTATGATCCAAATGAATTTCCATCTTTCTCCGATTATAAAGCTGCAAAAGATGCTTATGAAAAAAAAAAGTAACTGACCCAACAACACAAAAATCTAATACGCAGACAACCACCAAAAGTAAAGGAATATTACCTACTTTACAAACTAACGTAGGGGATGGTGTAGATTATCAAAGACGTATGTTGAATTTTGAAAACACAAGAGGAAGTTCATCAGGGGGAGGTGTAAGTAACTATGGATTTACAGGTAAAGTAATGAAAGGTTATTTTGATAAGGAGACAGGTAATGAAGAAGAAAAAGCATTAAAGGTTATTGACAAGTATGTTATTGGAACAGACAAGTCTACTTCAAAATCAATATTAAAAGATTTAGGCGTAGATAGAAAAATATTTAATAACTTCTCGACTGAAGTAAAAGAGCAGCTAGTTAATTGGAAATTTAATACAGGAAGAAGTGTTGCTGATTTAATTTACATGGCATCAGGTAAAGACAAATCTTTTACAGGATATAAAGCGCATAGATCGAATGCAAAAACACCATCTGATTTATCTAATATTGATATTTCAAACCTTACAAAAGCTCAATTAAACAAAGCAAGAAAAGAACTATACGAGGGTAGGATTGAGAGTATGAGGGATTTATTAAAAGAAGGTAAAATAACTAAATCAGCTCTTGACTTTGCTATAGAAGGATATAATAATAGTCAAAAATTCAGATTACAATAAATATAAAAAATGGACGAAAAAGAACTAGAAGCATTATTTTCTATTTTAAAAGAAGATACAGGTATTTCAACTAAAGAAAGTCTTTCTCATATAATATCGAACGATGGTATTGAGGTTATTTACGACCAAGTACAAGAAGGGATTTTCAATGATATTGAAACATTTGTAGGAGCTTTCAATTCGGTTAAAAAAAAAGAAGAAGGTTCCGTATCGGAAAGTGGTACATCGGATGGTTTTGAGGGAGGAGAAACTACATTTGCCGGGTCTTTTGGAGCTGATACTGAGCAATTAACAGAGGATTTTACTCCTACGACCGATGCTCCTGCTAAAGATGATTCACAAGGTATGCTGGCTATGTCTACACCAAAAGAGGAATTTGAAGTAGCAAAAAAAGAGGATGGTTCAGTATCTCTTGTTACTGTAGAAAAAGATGCAAGAATAAGACAAGAGACAGGGCAGATACAAGAACAAGAACGTTTAAACCTAGAGGAAGAGCAGCAGAGGTTATTAGAAGAAACGCAGGAATTAGTTCAGTCTGATCCATTCATTAAAGAGTTAGAATCAATAGATTTAGAATCGGAAAACCCTACATTCCAATTAAATGAAAAATATAAAAAGTATGGTTTCAAGTTCTCTAGATATAGCAAAGAAGGTATACTAGCAAGAGCTAGTAACGGTGAGCAAATAAAAATAAAAAAAGACGATGAGCAAGCAATAAAAGATTTTATATCTGCTAATGCTAAAATACCCCTAGAAGTAAAGGAACAAGACTTTTTGACAAAAGCTTTTAATGTAAAAAGGTCTAGAAAAACGGAGATGCTAAATGAGGATGGATCAGTATCTACTGTGGTAATGGCCAGTGCCGACAACATTGCATTCCCTACTATATTCCCTAAAGACCCCGACAGTAAATCTAAAGACCCTAAAGATTGGCATGTGTTTGACATAAGCACAAGAGAGGGCGTGGAGAAAGCTATTGCTATGGCTGAAGAACGTGGTGAGATATACAAATTCGAAACAGATGAAGAAGCCAATGATTTTGCTGAGGGGGAATGGAAAGAAAGTTCAATAGAAGATATTGAGGGGGATAAGTTCTTTAAAGACAAGGGTCTTGATTATATGGAAATAATGAGGGCTGACAGAAGACATGAAGAAGTAAATAACGAACTTAAATTTATAAAGGAGCAGTTAGGTTTGAGTAAACAGGCAGAATGGAATATGTCTGAAAGAAAATGGGAAGCAGTAAACAAACCCTCTCCGGAAGTTATTAAACAAAACCCTGAAATATACCTACCGAATGGGGATATAAGGAGTGATATTTCTGAAAGAATATCAGAACTAGAAGCAGAAGAAAAAAATCTTAGAAGTATTGTTGTAACAAACAAAAAAAATAGTGGAGCCATAGAAGATTTTAACAGATTTCTTCAAAAGAAAAGTGAAGACCAAGCTAAGATTGCAGCAAAATACAGGGAAGAAGCGGATAGGGATTTTAAAGTTATTAATGACGATATGAATTATCGGTTACGAGCTGAAGGAATAAAAGTGCCAATCGATAGAATATCGGAAAAAGATATGGGTAAAATATTAAAACAATATCCTTTTCTTAAATCTCCATACCAAAATTATACAGAAATAAAAAGAGGTATTGATGAGAAGAAGAATCTAGCTGCTGATAATTATTATTTAGGTAATACGTATTTTAATAGGAAGACAAGGAAGTACATACAGACAGAATATGCTGACAATTTAAGTGCCTTTAATGCTTCTTGGAAAGAAGGTTTAGCTAACGGTAATGCAGCGGCAATGGTTATGGCGATGTCTTTAGGATTAGAAGATATTAATGATGAGTTAATGAAAGTTGGAAAGGTTCAAGGTAGAGCTTTTTCTAGATTTATGAATGCTAGAAATGCTAGTGGGTCTTTAGATGCTTTTTTAACAGACCCTGTTGAAATAGCTAGTAGTTTAGTAGGTAATTCTTTAGCGCAACTTCTTCCTATAGGATATGAAATAATCTCAACACCTGAATTGCTAGCTGCTACGGCAGGAGCAGGAGCTGTGGGAGGTTTTGCTATGGGAGGAGTAGGTGGATCAGTAACAGGTGCAATTGCAACAACTCAAGCATCGGCAGCATTTGCTTTGGAGTACACTAACTCAATATTGGAAGCTGCTAGAGAAAAGTACGATATAACGGAAGGAGATGGAGAACAGATGCTGTTAGCTTTACAAGATAAAGAGGTGTGGGCAGCAGGAGCTGATATTGGGGTAAAAAGAGGTCTTGCTATAGGTATGGTAGAACTTATGACAGCTAGTATGGCAGGTAGAGTTTTTAACGTGGCCAAGACAGCATCTAATGCAAAAAAGACAGCAGCTTACATAGGAGAAAGAATGGTATATGATCCTATATCTGAAGGGTTAGGAGAGGCTACAGCCCAAGTGGTATCGGGGCAAGGAATAGATGCTTTTGAAGTTGGATTAGAAAGTTTAGGGGGTCTTGGTAGTAAAGTTACAACAGGGTCAGTAGGTCTGTATATGGAAGTAAGTAAAAAAGCCAATCAGACAGTGGCATATGAACTTACTGACCTAGATGAAATAGCAAGGAATTCTTCTAGTTTTGATGAGATATCTAAGTTTGCAACTAACATGAAAAGGCTTGGTCAGATTGACGATGATGTCAATAATGCAATTCAAGATAATTTGGCATTAAGAGAGAGGGCTAAAGATATTCTTGGTACATCAAAAAAAGAAAAAAGTGATGATGTTACAAGTAGAACGATGGAGCTATTGAAAGCTCAAGAGACACTAAGCAAGGATGACAACTCAAAAAAAATATACAAAGAGGAGCTATCAAAGATAGATGAGGAATTGTCGTATATGGTAAAGGAGGGTAAGCTTGCTCCGGATAGTAAAACAGTAGACATCGGGAACGTAAAAGACCCTACTGGAGAAATAGTGTCTATGGCATCTACTCCTAAGTCTTACAAGATAAACGGAAAGAGATACACAAAAGCTGACTTCAAAAAGAAGTACGACAGGATGTCTGAAAAGAAAAAGAAGAAGGCCACCTTTGATATAAAGAATGACCCGGAGTTTAAATCTCAAATAAACCAAGAGGCAGGTATTATGCCGAGTACCTCTACTACTACTACTACTACTACTACTACTACTACTCAAGTTACTGATACCGATGTGACAGCAATTGCAGAACAGAGCTTTGAGACCATTGATGAAGTACCCAATGACATCCGTGAGTCGGCTACTGTCATCCAAGAGCAGCAGGATGGTACGTTCCAAGTAAACGATGAGAACTATGCCACTATCGATGCTGTACCTCAAGAGGTAATGGCATCAGATGCTGTGATAACACAGAAGCAAGATGGCAGTGTAGATGTGAAGTACAACGAGGACAAGTTCACTATTGAGGCAGCTCCTATTACAGACACTTTTGAGTCTATGGATCAGATACCTCAGAACATAAAAGATGCGGCATCTACACAGATAGTAGAGAACGACAAAGGGGAGTTTGAGGTGACATACAAGGAGGCTGAGGCGTTGGGTCAAGCGATGGGTAAGAAGAAACCATCTGCCCCACAGTTTATGATGGGAACAGAGGAGAAGAAGTACCCCATAGAAGATGAAGGTAAATGGTATGGGGATGGGGATTATAAACAAAGAGGAGGTGTTGTTGTAGAAATGACACCTGATGAGTTCCTTTCAAGAGCCAAGCCATTAAAGATAGACGAGGAGACAAGGGAGAATGTTGATGACCTAAAGAAGCATATGCAAGAAGGTAAGAAATTAGACCCTCTAGCAATATACGAAAATGATGTAGACAATGTAAGGGCATCAGATGGGAGGCACAGAGCTATAGCAGCAAAAGAATTAGGTTTAGAAAAAGTTCCTGTTTTAGATTTCACTTTGGATGAGCAAGCTAAACAAAAACTAAAAGATGATGCGCAATTCCAACTAGACACAAAAGTAGATACAGAAGCCAAGAAAAAAGAACTTGAAGAACAGGCTATAAAACAAATGGAAGAAGTTCTTCTTGAAAAAGCTGAAGCAGTAGAAGCTCCCTCTAAAGGTGTTATTCCCATTAAGGTGAAAGAAAACTCTAAATTAGCATCAAAGTTAAAAAGAGTTGGTCTTGACTTTTTAATTGGTAAGGAAATTAACTTGGTAATGGCTGACCAATTAAAGGTTAGTCGAAAATACATGGGAGGTCCATTCTTTCCTTTGATTAATAACTTATTTGGAAAAGTGGCATGGGCATCTATGAACAATACGGCTGCTGGAGGAATTGTTAATGGAGCAATGAAATCTGATTACTCAGTGGTATATAATATGAGTCCTAAAGCTATATTCTCAAACAAAGCACTTAGGATGGAGATATTGGATAATCTACCTCTTGACCAACAACAAAAGCTTTATGATTTAATAAAAAGAGATAAAAAGTTTAAAAAAACCAAAAAAACCAAAAAGCTCCTTGAAAAATCAAATAACTTAAAAGAGATGTTTGATTTAATGGATTCTAAAGAAATAAATTTTAATGTAGAAGATAAAATTAATTTTCTAAGTAATATAATACCTAGTCAAACAGTAGAAGCAACAAGTCCTATTTACTCTTTGATGCAAGATAATTTATTGAATTTAGAGCAAATATTGCCAAATGTTCAAGAACAGTTTGCAGGAGACTTGCCAATGGGTGCTTTAACCATGATTGTAGAAGTTAGAACTAAAGAAACTAAAATATATAATACAAAAAATGAAATACCTAAGGAAGTAAAAAATGATCCAAGTACAAAAATAAAAAAGACAAGGGATAATAAATATGAAGTGACATCTGATAGAAGAATAAAGGATGTAGTTTCTGATATCGAAAGTGATATAAATAGCGGTAAAATAAGTAAAAAAGAAGGTAAAAAAAGAAAAGAAGAAGCCAAAAAAAATGCAATAATATCAAAAGAACAACAAAAAGAAGAAGGATTAAAATCACATCCCAATTATGGTATCTATATAAGAGGCAGAGCTGTTTCTTTATTAAAAGAAACATTACCCTTTTGGAATTTATTAAAATCTTACAAAGATGTAGTTAGTGAAAAAATATTAGGTAAAGTAAAATCTAGAGATTCCTACTCTGTAAAATATAAGGGTAAGGATGCAAAGGGATTGGTTAGAGTAAATGAAGATGGAAGTAGAAATATTGAAGTAAGGATTAACAATAAAAAAGTAGCTGAATTCGATATAAATAAAAACAACAAAATAAAAACAGAATCATATATAGAGAATAACATTGGAAAAATAGAAGGTTTTTCTCCTGGCAAAAAACAATCTGCCAAGCAAGCTGAATCTGGAGCAATGGGATCAGCTATGAAAGGTGCTTCTAGATCTGAAAAAGTAATTGCACCGGTAAAAGAAGCATATGAAATTTTTGTAGATAAGTTGTCAAAAGCTCTTCCAGGATTAGAAGTTATAACCTCTCAAAAAGAGTTTGATTCATTAATAAGCAATATATATGCAAAGAAATTAATCAACAAAAATCAAACAGTATATGGTGCTGTTTATGAAGGTAAACTTTATCTAAACCCTAATATTAGAAACTTTAACACACCAATACATGAGTTTGGTCACATATGGCTAAACACTGTAAAAGAACTAAGACGTGATTTGTACGATAAAGGTGTTGAACTAATACAAGAAGATGACACTTATATTAATCAAATAAAAAACAGCAAGGAGTACAATAAAGTCATTAATCAAATGAAATCTGATGGCAAAAGCCAATCTGAAATAGACCAATATATACTTGAGGAGGCTTTGGCTACTGCTATTGGTGACAAGGGTGAATCTTTTGCGAATGCTGCACAGACAAGAAACTTCAAAGGATGGCTTACTGACCTGTTTAATTTTGTAAAAAAGCTTACAGGTATATCGAAGTTGTCAGCCAATGAGGTTCAGAACCTTACACTAGATAAATTCTTACAAGGGGTTGTAGTTGACTTGTTGTCTGAGAATGAGCTATTTAATAAAGCAGAGGTAAAGAACCTATCTAATCAGCTACAGATGCAGACCTCCGATGGCAGCAATATGTCTTTGTCGGATACAATAGCTAACGCTAGGCAAGAGGGATATTCAGATAGATCAATAAAAGATTATCTGAAGACTCAAGGATACAAGGTCGCTGAGATAAACAAAGCGATGGCTATTCAGTTAGATATGTTCACACAGATGCCGGAGGAGTTTAGGGATGTGTTTAATGGCACGAAGCAAGGTATTGAGATGTTTAACGATATCAAAAAGAAATTAGATAATTGGCTGAAATCTCGTTGGGGTAAAGGTAAGTCTTTTACTGAATACAGAACAAAAGCTATGGAGCTTCTGTCTGAACATGATCTATACAAAGATCAGAAGCCACTAGACCAACAGAAATTAATATCGGGTATGGATGCTGTTATTGGACGTAAAAAATCTAAAGATGCAGCAGCACCAATAAGGGCTATAAAAGAAGTGTTCAATCAAATAAAAAACAACAATTGGGAGAAGAACATAGGTCCGGCAAAGAGTAGTTTAAAGAATGCATTAAAGTCTATTTTAAATAGTCGATTGCATAAAGAGAAAGCCAAACAAATAAAGAAAGAAATAGACTCTTTAAATGTTAAAAATTTTGAAAAAAATATAAAAAAAATAGAGAGTCTTCTCGATGGTATATTGAGTGATGACAAAGCTCTGAATGGAAAAACAAATGCAAAATTAAAAGAATTGCAAACCAAACTAAAAACTTTAAATAAAATAAAGGATTTAGCAAAAATAAAGTTAGAAGGCAGTAAGGTTATAAAAGATGTAGAGGTAATGGCTAAATCATTAGCTAGGAGTTTGGGGAAAGATAAAACCGAATTGATAAGTAATATACTATCTGCTGTAGAGGGTATAAAAGTTGGGAATGTAGATGTGAAAATACCCCAGTTAGTAGAGGCTTTGAATGAGCTTGTATTTGAACAGCAAGTAACAAAAAGAGAAACCTCTCAGTTAAAAAGTGTAATAAAAAACTTAAAAGAATCTAGAGAAAAAAGAAAAAAACAAAAAGAAGAACTAGCTGAAATAAAACTTAAAGTAGCTCAGAACATAAAGGAGGCTACGCAGCAACTTAGAGACCTTGGAATAAAAGATTACCGATACTCTGATGTTCAGAAGTTGGTTTACAAAGTTAATAATGCAACAATAGGTAACATCGACAAGGTATTAGCTCAGGTGTCGGAAGCTTTCGATAAAGTTGAGGAACGAGGCAGAAAGAAAAAGATAAGCCACATTAAAACGTTTATAAAGATAGCTGCGAAAACAAAGAATAGGTCGGGTAGGATAGTTGGCAGGGGGTCTATAAGTGCCGATGGGCAGAAATTCTTTGATACAGCCGCAAAGTTTTTAAATATACTTAGTGATAAAAAAATTAGCCTTGAGAAAATAAAGGAAGCACTAGATATTAGAGAAATATTAAATAGCTATACAAAAGACCAACGAGAGGAAGCTCTTCGTAGTGATGAGAGTATAGAAGATTCTGTTCCTCTAATAAAAGCATTTGATAAAATGTTTGGAGATAATCCTCTATTGGAATCAATACCGGAAACACTTATGGGTATTAATACAATGTCTTTGGAGGAATTGAATGCACTTCAGATAGATTTGAAGGGGGATAAACTTGGATTTGCTAATGAGCTTGCGAACAAGAAGGCTCTAGAAAAACAGGTTAGAGATCAAAAAATAGCTCAAGCATCGGAGCAGATAAAAGATGGTTACAAAGTTTTATACAAAGAAGGGGCTACTTCTTATGGTGTCAACTATAACCAGGAAGAAGCTGTAGCTATAGTTACTCAAAACAAAGATGGAAGTAGGTTAATAGAAGTGTTTGTAGAATCAGGCGAAGGAGGCAGAATAAAAGTATTATCAGAAAAATTATTGCCAAAGGACAGAAAAGTAAATATAGAATCTTATATAAATGAAAATATAGGATTTATTTTTAAAGATGGGGAGGCTGTGATGGTTCCCAAAAACTCAGATGAGCTAAAGAGAATAAAGAACCCATTCAAAAAAATATTCAAAGAAGAGGGTGTTCGGGCAGCATTTAAGAGTATGTTAGATAAATTAAAACTATCTAATTTTATAACAGGCAATGTAGGACATCTAACAGCCATCTGCTCAATACTAGACAACCTACCCGATGGTAAAGACTTCTTTACAGAGAATATCGTAAATAGGCTAAACAGAGCGCAGAGTAGGTTCGCAAAAGGTCTACAGGACCAAAAAGACAAACTTGATTCTTTAGCTGCCAGTGTAAACCCTAAACTAAGTTATGACCGTATAAAGAATAAAATATTTAAGACAGCCCCATTAAAGATAGGAGATATCACATATAGCGGAGATCAGTTGGTACGACTGTATGCATTGTTAAAGAATGACGTTCAGAAGCAGAAGCTAATGAAAGAGAATGGTTTTACATCGCAGGATATTGACAATATCAACAACTCTTTAGACCCCGATGTAAAAGCATTTGCTGATATGGTGGTGGACTATCTAAGTAATGAATACTACAATCAAACCAATAATGTATATAAGGATGTAAACAATGTCAACCTGCCAAAGATTGACAACTACTTCCCTACGCAGACAGTATCTGATAAAGCATCAAATAAAGAAAATATAAAAGCGTTGGCAGAAATGGCTAGCGGAAAGTTATCGGCACAAGGAGAAAGCTTCTTGAAACAACGTACCAATACAAAGGGTGCTGTAGCTATGATGAAAAGTGAGGGTATTCCTCATACATTTACAGATTCTCTAGATACTCTTATGGAAGGGTCAGAGAGGTTTAAAGCATATGCCTCAGATGCTAAACAGCTAAACGGATTGTTGTCATCTACAGAGATTGGGAACTTGCTAAAGATGACAGGACTAAACCAACTTGTAAATAATTTTATAAACAATGCGGTGCAGCCCATTACAGATAAAGATGGTAAAGTCATAGAAGAAACACAACGACCACTAACTTCGGGTCAGTATAATGATCTGGCTAAAGTACATGGTTCCGGTAATGTTACTGTTGCAAAAGTGTTTAAGCCTTCGGCAACCAGTAAGGCTCAGAACTTTATTGTAAATGGCGTCTTACGGTCCGCGGTTCCCGGAACTCCGGGCTACGCCTTAATAATGCAACAAGGTGGAGTAAGCGCAAGTAACGTAGACCCCAGTACATTGATGAAGCGTAAGCAGTATACGCTTACTCAAGACTTGACCGTTGGAGACAAGGTTTATCCCGAAGGTTCCTCTCCATTCTTTAGCGACATGGAGTTTTCTCAGTTAGTTCAAAGTTTTGGTAATGACGTTCTTACAGAATATGTAGCTCCTGTAAACGATAATGACTTCTTCAGTAAATTTGGCATGAGCAAAACAGACTTTGAAGCTTTGCCGAAAGATAGCCAGCAATACTTACAAGGTTTGCCCATACTTACCGACGAAGATTACTTCAAGAAATTTGGTTTAGCTAAACAAGACTTCTTGTTGCTTCCTGAAATTGACCGAAAACGTTTAATTGGCATAGAGCCGGAATACCGCTTTGATAAGGTGGATAACGGAACCACTATCGACATTATCCGTACAGATGTTAATGATCCTGCGGCTAAAGGCGTAAGCATCTTTAGCAGCGAAATTGCAGGTAAACCTAGCTTATTCCGCGTCACAGTAATGAACGAAGAGGGTGTGATGATACCTTCTGTTGCTGATCTATCAACGCCGGAAGGCAAGAAGCTGATGGCTAAAGTCAACGAAATGAACCAGACAATGCCCGGTTCAGCCGTCATGCAAAAAATTGGTACAGAAAGTAACCAAGTTGCAGCGTTCTTGGTTCCAAACAGTAAACCCGGTGGTGGTGCAGCCCTCCGCATGTCTTTCGATGGCGGTAAAACGTACATTGGCGACGACGGAATGCCTAGATTGTTACCCACGGAAGTTATTCCTGTTGGCGATACAGTTGCTTACGAAGCTTACAAGCGTGAGAAAGTACGTGCCGACGCTAGGAAATTCCTTAGTGCAAATGATACG
>WLWF01002770.1_pt1 | contig 12188 bp, 12 predicted proteins | sample 6718331 | NCBI WGS metagenome assembly WLWF01 (sample SAMN12718692, study PRJNA515312) | sponge metagenome | isolation source: marine sponge | host: Mycale hentscheli | place: New Zealand: South Island, Marlborough, Capsize Point | collected 2003-05-01
GAAAATTAACAACCATTTTATTTTCATTAACTATACTACTATCTATACTATTTATTATTTTAATAGAACGTAGATAACCTGCACTAGCACATTCTGACCAAGAATTAAATACAAAACTATCGTTCATTGCGGGTAAGCAATCCATGTGCACAGCAGAACATACCTTTAATATTAACATAAACTTCATGTTAATTTATTAACAGATATGAATTATTATTTATATAAATTATTCAGGTTTTGTTGGATAGACAACAGCATTAATATCAGCAACTGTACTTAAACCATTCGTAAGATCACGAAGATTTTGTCTGTACGTTGTCATATCAGCACTCATTGTTACATCTGACAAAGCATTAAAATCAGTCGCTGCTAACAAAGCATTTCTTCTTTGTCTTAGGTCTGCCATTGCTCTATCAAAAGCACCAGATTCCCAAGTTGCTTCTTCTGCGTCTCTAGCTGTCTCTTCTGCTGCTGTAAATTGGATTCTTTCTCCATTTACCATTTTATATCTTGCCATATTTTTCTCCTTGTGTTTGTGTTAGTATCATAATTATTTATAGAACTCCATACATATCTATCGTTCCTGAATCTATGTTGCCTGAACTCATCTTAAACTGAACACCATCAATAGCGGCAGTAACATTATTATAACCTGCAACGTAGGTAGTATATACATAACTTCCAGCATTATAAGTAGAACCACCTGCTATAAAATGTTTAACAAATGTAGTTGATGATGGATCAAATAAATGTAAGTAACCACTTGCACTTTCATCATTTCCATTTCCAACACCATGAAGTATTCTTTGAAACCCTGTACTTTGTGCTAAATCAGAACCACTATTATAAGCTAATGATGTTTCACTATCATCTTCTGCGTGGTAAGATAAAATATATGAAGTGGTTTTAGTAGCGTCATAATCTGTACCACCATCTCTAAAACCTACTGTAAAGTGAGCTTCATCTGTTGCTGGGTGCATATTATTAAAAACAAATATATATTCTTTGTAAGTGCTATCTATACCTGATGTAATGCTTAAACTTGCTGAAGAACTAGCAGTTGATCTTGATATAAAAACTAAATCACCAAGTCCTGTTATGCTACCTACTGCTGTTGCATCTTTTACTGCTCTGTTATTTAATTTAACTATGCTCATGATTTACTCAATCCATACATTTTGATGACACCGCTATCTATGTTTCCTGAATCCATAGAAAACTGAACTGCGTCAACAACAGATGTAGTGTTACAATATCCAGCGAAATAATTATCAATACTTCCATCTGCCGCAATGATAGTATTTGATCTACCCAAAAAATGTTTAACAAAAACAGAACTTGATGGTGAAAATAAAAAAATTTCACCTGAAGATGATTGGTCATTATCATTTCCAGTTCCTTCTGAAATATTAAAAGCTGATGTAGATTGAGCTAAATCTCCACCTGATCTATAACCCAAACTGTCGCCACTACCATTTTCTCTGTGTTGTGCATTGAAAAAAGTCGTTGTTTTAGTCACATTATAATTGCTTCCAGTATCGGAACTAAAATTTACAAGTAATTTTGCATCATCATTAGCTGGATGAATATTAATAAACTTAAATAAATAAGTATCGTATGTGCTATCAATACTAGAAGTAAAAGAAGATGACGATACTCCTGATGTAATAGTGTTTGTGGCAAGTAAAACTAATGAACCACTTGCTATGCTATCTAAAGCAGTTACACTTGAAATTGAATTGTTATTGTATTTAACTAATGCCATATAATTTTATAACTCCTGAATCTATATTGCCTGATGAAAAACTAAATTGAACTGCGTTGATTGCAGAAGTTGTATTAGCATAACCAGCAGTAAAATTATTAGTGTTTCCAGGATTAGTTATAACACCTGATGCTTGTGCTATAAAATGTTTTACAAAGGTTGTGTTACTAGGATCAAAAAGATGCAAAGTCCCTGAAATACAATCGTCAGCATTATCTGCTGATTGATATGCTGAAAGATTTTGAATCCCTGTTCCTTGTGCTAGATCACGACCAGTATCATAATCAACTTGTGCAGTTCCAGCATTTTCAAAATGAAGTGCATAAAAAAAACTAGATGTTTTAGTAACATTATAATTACTACCACCATCAGCAGACATATTGAAAGAAAAATAAGAACTAGCAGATGGGTGACAATCTATAAATTTAAAAATATACTCCTTGTAAGTAGAATCTATTCCACTTGTAAAATCTATTGTTGAACTGCTACTAGCTGTCTGTGTAGATATTAAATTTAATCCACCACCTGATATTGAAGCTGGTAAAGCTGTGATTGATGATAAGGAATTATTATTAGCAAAGTTAAGAGCCATTGATTATCTCCTAACTATTTACTACACCAAAAAGTGTAAATCTTCCTCTTGATATACTTCCTGAATTTGTAATTACTTGTATTCTATCAACTGCCGCTGTGCCAACTCTATGAACTCCACCCCATAACATAACAACAGCATCATTATTTTCATCCATATAACCAGCTGTTGCATAAACTATTTTATGTGTGTCAGTAGTAGATGGTTTAACTAAAGTCATTTCAAACCCCATACTTTCAGTAGATGCGTTTCCTAGATTAGAATTGGTTATGTAAAGACCATTATTTCCACCACCATTTCCGCTACCAGTTGAAGTAGCACCATCTGATTCTCTACCTAATGATGCTCTGCTATAATTGTTATCAAAAAATCCATCACTTGAATTACCATATCTTATTTTAACCTCAACACCATCAGATGAAGTTCTTAAATCTGTGACATGCAATTTATAACTATCGTAAGTGCTATCAATTCCTGAAGTAAAATCTACTGAAGATACATTGCCTGTAACATTTGTTGAAGAAAGTAAAACTAATCCTCCACCACCTTTTATAAGTGAGTAGTCTATTCTTTTTAATACTCCAGCATCACTAACTAAAAACTCATCAGTATCAGCAGGAGCTGTAGCTAAAGCAGTTTGAGCTGAGATAACATCTGTATTTAATTTAGCACCTGTTACAGCATTAGAAGATATTTTAGCTGCTGTTACTGTGTCATCGCTAGGTACACCAAGATCAAGAACTGATCCTAGTATATGAATAAAGTTTATAACATCACCTGTTACAAGGTTAGATGCAAAGGTAATTGTTGAACCTGATACAGTAAATGAACTACCAGGTGCTTGAATAACACCATTTAAAGATACGATCATGTGGTTAGCTGTTTCAGGTACTACATTAACAGATGAGACTTGCATTGTATAAGCCGCTTGACCATTGACTACACTAATAGCATCGCAGACTTGAAAGTTTCCTATTGATGGTGATTGTCCTATATATGCCATTATGGGTTCACTCCGTATAAAATAAACGTGCCTGATGTTATGTTTCCTGATGAACAAAGCAGTTTAATGTTATTGACAGCACTTGTCGTATCGTACATAGCATGACCAACATTTTCTGTTAATTCACCATTATTATTTAAATAAGTTGAATTGTATCTGAAAAGTTTTGCTTTTGCGCTGTGTGGATTTAATAATTCTATTATACTAAAACCTTGTTCGTTCCCAGCATTTCCAAATCCACTGGTAATACCAAACACAGGAATTAAAGAGTTTGATGCAGAATATCTTGTTTCAACTGCGTTAGATGAAGTGCCTGTGTCTGAAACATTATGAAGAAAAGCATAATTTGAAGTTATATAACTAGAGCCATTATTTGTTGAAATGTGCATTTTTACACTTTCACCATCTGTTTGAATGACAACATCAATACAATGTATTTGATAATATTTATAAGTAGATGTGATAACAGAACTATCAAATGTTATATTTGCTGAATTTGATGCAGTAGCTGAAGATAATTTAACCATACTACCACCTACTCCACTTGCTAAATCATCACTTGCAATCGTTCCATCTAATATTTTAGCTGATGTAACATTACTGTCCGCAATTTTAACAGTAGAGATAATACCATCAGCAATGTCGCTTGATGTTAATGGTGCATTAGTAGGTTTTCTTCCAATGTAAGCCAATTAAAACTCCTACGTTATTTCCATTACTGATAATGTTCCTGATAGTTTATCAGCAACTGAACAATCAATTTGAATTTTGTCTCCAGCTTCTAAAATTACTTTAGAGCCAGATAAAACTTCTAATGAACTTCCTGTTGGTATCGTTACATCTTTAACTAATAATGATGTACCATTAGCAACATTGTTTGCTCCACCTCTGTTTGATGTTGTACTAACAAGTTCAACTTCAGTTGTTACTGCTGTTGTATGAATGTTTGCTAACACAAGACCAAGAACTACAGTTGTTGTACTTCCTGCTGCTGTATACATAACATAAGGTGTACCTGCTGAAGCGGGTTCTGCTGCGAAGTTGATTGCTTTAAAAGTGTTTGCCATTTATATCTCCTTTGTTCTTTTATACTTATCCTAATGCTATTGCAAGAGCTGTTGGATCTTCCCCAGTGTTAGTTATTGTTATTGTTTCGTTACCGCCATCATTAGTTTCTGTTAAACTGATATTCGTTCCAGCAGTTAATTTTGCAAGTAAGAAGTTAGGTGTTGTATCATTCGCTGATACTGAAACTTTGACATCTGTATCTGATTGTATTGCTATCCATGCAGACCCTGACCAAACATTCAAAGCTCCTGTAGATGAATTGAAATATAATGCACCCGTTGCTAATGCGTTACCATCATTGTCAACAGATGGAGCTGAAGATTTAGCTCCTAAATAAGTATCATCAAAACTATCAAAAGATGCAGCGGCATCTGAAGCACTTGATGCTGCGGCAGTAGCAGAATTAGCTGCGTTGGTTGCTTGTGTTGATGCAGTAGATGCAGATGTAGAAGCGTTAGATGCTTGTGTAGAAGCTGTTGATGCAGATGAAGCAGAAGCAGTAGCTGAATTAGCAGAAGCTGTTGCACTTGTCGCTGCAGCGGTAGCCGAAGTTGCTGCTGATACAGCATCGACTAATAATTGAAAATGATCTGTGTCTGTTAAACTATCTCCAACAACAGAATCAGCTACACAAATATAAATATTGTTAAGTTGAGCTGTGGTTGTTGATTTAATAATATCTCTTTGTACATAAGCTGCAGTAGTTACAGTAGCATCAGTTCCTTTGAAAGTTCCTAATTCTTGAGTAACTGAAAGTTCTCCTGAAGAATCAAAAGCTAAAATTTTATTAGCACGATCAGTTGCCGAAGTAGTAAACTCCGTACTTGTCATCGTGTTCGTTCTTGAAAGTTTTATAGATCTATTAAGTTCTTCTTGAACTTGTTGAGTTGTCATGGTTGCACGATCCAAACCCTCTTCGTGAGTCTCCGCAGGGAATGGATCATTAGCGATATAATCTATCGCTTGAGTTTGCGGGACATTCCTAATTAAAACAACTGTCTCTGTGGCAGTAGGAATATTGCCTGAAGTAAATACGACATTACCTCCTGAAGCACTACCTACACCTGTGACTGTATAATGAGTTGTTAAAGTTTTGGTTGTCTCTGTTCCTGCAGCAGACCTAATGATAACTTGTAAATCTGTATTGGCAAATATCTTAAAACCATAAACAAAGGTGTCATTACTACCATTGCCTGAATATGAATTTTTAACTGTTGTTGATGATATTGTCATAGTTAAAAACCTTTAAATGTTGATGATGGTTTAGTCAATAAAAATTCTTGGTTATAATCTCTTCTCATTCTATTTTCCATTCTTCTTAATGTTCCAGGAGACATAGTTTCCATTATTGAATAACCAATAAGATAATCAAAAGCAGTCTTTAAATAAAACAAATTTAAAAAAGGTATACTTTGACTAACAGCTCTGTAAGCGGTTCTTCCTGCTTTGCCGCCTTCACCTCTTATACCATATTTAATCGCTTGAACAAGATCAAATGCAGTTAAAGGAACTGGACCAGCTAATTGTCCTAAAATATCTCCACCACTTCTAGTTTCTTGAAATAATACATCTCCGTAAATACCTAGACCACCTCCTTGTAAAAAAGCCGCCATTACAGACTTAACTTTTGTTGGATCTCTTGGTGATCTTCCTTTTAATAAATCTTTGATTGTCATTGATAAATATCCTAGTAATCCTGATGTAACAACTATAGCTGCTAAACCTACTATACCTCTTTGAACTTCTTTATTTTGTCCTTTAAAATAATCTATTTCTCTACCTAAAACTTTTTGAACAATAGATAATGGAAATGCTTTAAATTGAAAAAAGAATCTTAATGCTTCTCCAGCAGCTGTTCCTGCTAATTGTCCTTGGGTCATAGTAGCTCTAACTCTAGCATCAGGTTCTATTACAGCATAGATTGATCTATCTAAAAGCATACCTGATACAGATGCTTTAAATTTATCTTTTTCTATACCTATCTCTCTAGAAGTTAAATCATCAATACCTGTAATTTTTTTTACATCACCATCAGATATTTGATCTAGTAAACCTATGTTAATAAACTCTGTTCCATCATCTGCTTTTTCCATAGCTGTTTTTCTTATAATATTCCATTTAGTAGAATCAATATTATAAACTTTAAATAAATTTTTTAGTTGTGGATTTAAAGAATCAAATGATAAATTTTTTTGTTTTGCAAAATAATTAGCCATACCTAACATAGCACCCTCTTTAAGAGTATTAGTCCACCATGATAGTAAATTAACTTTAAAAAAAAATCTTTGTGCCTTTGTAAATCCTTTACTTAAATTATCTCCAACTTGATACCTTCCAGCAATATCATATATTGTGTTATCAGCTATAAACCCAAGCATTTCAGCTATATCTTTTTTTTGTTTAGTGTTTTTAATTCTAGCTAAACTACTCATCGCTTCAAACATTCCACCTAAAAATGATTTTCCTTGGTATCTCATTTCAGAACCATATAAACCTATGTCAGCAGCAGCTGAAACAGTTGCACCACCTAATTTTGCCATAGAAGATAAAGCTCTTGCAATCGCAGAATATTTTGCAACACCAAAATTTTCTACAGTATAAATTGATCCATCTACAACTGATATAAATTTATTAAATTGTTTACTTGATACTGTGTTTTGATCTCTTTTATCCATAACCATTCTTTTAGCTACAGCTTTTCTAATTTTTTCAAAATTTTCAGCTGGTTTTGTACCTAATGTGTCCATGATACCTATATTTCTTCCAGCAGTTTGTAGACCTGAAAAGAAAGATTCTTTTAAATTACCTACACCAAATACATCATTATAATCAAACCAATCATCAGCAGTTTTAAAATGTAAAACTCTTTTAAACTTAGATGACTTTGCCACATCTTTTGTTGCTCTTGCTCCGTAACTAAAATCTGCACCATCTGATTTTAAATTTTCGTTTTTGACAAGACTGTTGTAGGCAAATAACATAAATTGATCAATATCATCTACACCTGCAAAAGTTCTTTCTTTATCTAATTTATCTAATACAAAATTTTTCCAAGCTGTAAAATTTTTATTATAATTAATATCAGAACCTTTTAAATTTGGATCAGCTTCCATCTCGTCTAAATTTTTTCCTAATTTTTTAGCTGCATCTCTAATAGAATATGGATCATGAGATTGTCTAACAATATAACCCCAAAGTTTTTGTATATTTGCACCACGATCATTTAATTTTAATCTTATTGTTTCAGAATACTCTTCCATAATTTTTGCTAATTTTAAAATATCAGGATTAGTTTCTTTTACTGGAGGTTCTAAACCTGTTAACTCTTCTATGTAAGTTTTTTTTTGATTTAATTCATACATCGCATTAACAACTCTTCTTTGAGTTTTTTTATCCATTTTTTCAAATAAAGTTGTTACATTATTTTGTCTTAATTTTTGATTAAATCCTGCAATGAGTTGATTAACACTTGCGTGTTGTTGAACTGATACAGCTGATCTAGCACCTGTTATTCTTCTATTTGTGCCTACTAATATTGATATTAATCCTTCTTGCGGACTATCATTAAAATTATCTAAAATATATTCTACATATTTTCTTCCTTTAATTTCATTTTCTAAAGCATTTCTTTTGTTGATTTTTTTTTCTAATTTAATTTGATCCGATACTTCTTGTGCAACTTTGTCAACATTGATTTCATCAATAGATGTAATTCTTTTTTCAGCTTGTGCTATTTTAATTTGATTAATAATCTCATCTTTTTTAGCTGCTTTTATAGATGATTTTTTAAGTAACTCTTCTACTCTTAATAAACATTTTTTTGACATACTTACCTACCATTAACGCAGTTTATTGCGTCTCTTATTATTTCATCTAAATCTTTTGATCTTGTATTAACTTCATCAAGTTCTTCTTTAGTTGTTCTAGTTTCTACATCTTCATCTAATAATATATTTCTTGTTTTTTGATTTTCTTTTATTGCATTTAATCTTACTTCTAAATTATTATTTTCAATATCAATATCAGGTGATTGTTTATTTGAAACATTTTGTTCAACAGTATTTAATTCCATCTGATCTACTTCTGATACAGGTTTACTTCGTATTTGAGAAGTCGCTACTGTATCTGTAGAATTTTTTAAAACAGGATCAGCACTCACCACAGGTGAAACATCAACTGGTTTTTCTAAGAGTAAATCATTTAAAGATTTTTCTAATAATAATTTTCTTGTTTGTGGATTTGTCATCTCTAAATCTCTCATCACTCTTGAATTTTCAGGATAATATTCTTTATATAAATTAAGTTGTTCATCAGGTGTACCTGCTTCTTTCATTCTTTCTTTAAATTTACTAGCAGTTCTCAAGTCTTTTAATTTACCAGCACCAACGTGAAGTCCACCACCAAGAATAGTTCCAAAAGTTATGTTAAGTAAACTATCAGCAAGACCATAATCAGCTTGTACTTTTTGTGCTACGCCATATACAATAGGCTCAACAACTGCAGCACCCACAGCACCTTCTGTAACACCTCTTGCTAACCTTGCTCTTGTAAAACCTTGTCGTGCAACAAGACCAGCAAATCTTGCTTGACCAAAAACAGGTATAAAAGAAGCTGCAATATTAATAGGATCAAAAAGAGATACAGCTAAACCTGTTGCAAATTTTGCTGCTCCTACCGCTATACCTTTTGGTCCTCTTTGAATAATACTTTGTCTTTGTCTCTCTTCTTTTTTTTCTTCAACCATAATATCTACAACAGATTGAAATTCATCTTGTTTAAAAAATAAACCAAGATCAGCATATTCTTTGTTAAGTTCATCTCTTGATACACGATTTTGATCTTCTTCAATAGCTTGACTTCTGGCAGACTCCATATCCCAATATGTTCCAATAGATGAAAGAGGGTTAAAATTCCAGTTATCTGCTGCAACAGCTCCTAATGTTTCTCCTAATCTGACAGAGTATTGATCGTAACCTGTTTTTGCTGCTGTTTCATTTATATTTAATCCAAAACCTAATTGTGCCATTATCTAGTACGAGTTATTTTAACTTGTTTATTTTCTTCTTGTTTTTTAATTGATTCAGGAATAGCAGGATATGCTCCTCTCGGATCAAGTTTTTGTGATTTAATTCTTATCTCAACATCAATATCTTTATCTGTGCCTGGAATAGATAAAGTTGTATCGTCAAAATTAAATTCTAAATTTTCTCCATCTTTATTAACAACTGGACCAAAAGAACCATCATTAAAAACAATCCCATAAATAATTCCTGAACCATCAGATTTATTTCTCCATTCACCAAAATTTTTCATTTGATCTGTCATGGCTTCAGTAAGTTCAACTTCTGTAACATCCTCATCCATAGATTGAAAAGCTACAGCATCAAAATCTTGTAAATAAAAATCTTTTATAAGACCTGCTTTTTCAGCGATAAAGTCTGCACTTGAAGCAATAGATTTACCATCATAAATCAAAGGTATAAAAAAAGTTTCTTGAACATTAAAACTTCCATTAATTAAATTAACAGCATCTTTTCTTGAAGCATTTTCACTTTTACCTGATACCATGCCACTTAAAGTATAAAATGTTAAAGTTTCAACAATATTATCTATTTTTTCTAATGCTACACTATTATTAAATGCACTACCTCTCATAGCTGCACCTTCAAAATCTTTTAAATTATCTCTTACATCTTTTCTTAAAGTATTAAAATTTATATTATTATCTTTTGCAAATTGTTTTAATCTTTCTTGTTCATCTTTTTCATCAAAACTTAAAAATTTTTCTGTAACTTTTGGATTGTTAAAAAAAGAAGAAAGTTCAGCAGTAACAGGTAAACCAGCTTCACTTAACTGTAACATAGCTTGTGAATTATAAGTGCCAAACTCTGAGTTTAAATTTTGTAACATAGCTACTCTCATGTTTTGATCGCCATTCATATATTGTGTTACAAAACTATCAGCTTGAGATTGAGACATAACTTTAACTTGATAATTGGGTTGTCCCATATCTATTTGTTTTTGAACTATAACATCAGTTAAAGCTAGTTTTTTTTTTACAATCATATCTTGATTTGTTTCAGCAGCAAGTTCATCAACTAATATTTTTATATTATCATCTGTTTGTGTTAAAAATAAAACAGGGTCTTTAGCCATAGCTTCATTTCTATTCTTGACAGCATCAGTATATATTTTTTTTATTTTTTGACTTTTAATAAAAGGATATGTTTGTTCTGCATCATTAATCAATTCATCTGTAACTTTTGATAAATCTTTACTTTTTATGCTATTAATAATGCTAACATTAGATACAGTATCTTTAATAGCATCATATTCTTGAATTATTTTTTGATATTCTTTTGGTCTTAAAATTTCTTTTGCAAAATTAAAATCAAAAGGAGCTTTTTTACCTAATGCTGCTGCTGTTGCAAAGTTTTTATAATTTTCTTTTATTTCAGGAACTAAAACTGATTTTGCTTCATTAATTAATTTTCTTCTTTTAAATGAGTCTAAGCCAATATATTTATTTTTATCTTGTAAATTAAGATATGCTTGTCTAGGATTAGATGAAATTTCTTGAGTTACATCAAGAATAATATTGTTAGAGATAATTATGTTTTTTTCCTTATTAAACCAAGCATCTCCCATGCCATGTATATCTTTATATTCAAGAGCAGAATTAATCTGTTTGTCTTGAATTTGTTTTTTTTTATTTAAATTTTTTTCTAAAGTATATTCAACAGAAAGTACATTTTGTTCTTGAGTATAAATTTGATTGCTATTTCTTTCCATAGCTTCAAATGAATTTTTTTTAATTTTATAAATATTTTCAGGTTGCTCTATATCTAGTAATGTTTCTAATCTTTTTTTAACTCTATTATTTTTAATTTCAGATAATTGTTGTTTTCTATAATCACCAAATTGTTGTCTATAAATACTAACAGATTCAAATTCATCTCCATTATTTTTTTGACTTTCAATAATTTTGTCAGACTCAGATTTCATTTCATAATATTTTTTCTTTGCTGCTATTTTGTCATTGTTATCTCTTTGTTTGATATAATAATCTTCAGCAACTTTAGCGACTTTTGATAATTCACCTGCAGGTGTTTGAAATGGAGAAACTTGAATACCAGTTCTAACTGCACCAGCTTCTGCTGTTATTCTTCCTTTAGCTTGAAATGTAGGTATCTTTGGCATTACGGAGCTACCACCAATCCTTGACTACCACCGCCACCGCCACCGCCTGACATTCCTAATAAACTTTGACCAGCTTGTTTGTAGTAACCAATCTCTGCTTGTCTTGCTTGCATACGAGCTAAGTTACCTTGCATCCTTGCAAAGTTTGCTTGTTCAAATGCTCTTGATTGTCCTATCTTAGCATTGTAATCAATAATATCTTTTTCTATTTCAGCTTGTTCAGCATTTTGTCTAAGTATTCTTAAACCTGATCCTTCTAACGTAGCACCTGATTTTAAAATAGAAGTTTTAGTTGAACCTTGTAATTGAACAAACTGTTGATCAAATCTTTGTATATCTAAATTTTTTTGTTGTTCAATAGCTTGTGCTTCTTGTTCAGCAACTTCGGCATTTCTATTTTGAATAGCTTGATTGTATTTACCAATCGCTGATGCTTGCTTTGCTGCTGCTATATCAAATACAAAACTCATTAAAAAATCCTCGCATATCTGAAGTGATCTGAACCATCAAAACCATAATGTTTCATCAATCCTTCGTTTTGTAAACCAAGCCATGAAGCG
>WLWF01002771.1_pt1 | contig 12185 bp, 15 predicted proteins | sample 6718331 | NCBI WGS metagenome assembly WLWF01 (sample SAMN12718692, study PRJNA515312) | sponge metagenome | isolation source: marine sponge | host: Mycale hentscheli | place: New Zealand: South Island, Marlborough, Capsize Point | collected 2003-05-01
AACAAATCTTTAAAGACTTCGGTTCCAACATGGAATCAATCCTTAGAGATTGGCTATACCCTAAGGACTTTACTGGTGGCACGTTAAGGATGTCTAACATTGGACACCCTGATAGAAAGCTGTGGTATAAACACAGGAAAGATAAGTACAAAGGTGAGAGGTTAAGAGCTCACACTTTAATTAAGTTTCTTTATGGTCACTTGATTGAAGAGATGATACTAGCTTTGGTCAAACTCTCTGGTCATGATGTAACAGATGAACAAAAGAGAGTAGAACTTGAAGGTATCAAGGGTTCAATGGACTGTAAGATTGACGGTCTATTGTGTGATGTAAAGTCTACATCAACCTATGGCTTCAAGAAATTCAAAGATAACAGTCTGCAACATGATGACCCCTTTGGATATATAGACCAAATCAGTGGCTATGGTCAGGCTGAGGGTGCTGATGAAGCATGCTTCCTAGCCATGGATAAATCAAACGGACACCTAGCTGTAACAAAGGTGGACCTGTTAGATAAAGATGTAGTAAAAAGAATCAAACATGTCAAAGAGATGATAGAACTAGATACAATCCCTGAGCCATGTTATGACCTAGTACCTGATGGCAAGTCAGGTAATATGAAGTTACCTATAGGATGTTCCTATTGTGAGTTTAAAAAGCATTGTTACCCTAAAATGAGAGTCTTTGCTTACTCAACAGGACCAAGATTTTTAGCTGTAGTTAACAAAGAACCTAACGTAATGGAGATTAGAAATTATGAGTAAAGAATATAAATTAATAGTAGCAGATGTGCGTAGCTTTGAACCCCAAGTAAACAGAGCTTTGGATATGGGATGGGAACTACAAGGCATTCCTTTTTATGATGGCTCTCGCTTTATACAGGCTATGCTAAAAGACAAGAAGCCTATTAAAAAGGATAAATAATGGAGTGGAAATACAGGGGAATGATGGACAAGGATGGTGTTTGTACTGTTAGGGAAGTGTTCTATGAACCTGATGGTACTATCAGTAGCTTTGCTGTCGACCCTGCATGTCCAACTGGTGACAGTCCAGACGAGTTGATAACACACATAGCTCTGATGTTGGAAAGTCTACAACAACCCTTCTTACTTGAAGGAGATTTTATACCAGAAGGAGATGGTGAACTTGAGTTTACCTTTATAAGAGAAGATGAAAAAAAATACCATTAAATATAGGAACAAGTTTGAAGCCGGTGTAGGTGAGAAACTAACTGGTTGGAACTATGAACCTTATCATATACCTTACATAACTAAGCGTAAGTATATACCTGACTTTACTAAGGGTAACATCTTAGTTGAGTGTAAAGGATTCTTTAGAGTAGGCGACACACAAAAGTATAAAGCTATTCGAGATTCATTACATTCACAAGAGCTAGTGTTTGTCTTGACCAATGCTAACAAAAAAGTTAGGAAGGGTTCTAAGATTACTATGGGTCAGTGGTGTGACAAGGAAGGGTTCAAGTGGTTCACAACAGATACATTGAAGGAGCTAAAGAGTTATGGCACTACTACTAAATGAACTAAAAGAAATAATAACTAAAGAGTTTGACGTCTGTCTGCTCTGTGAGTTCCTTGATATAGAACCTGAGGAACTGATAGAAAGATTTGAGGACAAGCTTATTGATAACTTACATAAATTTAAAGGACTAGAGGATGAATAAATTACCAAGTGATTACCAAAACTTTATTGCTCTTAGCAGGTATGCAAGATGGCTACCTGAAAAGAAACGTAGAGAAACATGGAAGGAAACAGTAGCACGCTACTTTGATTTCATGGAGGTACACCTGAAAGAAAACACTAACCAAGAGTTAGTACCCAAGACTCGTAAGATTCTTGAAGATGCTGTGCTTAACCTAGAGGTTATGCCTAGTATGAGAGCACTGATGACAGCAGGTCCTGCCTTAGCTAAGAATCATATCGCAGGTTATAACTGTGCTTACCTTAGTGTTGACCATCCTAAAGCATTTGATGAATGTCTGTTCATTCTTATGCACGGTACTGGTGTTGGCTTTAGTGTAGAGCGACAGCAGATAAACAAACTACCTGAGGTACCTGAGGAGTTAGTAGATGTAGAGGACACTATCGTAGTACAAGATAGTAAGGAAGGATGGCAATCAGCTTTCCGTAAACTAATAACTTACTTGTATGATGGTGAGATGCCTAAGTGGGATTTCTCTAAGGTAAGACCTAAGGGTGCTAGACTATCTACCTTTGGCGGTAGAGCATCAGGACCTGAGCCATTACTAGACTTGTTTAACTTCTCTACCAATCTGTTTAAAGATGCAGTAGGTCGTAAGCTAACTAGCTATGAGTGTCACCGTATGATGTGTAAGATAGCAGAGGTTGTAGTTGTGGGCGGTGTGCGTAGGTCTGCACTTATCTCTTTGTCTAACTTAACTGACGAACGCATGCGTAATGCTAAGTCCGGTCAATGGTGGTCTGATACCCCTGAGATGGCACTAAGTAACAACAGTGTATGCTACACAGAAAAGCCTGATATGGGTATCTTCATGAAGGAGTGGACTTCTTTATATGAGTCTAAGTCAGGTGAGCGTGGTATCTTCAACAGAGAAGCGGCTATCAAACAAGTAGAGTCTATCGGTAGACGTGACACTGACCACCTGTTTGGTTGTAACCCTTGTAGTGAAATCATTCTTAGGGATGGACAGTTCTGTAACTTGACTGAGGTTGTAGTCAGAGCAGATGACAAGCAAAAGGATATACTACGTAAAGTTAGACTAGCTAGTATTCTTGGTACCTTCCAAGCTTCACTGACTAACATCAAACGTCTACGTCCTAAATGGGTACACAATACAGAAGAGGAAGCATTACTAGGTGTATCATTGACTGGCATCATGGATAATGAGTTCATGAATGGTAATAACACAGACAGAGGTTACTATGGCAAGCGTAGTCTACCTGACTTTTTAGCTGACTTAAAGAAAGAAACTGTTAAGACTAACGAGCATTGGGCAGAACTACTAGGTATTCAACAAGCTACTGCAACTACTGCTATTAAACCTAGTGGTACAGTGAGTCAGTTAGTTGACAGTGCCAGTGGTATTCATACTAGACATAGTGATTACTATATCCGTAGAGTTAGAGCAGACGCTAAGGACCCAATAGCACAGTTAATGGAGGACCAAGGTATACCTGCTGAGGCTGACGTGATGAAACCTAACAGTGTTAAAGTATTCTCCTTTCCTATGAAAGCTCCTAAGGGTGCTGTTACTAGGAACGAGAGAAATGCTATAGAACAGCTAGACTTATGGCTTATGTATCAAAGATACTACTGTGAGCACAAGCCTAGTGTAACTATTAGTGTTAGGGAGCATGAGTGGATGGAAGTAGGTGCATGGGTATACAAACACTTTGATGAAGTATCAGGTGTTAGCTTCCTACCTCACTCTGACCATTCATATCAACAAGCACCTTATGAAGAGTGTGATAAGAAAACTCATGATGAACTGGCTTGGAAGATGCCTAAGGAAGTTAACTGGGATTTGATTAGCGAGTATGAGCTGACTGACCAAACTGTTAGCACTAAAACCTTAGCCTGTACTGGTAGTATATGTGAATTAGTTGATTTAGTTGAGGAAGAGAGGGATATAGAATGATAGAAACAGCCTTACTTATTTTAGCTTTACAACTTTTAATAATTAAATTGGGAGAATAATATGTGGTATAATAGAGGAGTGACACTAATGTTAATATTATTATTGTCAGCGTGTAGTGCTTTTGAAGAGAAGATACATCAAGAAAAGGAAGAACAATTAAAGTGTTCTCCTGCGAACAGTATAAATTGTACAGGGTTTGAAGTATGAAAATACTAGAATCAATTATGTACACGGTTTATTTTTTAGCCGGAATAATTTCTACAGGGTGTCTAGTCTACATAGTTATATGGTTAGATGCTCTTAGAAAGGGGTGGCTTGTATAGCCTATTGTTTTACAAATAAAGAAAGGAGTTAATATGTTAGAGAAACTTAAAAACGGTGCTGATGGTGCTATAGATGTTGGTATTAAACTAATCAGTTTATCAATTGTATTACAGATTATCTTTGGACAAAAGGTAGCTTTCCTTACAGGAAACGTAATCGGTTCTATACTTGATATTGTTTGGACACTTGGTAATGCAGGACTGGCAGGAATAATCGCAGCCGGTATTATTTGGAAACTACTCGACAAAGATATAACGAGTGGAGGCAAGTAAGCCTACTAACAACTCTAGTGGTCTTGTTCAACTGGACAGGACTGCTAGATTCTACTTAAACTTAAAAGGAAAGAATATGCCTTTAAATAAAAGCACAGACATAAAAGAATTAAAGAAGTTCGACATTGACTTGTCCTTTGGACAGCAATGGGAGAAATACATTGATGAAATGTTCTCTGGTGCTAAGACTTGTGAAGTAAAGACAGAACGTGACAGATGGGCACAAACTGGCAACATCTGCATAGAGAGCCAAAGCTATGGCAAACCGAGCGGAATAGAAGCAACTGAGGCTGACCTATGGGTACATAACTTAACTCTTGATAATGAGCTAATTTGTAGCCTTGTGTTCCCTGTTGATAAGCTAAAGGAAATCCTTCCTCAGCTTCCTAAGAAAAGTGTAATGGGTGGGGATAATAATGCGAGTAAGTTACAGCTAGTTAGTTTAGTAAAACTTATGACCCTACTTACTAAATCTACTTAAATTTTTCTATTACCTTTTTAAAATTTCCTTCTCCGTAACCGTAGACAGAAGGTTGTGACCAATCATTGTTTTGCGGTACGGATTCGGTATGTGTAAACAAACCTCTTTTATATGCTTCATTAAAGTCCATGTTTGTTGCACCTGCGTAATCAGCTCCTAAATCATCCATAGAAAAACCAGTGCTGTTTTTAAAATATCCTTGAGAGGGATTAAGATATGGAAATCTTTGACTGTCTAATGCTTCTTTACCTACTCCTATTGCGAAAGATAAACCCGGACCTACTTCATTAGTCATGTGTCCAGATAAAAAATAATGTGATAATAAATCTTTATCAGCATTTGGATAAATTAAATTACCATCCTTATCTTTAGACGACATAACAAACTCAGATTTCTTTTTAGCATCATCTGAAAGTTTTTTTCTATTTGTAAAAATATCCACTAACTTTTTTGCAGTTAGTCCACCTTTTACATAATTAAAAAGACCAGTCATTACAAATTCATTGAAGCTTTAAGTTCTAATGGAGGAAGCATGCCAGAACTTGGAGCAGTTTCAGGACCAGTAATTGTCATTTCAGGTGACACAGACATGTTTTCTGGACTCATTTGAGGTAAACCATAATAATCGTTTATAAACTCTTCTCTTGTTTCAGGAGGTAAGTCATAAAGAACAGCTTTCATTTCTTGCTTAGTTAAAGAACGAAGTTGCTCTATCATCTCTCTTTCATTATTACCTGTTCCACTAAGCTCGCTTAAATACTCTTCTCTCTTTTCTTGATTACCTATCTTATCAAAGATAGTATCAGAGTTCCAAGAGAAATCATTACCACCACTCATCATTCCCATCATTTCAGCCATTTCTAATTCCTTTGTTAAATTCCCATTTGATACTGTATTTGTTGTTCTTCTAAATCTTCTTGAATTGCATCTCTTTTAACATCTCCTTCAACTGACATAAAGTATCTAGGAGCAATGTTTACCAATATGTCTGTGTATTTACTAAGCAATACTTCATCAGACATGTTTGTTTTCTTAGCTAGGTTTTCTAGTTTATAAAACTCTTCAATTCCTTTTAAATCAGAAAACAATATATCTTGCATTTGTTTATCAGCTCTGCTCATTCTACCACCAGTCCATATCCTAGAGGCTAATATAACAGCTTTCTGCTGAGGACTAATAATTGGTCGTCTAATTAAAGCAACAATAGAAGGTAGGTCTACCCCTGTCTTAGCCTGAACAACGTCATAAAGAGGGTTAGTAGGCATATTAGCCACTTTTTCAGGACTAAGACTATTAATCTTATCGCTTAACCTAGCAAATGCTCTCATATCATTCTGAAAACCCTTACCCATAATTTTCTGTATAGTATAAGCGTTCTCAGGGTTAGTTAGCCACTCTAAAGAAGATTTACCTTGCTTGGCTCCTATGGCTTGTAGTTGCTCTACAAACTCTCGTCTAATAGTATTCCTTATAGGACCTTGAACATTCTTAGGAAGTCTGTCAACATCAGCAATAATCTTAGACATATATTCTCTGTTATTAACCATTCTATTAACAACTTCAGATGGCTGATAGCCTTCTACACCACCTGCTTTTAGTAAGAAATGGTCGCCTATTTTCTTTTCTTGTGACTTCCATACTTCATTAAGAGTGTTTATTCTGTTAGATAAATAACCTTGTGTATTTACAGACTGATTTAATTCATCTCTTAAACCCGGAATTAAGTCTATGACCTCTGACTTTTTCTTTATAAGGCTTTGAAGTAGTTTAGGCTGTAGCTGTCCATTAATAACTGACTTTTCATATACTTCAGCTAAGAAAGCATTCTTAGCAATGTCTACACCTTTCTCTCTACCTACAACATTATAAAACTGATTTAAAGACTCTGCGTTCTGAACGACAACTGGAGCAATTTGTTGAGCATACTTAGCACTTGATATTTCTTTTATGCCTTGCTCTCCAAAAGGTAGTCCAATATGCTTATAGTAGTTTTCATCTGCTAGTTTTAAAGCTGAACTATAAGTTCCCGGTATTGTAGTTCTTGCGTCATCTAATACATCTCTTAAATCTTGTAGCATGTTTACAGTGTCAGCAGAAGGGTTTCTTCTAAGTTGTTTATTAATTTCTTTTTTAAGAGAGTTTACATCAGCAAAAGTCATTGGTTTAAATGTTTCTGTTCTTGTTGTAACAGTCTTACCTGATGCGTCTTTAGTTTTTGTAGTTTTTACTGTCGGTCTTAACAATGTTCTAATCTTAGACTCTAATACAGTTCCTACACCAAATTTGTTTTGTAGTTGTAAAGAGTCAACATACCTCCAAATTTGCTCTACACCCTCTTTAGGCATTTTTACATTGTTTTTCTTAGCTGAGTTTAATATTGCTGAATACTCAAGCTCTCTTACTGCTCTAGCCTGTTCTTTTTTTAACTTAACTAATGCTTCAATTTCTTTTCCTCTCTGTGCCATTGTGCTTGCAGGAAGATAGTTAGCTCCTAACTCATCAATCTTATCCTGAGTTTTAGCCATGTTAGTTTTTAAATTATCTAGTCTATACCATAGTTCAGTCCTTACTACAGAAGTAGGAATTGCTTCCTCTAAAGATTTACCTACTATTGGAACACCGAACATTCTATTTGCTTTTCCTTCAATAGCATTAACAATCTTTGTTATCTCATCTTCTACCTGAGCTCTTACTGAAGGATTTTTTCTAATTAGTTTATTAAGCTCACCTGCAACTACAGGATTGTCGGACATAGCTAAAAAGAAAGGTATATCAACATCATCAAAATAATGAGAAATCTTAGCAAAATCTTTCATTATTACTTCTACATCTTTACCTTCTACTTTTGATACTTCCTTTAATATGTTTTTAATATTAGCATGTGCAAACTTTTGCGATTGGTTTTCAATAGTAGACTTTATAAGACTAGCTTCATTTTTAAAACCTGCTCCTGATAACAAATCTTTTGTTTTTGAAGCCATTGTATTAACAACTGGCTGAGTATATTTACCAGTAAGAATTGCTGAAGATACTCCTGCTATTGTGCTTGATACTCCTGAATTTTCTCCCCTAATTGCTTCTTCTACTTGCCCTGCTGTTTGAGCAGCAACTGAAGAAGTGGCTCCGATACCTGCCCACTGTGCCATAGAATAAGGAATTTTTAAAACAAACTCACCTACACTTTTAGCCTTACTAGCTAAAACTAAAGGGTCTGTCATCATGTAAGCACCTGTAGCTAAAGTTGCTTCTATCTGGTCTTTAGGAAGTAAATTTATGTCATATTGGTCCCAACCAAAGAAATCAGCAGTCCTTTCTGCCCATTTCATTTCATTTTCTTCAAAGTCCTGTGTAAACTGAGTTCCCATTGCCTTAACACTTCCCGGAGCATCTAACTCACCGGTACCACCAACTGTGGTCATGTCATCATATATTTTAGACCATATTGGATTTTCAGCAACAGCTTCAAAAAAGGAAAGACTAGCTGTTACACCGGCTTTCATTTTTCCTGTGTATAGTCCTTCTTCATACTCTATAGCATCATCTGCTAATTGAGCTTGTATGCTTGTATCTCCTTGAATTGCTTTTGCAATATCATCATCAGACATCTCTGCAGGAAACCTTAATATTTCATTGCCAACTTTAATTTCTTGGTATTCTTGAGCCATTTTATTCCTTATCTATCTACTAAGTCAAATGTTTGTGTTTCAGGATTCCATTGTTTTATTTTTTCTTTTGTGCTTCCATCTCTTGGGGTGTAAACTTGAAAAACTGACTCAGGAACATCAAAATTATAATCAATTCCTATCTGTTTTAAAGACTCATTACTTGAATTGTATTTTTTCATTTGCTCTTGTTCATATATTTGTAAAGTCTTTATAAAGGCTTGGTAATGCTCTGCTGTCTTAACACCACTGAAAACAGTATTTGCAAAGTCAGTTACATTCTCTACTAAATTACCAGCACTAGCTATTCTTCTAATTTCAGAAGTAGCTTGTCGCTTGTCCTCAAAAATTTGTGCAATTAATGTTTCAGCAATTTCACCTGCTGCTGCAGAGCCTGATTTGGCTTGAGCAAACTGACTTATGCCTGTGCTTATCTTACCTAGTTTATCTGCAATAGCATCTCTGTTTTTCATAGTAGATTGGAAGATTGTAGTTCCTATTGCATTTTTAGTTCCTGCACTTGCTGTTTCTACATCTAAGCCTTGTACGTATTTTAAGAACTCTTCATTTCCTTTAGTTTCACCTAATGTTGCAATAAACTCATCTCTTTTTTGATTTAAAGCTTGAAACTCAGCTGACTTTTGTTCTGTTTTTTTAACTATGCTAGAATCAACTCTTTGTGGACCTTCTGGACTACTTAAAGTATCTGTCCAATAAAAATAACCATCTCCTAACTGAGTCATTTTTCTGTCAGGATTTTTTAACTTGTCTAGTTGTATTTCTGCAATATCTACTTGAAGGTCAGCAGCTTTCATGTCTTGACTTCTATCATAAAATTGCATTGCCATATCATACTCACCACCAGTCCACATTGCTGAAGCCATTTGTGAAACACTTTCAGAACTTGTAGGGTCAAAGTTAGGAACACTATCTATAATTGATTGATAATTAGCTTGTTGCATTTGAGCAGGTGTCATACCACCCATGGCTTGTCCACTTTCAAAACCTATTTCACTACCTATACCAGACATGGCATTAGTAATTGCTGCCCAACCAGTTAATCCACCAGTCTGAGCTTGATTCCTTCTTTGGTTTTGTTCATCAATAATTGCCTGTTGGTATTGATTTCCAAACATTGATTGTGTTGCCATAATTATTCCTTTTAAGTTTGTTTAAAACCTTTCATCTATTTTCCAAGGTCCTGCTTCTGTTTCAGATAAAAATGAACCATAGGTATCATCTACTGTAAATTCTCCGTAACCTGCTCCCCCGTAAGGTGTTATTTTACCTATAGGGGATTCTACTTTCCCATAGAATGTATGTTGTAGCCAGAAGTTCCGACAGGTGGAGTATATCTATTTCTACTAAACATACCTGCAAATGGATTACTTATGTTTTCTTGACTATTAAAACCTTTTAAAGCACTACCATACAAGCCAGCCATAGCTCCTGCTCTTCCTAGAGCTGCACCTGACCTCATGTTAGCTGCATTCCAAGCATTGCCACTTCTAAATCTTGCTTGGTCCATAGACATTTTTCCATAAGGAGTAGCTAATTGACCTATGCCTATAGCAGCCATCATATCCTCTTGTTGTCTACGCCTCATATTATCTAGTTGTTGCTGTGATTTAACATAGGATTGTTGACGTGCCTTCATTCTGTTCATGTTTTGTGCTTGCATTAAACCACCATAAGCACCTGCTCCACCTGTTGTTCCTAATCTTCCTTGTTGTGCTAATCTTGATTCTTGTTCTAAAGCTTGTTGCTCGAACTCAGGATTAAGCAATGCTAAGTCTGTTTGATACATTTGTTCAGCATACTGTTCAGGACTAAAATTACCAATTTGATTAAAAGCGTTTGTGCTTCTATTCATGTATTGGTTCATCATATCACCAAATTCAGTGTTTAAATACTCACCGCTATCAGGGTCATAACCACCAAACAATCCTTGGTATTCTCTTAGTTGACTTTCACTTAGTGCAAAATCAGCTGCTTCATTAGCTGCACCTTGAGCTTTTTTTGCTTCTCTATTAGCTAAAACTCCGCTTAATAAGCTTGCTCCTAATTTCATCCATGCTGCCATGTCTTATTCTCCTATGCTGTGCGTTTCCACATATAGACTACTATATATGGTTGTAAAATATCGTGCGTGTGTGCTGCTCCACCACCTGCTGCTGCTATTGCTCCTTGTTGAGCAAGGTTTGGTTCTCCGCTTGTGCTGTCTGTATCTTTAATTGTTGCACTACCGTTAGATAATAATAAATATTGATAACTTCCATTATTATGATTATGTGAAGGTATTTCATTAAGTGTTAATGTATGTGAATCAGTTTCAGAACCACCAGTTGCTCCTAGTGTATCAAATGTACCACTTCCTGCCTTACCTACTGGAACCCTTCCTTCTCCATATGCTACCCAAGTACCTACACCTAAAAGAGTAGCTGGGTTTGTGCTAACTGTTGCATTAACATATACAGAACCTACTGGATAAACTAAATTATTAATTGTTGCTGCTGTCATAGCTGCTGTAACAAACGCTGTTGTTGCTACTTGATTAGTATTAGTTCCTGAACTTGCTGTTGCAGCAGTGACTACTTGACTTGTGTTTGCTAAGTCTGCTTTAGAGTTAACAGCAGTCTTAACTGCAAGAAACTCTGTATTAAAATCACCACCACTGACTACTTTGTCAGGGTCTGAGTCTGCTAAAGCATCCTTACCTGACCAAGATATTTGTAAATTATAATCACTCATCGTATTTTCCCTTGTTTTGCCCAAATAGAAATGTTTTGTAAAGAAGCTTTAAACCCCGATACTGTTTGTATTATCTGTAGTCTAACAACCTTAGCTGCTTTTGACATAGATACTTTGTACTCTGTAGGTTGGAAGGCAGGAGCATACTTGGCATTTGCATACTTACCTTGTCCCCACAAAGCATTGACTCCACCAGTAGTAGGGTCTAATGTAAAGTTAGCTGATGTAGGAGTCACGTTGTAATCTCTAAACCAGTTAAGTGTTACGTTCATGTTCTTACCACCTGACCATATAGCTAAGAATCTTTTTAGGAACTTAGATATACCCGGCTGTTCAAAGTCTAGCCATGTAGTTTTAAAATCTGCTTGGTATGTATTGTCTACGTCTTGATAACATTTACTGGTATTAGATTCCCATGTGTGTCCAGCAGTTGTACATGCTGATTGATTACCATAACTAGCGGTAACATCTAATTTTTCTACATCATAGAATCCTGAATATGTAGCTACTCTTCCAAAGTAAGTAGTAGCTCCTAAACCTATATACAAAGCATCATCAGTAGATAACAAAGCTCCAGGATTTTTCTTACTATCAAAGTTCCAAGTTGTTATACGTGGAGCACCCTCAGGTGTTGTAGCTTTAAAGTCAAACACATAAACAATATTTTTACCACCAAAACCTAATAAGTAAGAACCAGTAGATAAATCATACTGAGCTTTAACTTGGTCCATGTCAGCAGTTAATATGTTTGTTCTTATTTCATCTTTAATAGCTAGACTTAAATCTGTCAATGGCATCTTGTCTTGTACCATTGTACGAGCTAGTGAACGTACACCTGATGAGCTTAGGAATACAATGTCATCACCAATGACTTGTACTGAATCCCTAGCTACACATCCTACACCTTCAATAACTTCATCTAATTGAAATGAAGCAGCAGCTGGGTCCCAAGGGTCATTGTAAATAACAATGTTATTCTTACCAAAGATAACTAGCTTACCCATAAAAGAAGCTAGTGCTGTTATCTCATCACCTGACCATACAGTTTTTAAATCTA
>WLWF01002773.1_pt1 | contig 12185 bp, 9 predicted proteins | sample 6718331 | NCBI WGS metagenome assembly WLWF01 (sample SAMN12718692, study PRJNA515312) | sponge metagenome | isolation source: marine sponge | host: Mycale hentscheli | place: New Zealand: South Island, Marlborough, Capsize Point | collected 2003-05-01
TTACAGTAGCAGGAGCTACAAGCCTTAATAGCACACTTAGTGTAGGTGGAGCAACTAATCTACTAAGCACACTAACTGTTGCAGGAGCAACAAGTTTAAATAGCACACTTAGTGTAGGTGGAGCAACTAATCTACTTAGTACTGTTACTGTTGCTGGCGCTACAGGTTTCTTAGGCACTGTTCGAGTTAGTGGTGCTGCAACAATGGCTAGTACACTTGATATAGCAGGTAATACATCTGTTGGTGGAACATTGTTTACTACAGGCGCAGCTACATTTGACAACAACGTATCTGTTAGCGGTAACTTAGTGGTTGGAGGTACAGCCACTATTGTTGGAGCTATGAGTGTAGGGGGTGCCTTGAGTGTAGGAGGTGCTACTAACTTACTAAGTACAGTTACAGTTGCTGGTGCTACAGGTTTCTTAGGTAGTGTACGTGTAAGTGGTGCAACTTCAGTAAGTAATGCAAATGTAGGCGGTACTCTTACAGTAGCAGGAGCAGTTAGCTTGGCATCTACTCTTAGTGTGGGTGGAGCAACTAACTTGTTAAGCACAGCAACTATTACAGGTAACTCAGGATTTCTTGGCACTGTTCGTGTAAGTGGTAATGTATCGCTTGAAGGACAGCTACAACTTACAGAGTCGGCAGCGGCTGCTGTTGAAACAACGGCAATCAATGGCATTACTTCTGTATCTCTTAACTTTGGTACTGCACAAAACTTCTTTACTTCTGTTACTGCTGCACACACTCTTGCTAGACCTACCAATGCTAGAGTAGGACAAGTTGGCAGTATCTTTTTGCATCAGCAAGGAGGCAGTGGAACAGTGTCGTACAATGCTTGTTGGAACTTTATTGGTGGTACAGCACCTACATTCTCAACTACTGACGATGCTGTAGATAGACTAGATTATATTATTCTTTCTGTATCAAGTGATGGCACTGCTGAAAATATTCAGGCCGTTATGACACAAGCTTATAGTTAAAGGACTATTAAATGGTTTTTCAAAACATAATGATGGGTGCGGGTGGACAATCAACTGGCTATGACATTGACCAATCAATTAGATTTACAATGGGAGATAGCGCATTTCTAACTAGAACACCTGACAGTTCGTCTAATCGCCGTACATGGACATTTAGTTTTTGGTGGAAAGTAAACACCTTTGCTAGTAGTACTAGCGGTGGATACAGAATACTACAAGCTGGCAGCACAGAGTTTGGTTGGTCTGATAGTGATGATAAACTGTATTTAATTGATGGTAGTATAATAAGAGCAACTACTCAGGTTTTTCGTGATCCTACAGCATGGCAGCACATTGTTTTAGCTGTTGATACTACAGATAGCACGGCAGGAGACCGTGTTAAAATTTACATTAATGGTTCGCAAGTTACCAGTTTTTCTACTTCAAACGATCCAAGTGAAAATTTTACTTTTGATGTTAATGATAATGTAGCGCATAATATTGGTAAAGAAGGTAGTAATTATATTGATGCTTATATAGCTGAAATATATTTGATTGACGGAACACAAGCAGCTCCAACAGCTTTTGGAGAGTTTGATGATAATGGAGTATGGAAACCAATAGCATACTCAGGCAGTTTTGGAACAAATGGTTTTTATATTGATGGCCGTGATAGTTCTGATTTAGGAGACGACGAATCAGGTAATGGTAACGATTTTACATCATCAGGATTAGCAGCGGCAGATCAAGTTAGTGATAGTCCAACATTAAATTATCCAACACTAAACAGAGTTGACTTTCAAACAGGAAGTAATGTTACATTAACAGATGGTAATTTAAACATTGCAAATGCAAATAGTGGTTCAGCTAATGATATTAGAGCTACCTTTGGTGTTAGTAGTGGTAAATGGTATTGGGAAGTAGAGGCCGATTCTCTTGGACAGTCAGGAGTTAATCGTGAGTTTATTGGAATTGTTGGAACTGAGTTTGATATAACTGCTGGATCAGCAGGAGCAAGCTTTTCTGCTGATAGTACAGGATACGCTTTTGCAACAACAGGTCAAAAAATTAATAATAATAGTGCTGCTTCTTATGGTAGTGCTTTTACAGCAGGACAGTATATTGGTGTTGCTCTTGATTTGGATAATGGTAAAATTTACTGGAGCATTAATGGAACTTTCCAAAACTCTGGCGATCCTGCGGGAGGAACTGGCGAAGCATACTCTAGTATTTCAGGAACATTTGCCCCTGCTGTTGCGGTTGACTATGGTACAGGAACAAGTAGATTAATTGCTAACTTTGGTCAGTCAGCTTTTCAAAATAATCCGCCATCAGGATTTAAAGCAATAAACTCTGCTAATTTACCTGCTCCTGATATTATTGATGGAACAGCACATTTTAACGCAACAGCCTATACAGGTAATGGAACAAGCGGTCATTCAATTACTAATGATGCAAACTCTGGTAATTTTCAACCTGATATGTTGTTTATCGGTCCTAGATCAAATGGCGATAATCATGTAATGTGGGATGTAGCTAGAGGGGTAACCTCACGAATTTATACTAATAAAAGCGATGCTCAAGATACCGATGGTACGGCACTGCTTACGCTTGAGGCAAACGGATTTGATCTTGACACAACTGACCCTAACTATAACGGATCAAGTAGGACGTATGTTGCGTGGCAATGGAAAACTCAAGGCGGTGCAGGATCATCTAATACAGATGGATCAATCAATACTACCACTACATCATTAAACTCTACATCCAAATTTTCTATATCAACTTATACAGGAACAGGCTCTAATGCTACTATTGGACATGGGTTAGGAACTGCCCCTCAAGTTATTTGGATTAAACGCAGAGACAGTTCGGCTGGTTGGGCTGTATATCATTCAGGTTTGGCTAGTACATCTAAATATTTAGTTCTTAATGCTACTGATGCAGAAGCTTCTTCATCTAATTATTGGAATACTACAGCACCTACGTCTAGTGTTATTAGTATTGGAACAGACAACGCTGTTAATGCTTCAAGTGGAACTTATGTTGCATATGCTTTTGCAGAAGTTGAGGGATATAGTAAATTTTCAAAGTTTACAGGTAATGGTAGTACTGATGGTGCTTTTATTTATACTGGTTTTAAACCAGCTTGTGTTATTATAAAAAGATTTAATAGCACTGGTGATTGGGTTATTATTGATAATCAACGAGTAGGATATAATCCTGATAATAATGATCTTGATATAAATAATAATGACAGTGAAGGTACAAATGATTACATAGATATTTTAGCTAATGGGTTTAAATGTCGTAGTAGTGATTCAAATGTAAACGCAGACGGTAGTACTTATGTTGTCATGGCTTTTGCTGAAATGCCTTTTGGTGGTGCAGATATATCTGTAGCAACAGCCCGATAAGGAGAATAAACTATGTGGGTATATAATAATAGCAGAGTAATTAGAGAAGGCCGAGCATGGACTGATGATAATGGTGTTCAGCATCCTAGTAATTGGATGGTCTGGTCTTCTGATGAAAAAACTGCTATGAATTTGTCTGAAGTTACGGTGCAGGAAAAACCTGATGAAAAATTTTATAGAGTTAGTGGTCCTAACTTAAATGGAGAATGGACTGTAGTAGAACGTCCTATAAATGATACACCTTTTACTGATAGTGATGGTAACGAAAGAATTGAACTAGGTCTTAAAACAGAGTATATTGCTGATATAAAAAAAATACAGGGTAGTTTTTTATCACAAACTGATTGGGCATATATTCGTAAAGCAGATAATGATACAGCTATACCATCTGATATACAGACCTATAGAAATGCTGTTCGTTTAGCAGCAGAAACTATTGAAACAAAAATTACAAACTGTTCTACAATGGATGAGTTTCAAGCATTGTTTGTAGCACCTGTAGATAGTAATGGAACTCCTACAGGTAATGCTCCAATATATGATTGGCCTGAAAGTATTTAGATGAAATTTATATTGACATATATTTTAATAACTTTGTGGCTTGTATTTCCAGTATCGGCACAACAGCTTTTTTGTTTTAATGAAGATGCTCAAGATATTGAAAAAGGTATACTAGAATATAATGAAGAATTTGTTATGTCAGGAGTAACTACGGCAGGAACTCCTATTACTATTTATAAAGGTAAAGATACTTTTACAATTCTTTTTTTTACCCCTGACGAAAAAATTTGTACTGGAGTTAATCATACAGGAACTATAATTCCAAAATTAAAACTTAACAACGGAAAAGGTACGTAATATGGCCTCAACTTATACAACAAACATTAGGCTGACAAAACAAGGTGATGGTGATAATCCTAATACTTGGGGTCAAGTTCTTAATGACGGTGTTATCAGTCTTGTTGATGATGCTATCGCTGGCTATACGACAGTAAGTTTGGGCAGTGCAGCAACCGTTACACTTTCAGAAAATCAAGGAACAGGAGATCAGTCTAGGTCTGCAATCATACAGTTTTCTGGATCAATAGGAACTGCTCACACATCTATCTTTGTTTTAATTCCTAACAATTCAAAAACTTATGCAATTAGAAATGCAGTATCAACTAACGCTTCAAGCAATGCAGTTATTCTGAGAGTTGCTGGTAATACTGGAGTGACTGTTCCTAATAGTGGTAATGGTTATTTCTTTACTAATGGCACATCTGTTTTCCAACTAGACTCTACTGGTCTAGGACTAGGAACTGCTGCTGTACGTAATGTTGGTGTATGTACTACAGATGTTCCTGATACATCTCTTGCAGATATTCGTTATGTAAAGGTATCTGCTACGGATACTATTACTGCTGCTAAAACATTTAATGCAACTGTAGCCTATGGCGACTCTGCAATGATTAAAGTATCTAGTGCTGTAAAGTCCTTCATTACAACTTTGACTGATGCAGCGTCTGTTGCTTCAGATGCTAATGATGGTAATATTTTCTTGGTAACTCTTGGTGGTAATAGAACCTTGGCTGCTCCGAGTAACATGGGCGCTGGTCAAACAGGACACTACTATTTAATTCAAGATGCTACTGGTGGTAGAACAGTTAGCTTTAACTCTGTATTTAAATTTTCTGGTGGCACCGTTCCTACTGCAACTTCTGCTTCTGGTTCTTGTGATATTCTTTTCTATACCGCAAGAAGTGCTACTACAATTGATGCAGTAATGCTTAAAAATATGACTCGCTAATGACAAGTAAGCTTGCAAAGTTTGAGTTTCAGCAAGGGTTTCATAGAGAAACCACACAGTTTGCTGAAGGTGACAAATGGTTTGATGGGAACCGTGTACGTTTTCGTGCGCGTAAACCTGAAAATATGCGAGGTTATGAGACTAGAGTAAGCACAGCCTTTGATGGTTCTGCTAGAGATTTAAGGGCTTACCGTGATTCAGATAGAATTGCTCGTGCAGTTTTTGGCACACCCGATAAACTTTATGAAATGAACGGAGACCAGATATATGATATTACTCCTATTACTTCTACTGTAACTTTAGCTGGTGTTTTTGGAACAAGTGTAGGACAAACAAGAGTATGTGTATCTGATACAGCACATGGAAGAACGGCAGGTGACTATGTATACTTTACTTCTGCTTCTGTTTTTGGTGGCAATGTTAGTCTGACAGGTAACGTCTATCCAATTGCTTCTGTTGCTAGTGCTAATGTTTATACATTTAATGTAACAGCGGCAGCGGGTGCTACATCTGCTGCAACTGGAGATGCAACATTTAACTACTACATTCCTACAGGTGCTTCAGTGGCTACCAAGGGTCTTGGTTACTCGGCTGCTATATATAATGCAACTGCACCAACTTCAGTAGGAATTAGTAAGATTACAACAACTGGTAGTAATGCACTTGTTACAGTTTCAACTGATGCAGCGCATGGCGGTTCGGCTGGAGACTTTGTAGTTTTTCAGCCAGCCAATACTAGCGTTACCCCTGCTACAGTAGGAGGTAACTTAATACTGTCCAAGCCGTTTATTGTAAACGCTGCTGGAACTACGGTAAGTGTTGGCGGTCCTCAGTTTCCAATTGTATCTGTAGCAAGTACACAGATTATTGTAAGTGTGCAGACAGCGGCTAGTGCAAGCGGAGATGTAACAACTGATATTAATATGACTGCTTTGATTTATCAGCAGAGCAGTGGCAGGGGTTGGAATGTCGCATCCTCTGCTGATGCCAGTGATATTAACCTAACACTAGCTAACTGGAGTATTGATAACTGGGGTGAGGATATTGTTGCAAATAGAAAAGGCAGTAATATTTTCTTTTTCGACAGTGATGCAAGTACAACACCTGAACGAGCAACAACTGTTACAACATCACCCATTAGTGTAAACTCTGTTATTGTGTCTCCTAATGATAGACACTTAGTTGCTCTGGGATGTAACTCATATGTAGCAACTGCAACTATTAGTGGTCCTTTTGATCCTATGTTGGTGCGCTGGTCAGATCAAGATGACAGAACAAACTGGGTTCCGTCTCTTAGTACAACTGCTGGTGAAGTTGTTCTAACAGATGGTACAGAAATTGTAGGTGCAGTAAGATCAAAAAATGCTATTAACATTTGGACTGATAACTCACTATGGACAATGAGCTTTGCAGGGCCACCGTTTGTTTTTAACTTTGAGCAAGTAGGCTCTAACTGTGGGTTGGTTGGGCAACATGCGTGTATAGATTATAATGGTGTCACATACTGGATGGGAAGTGATAATTTTTATTCCTTTGCTGGTCAGGTAGAAACATTAGACTGTACTGTAAGAAGATTTATTTTTGATAGGTTAAATCAAAGCTACACCGATAAAGTATTTGCTGGAATTAACTCTGAGTTCAAAGAAATTATTTGGCTATATGCTTCTAAGGATAGTACTGAGTGTGATAGCTATGTTATCTTTTCTCCTGATGAAGGGTACTGGGTCTATGGGGATATGATCTTTACTACCTTTGCAGATAGAGAAGTGTTTGGTAATACAATTACAACTGGTGCTACGGTTGGTGGTAACTTGGTATACAATAATGAACCAACTGATGTCTTTACCGCAAATGGTGAAACACTAACATCCTTTGTTGAGTCAGGTGATTTTGATATTGATGATGGTAATGCTCTGATGTATATGAGCAGACTTATTCCTGACTTTGATTTAAGTGGTGGTAAAATTAAACTAAAACTTATTACTAAACAATTTCCAGAGAGTAGTGAAAAAACTACAAAAGAATTTGACGTAACAGAAACAACTGAAAAGGTTGACTTGAGATCACGAGGAAGGCAGGGGGTAGTTAGGGTATCTTGTAATTCAAACAATGCTAGTTGGAGATGGGGATCAATTAGACTAGCTGTCCAAGGAGATGGGGGAAGATAATGGCAAGATACCCTACTTTATTTAAACGTCGCTATTTTACAGACGTTAATGAAATGTATAATGGTATTCAGAGATGGGGATCAGTTTTAATACAAGAGTTAAATACAAGAGACCTACAAGAAAATAGTAAACCATCTACAAATATTTATACTGTTGTTACAGTAACAGAAATTGGTAGACCAAGAAAAGGTGACATAGCATATTCAGCAAGCTCTGGTAAGTTTAAAGGATATGTTAGTTTAGGAGCAGAGACATCATGGCAAAATCTGAATTAGATAAGCATTTCAATTTAGTTAATGCTAGTACGTATTTTGGAAACCTTAATACAGGTCAATTTATTGATCCTACTCGGCACCACCTAAATGAAAAGAACCAGACATTTGGGAATATAAAGAAAGTACAGTATAATAGTAATAATTATTTAGGTTCTCCTGAATCAGATTATGGACAGAACAAATGAACATGCCAGTAGATCAAGCTATGAAGTTTAGAAATATGGCTAATGCACAGCCTATGGAAGCCATGAGAGTAGCGCAAGGTGTGCCTAACCCTATGACAGGTATGCCCAATCCAGTGGCTCCTGTGCAAGCTCCTATGGCTCCTCAAGCACCGTCTGGACTAGCTGCTGCACCTATAAATACACAGGCTCCTATTCCTGTACCTGTTCCTATGTCTACTGGTATGCCTATACAAGAAATAGATGTAAAGCAAAATGTTAATGAAATTCTTACTGCTACTTTACCTGATGGAGATTCTTTAGCAGCTAAAGCTTTAGAAAAACTAACTGAAAATGCAGGAGTAGATTTAACTGAAGCAATAGAAACACAGTATAGTTTATCCAATACTGAAGCTGCACAACCATTTATGCAAATGGCAGCAATGGAAGATGCTGATCCTATGCAATTTAACGCTAGGTATGGTGGCGGTATTATGGGACTAAAGGCTGGTGGAGAATTTTCTGGTCAAGTTCCTGGAGATGGTGGGGGTATGGAAGATAATGTGTATATGCCTATTGTTGAACGAGCTATGGGAGAACAAGTAGGTACACTTGATAATCCTAAACAAGTAGGAACATTGGCGGTTAGTCCGTCTGAGTATGTAATAGATAGTTATACAATGGCAGCATTAGGAAATGGTAATGCAAATGAGGGGGCAGATATCATGGATAATGTTGTAAAAGATATTCGAGAAGATGCTTATGGAAATACTAAACAGCCTAATGAAATTGATGGCTTGGCTTCCTTGACATCTTCAATAAATGAGAGGACATAACAATGGGTTTTCTATCATCACTTTTTGGTAGTTCTAAGAGTCAACCGCAGACTACTGTGGTTCAACAGACACAAAAGCTACCTGAAGAGATTGCGCCAAAGGTTGCAGAAATTGCCGATGAGGCAAAACGACTTTACGATGAGCGTGTTGCTGAAGGCTATGTTCCTTATGAAGGTGCAACTATTGCTCCGTTTACTCAACAGGAACTAGATGCTCAAAGAGGCATTGAAGGGCTTGTAGGTTTGTCAGCACCTCTTCAGCAAGAAGCTCTTGGTATTACACGCCAACAGGGGGAACAGTTTACGGGTGATATTGCACAACAGTATATGAATCCTTATCAGCAAGCTGTTATTGATATTGAAAAACGTAAAGCTCAAGAAGATTTTGAAACTAGAATCTTACCTAAGTTTGAAAAGCAAGCTGTAAGTGCTGGTGGTATGAGTGGGCTAGGCTCTAGGGCTGGAGTACAAGCTGCATTACTTGGTGAAGCACAGGCAGAGCGTCTTGGAGATATTCAAGCTAGAGGTTTACAGCAAGCTTTTATTCAAGGTCGTCAAGAGTTTGGCGCTCAAAAAGCTAGAGAAGCTGGTCAAGCTGCACAACTTGCAAAAGCAGGTCCAGCTATGTTTGCTTCTGGTTTGGCAGAGCAAGGAGCATTAGCAGGTGTTGGTGAACAACGTAGAGAACTAGCACAGGAAGCTTTAGACGAGGCTTACTTTAGATTTCTTGAGGAGCGTGGTGAACCACAGGCTGCATTAGCAGAGTATTCTGGTACTGTGTATGCTAATCCTTTAAATACTATTCCTTCGATTAATAAACAAACTACTGTTCCAGGGCAGCAAGGTCCAAGTGCGGGATCACAGTTACTGGGCCTTGGTCTACAGGCTGCTAGTATGTACTATGGTGGTGGCTTTGGTGGCGCAACTCCTGCTATTCCACGAACTAGAGCAGGAGGTGGTCGTATAGATGAGGGTTTGTCTGGCATGGTTTATAGACAGGCTGGAAGTGCTATTGGCACCGTTCCATCACCACAAGTACCCGATACTTACTATGGCACTGGACTAACTAGAGAAGCGGCTGAAAGAGTACAGGCACTAGACAAATTGAGAAAAGATTTAGAAGCTAATAAACAACCTGACGAAGCTCAAAATGTTATGGAAGCTATTCGAACAGTACGTAAAAACGATATGACTTCTCGTAGAAATGGTACTAGCTTATCAGATGTTTTAATAAGCCCAAGTTCTAGGAGTAAGCGCGCAGCAACAGATTTACCTTTAGGTTTGACTGTTCAAACTCCTAAAACTGCACAAGGTGGTTTACAGACTATTGAAGAAGCAGATAGAGCTTTATTAAGTCCATCAGAACGACAAGTAATTAATAATACACCTTCCAGATTAAAAAATGTAACAATGCCTGAACCAGATATTTTAGGTATGCCTTCTACTAACGAACAAGGAGGAGGAATGTTAGCATCTGAAACTATTTTATCTAGACCTAAAGATACTGATGTTGATCCTAAGAAGAAGGATGCTATGACTTTAGAAGCAGCACTTCGTAGCCAGATAACTGGTATGGATGCAAATGTTGCTGCTAGAGTTGATGCTGCAAGAGCAGAAGACTTAGCATATAGAACAGAGCGTAATAGACTTATGAAAGAGCAGCGTGAAAATGAATTAACAGCATTTAATACATTATCTGATAGCCAAACTAAACGACTTGCTGATGAAATGCTTAGACGTAGAGAAGAAATTACTGGTCGTGATAACAACATAACTTTGTCTAAGGCTTTTGGTGTGGCTGCTAAATCATTCAGTGATCCTAATTTAAGTATTGTCCAGCAAATTTCTGATGCTATGGGTGGTATGAATGAAACAATGGTTGCTGAAAGATTGTTACAAAGAGAACAGCTTAGTGAACTAGATAAAGAAAAGTTTGATAAAGAGACTGTTATTATTGATAGGAAGCTGACAAGAAACTTAGAGACTATGCAAAAAAATAATGCACAGGATTTATCTATTCTTAACCTAGACCGTGCTGGACAAAAAGAACTTGCTGCTCTTCCTGCAAAAGCAAGATCAGAATATCTTAGCAATGCAAAAGACCTTGCTAGTATTATTGATGATTTAAGAGTTGATGCTAGCAGCAATAAACAATTTAATCCTACAACTGCATTAGAAAATGGTCGTAAAAGAATTGTAGATTCATTTGATGCTACTTTTGATACTAATGGAAATTTAATTGGTAAAGGTGGTAAAGCATTATCTCAAGATGTAAGATTAGCAATAGACGCTGCTTATCAAAATTATCTTGAAATTTTTAATAGTGTCTTTATTCCAAATCCAACTGCCGTAGGATCAGCACTAGCTGCACAAGTTGCTGGTAGTCAGATAAATCCTAGTGGTGCTGCACCTGCTAATACAACTGATTTAGATCAAGCGGTTGCTGCTTATAATGATGATCCTTCTTCAATAAGTCCTGAAAACTTAAAAAAACTTAATGCTGCTCTTATTTCTGTGGGCAGACCTGCTTTAGGAATTTAATACTTTATGGTTGATGTTAGTAAAATTGATTTCGACAATCTTGTTCCTAAGACTAGTCCTAATAATATAGATGTTAATAAAATTGATTTCGACAATCTTGTTCCTAAGACTAGTACTAATAATATAGATGTTAATAAAATTGATTTCGACAATCTTGTTCCTAGTCCTATGAAACAGGCAGCAGCAGAAGGTCCACAACCTACTGATGCAACATTTACTATGGATAGTCTTGATACTAATAAAGCATGGCTTGATTCTGCTAGAAAAATTTATCAAAGCGAAAAAGGTGCAATACCTATTGAAATGCAACGTGATCCAGCTAAACTTGCTCAGTGGCTAAAGGAAAGACATTCTGAAATTGGTTGGAGTATTGCTAATTTATCAGGTAAAGGCATAGCTGAAACAGCTTTGACTACATTTGATTTGTCTGATGATGCCAAGCAAGCTTGGGTAGATTCTCTTAATATGTATGAAAATACAGATAGTGATTTAGGTTCGGCTGCAAGAGCAGCTAAACAAATAGCACTTGATCCTACTACATGGGGCAGTTTAGTATTTGGTTTTGGTGTAGGTGGCATAGCTAAAATGGCTGGTCAAAAAGGAGCATCTAAAGTAGCAATTACTGCATTTAAAAAAGAACTTGTTAAAAGTCTTACACAGGCAGGGTATAAAAAGGGTGCAGTTAATCGTGCTGTTACCGAGGGTGTGTCTCGTGCTATTCCAGCAGAAGTTTTAAAATCACATGCTAAATCTGCTGCCACTAAAGCTGCTGTTAAAAAAGTTGGCAAAGCTTCTGCTATAGGTGCTGGTTATTCAGGAGCATTTGACGCTGCTGACCAACAGTTTGGCATGAATATTGATGATGATAAAGAGTTTAACTACGAACAATTTGCAATAATGACAGGTGCTGGTGCTGGCCTTGGTGCTGGTTTGGCTGGTATTGGTAAAGGTATTAGCAAGCTTAGAGGTAAACAATCTGAACTAGGTAGGTTTGAAGATGATATAGCTAGACAAGCTGATATTGAAGAATCATTTAG
>WLWF01002776.1_pt1 | contig 12178 bp, 4 predicted proteins | sample 6718331 | NCBI WGS metagenome assembly WLWF01 (sample SAMN12718692, study PRJNA515312) | sponge metagenome | isolation source: marine sponge | host: Mycale hentscheli | place: New Zealand: South Island, Marlborough, Capsize Point | collected 2003-05-01
AACTTTCCAGATCCAGAGTAACTTGTAAGATTGAAAGCACTATTTGAAGTACTCTTAATATTAAATGTTTGAGTGAAATCTGTTCCACCATAAATGGTCAAATTTGCGCCATAAGGAACTCCAGAATTTGGATCGAAAGTAATTGTACTAGACGCCATTGGTTATTCCTATAAGTTTCATAGTTTCTTGCTGTTTATAATATAGTTTGCAAAAAGATTTTGCAATATTCTTTAGTTCATCATGATCATCACAACTATCTATCTGTGATGCCAATTTAGTGTAAGCAAATTGTTTTGACAGATTGCTTAGTTCAATGCTATCTGGGTCCATTTAATAACTCCTTAAGTAACGACTTGATATCGTTGATATCATCTTTAATGGTAGCAACTTCATCTTCGATTGTTTGCATCTTTTGATTCTTTTCATTTTTAGCCTCACGACTAGCAACGTATTGATCATAAGATACATTATTTACATTAATTACGGTATTAGTTTCAGGATCTCTTGCGAGATCCTTGTGACCTTTTACAGTATAAATTTCCATATTATGCAAGAGCAATAACTCTGAGATTTTTGAGTTGAGGCGCAAGTGTTTGATTTGTTGATGTCATCACAAGTTTTATTCTATATGCTCTAAAGGAAGGTAGATTATCTACAGAGAATTTATGCTCTGTAAATTCTGTATCTGACACACCAAATCCTCTTTTATTGGAACTTGGTACTAAGACATCAGTTCTTCCATCACTATCTTCTTCATTGATTATTAGACCTCTTGAATTTATATTCAAGTATCCTGGGAATGGTGTAAATACAGGTTCAAATCCAGGATTTCCACTGATAGAATAAAATGCTCTAATATCACAATCTGATGGAAGTTGTGCATCAGTTATTATTTGTAAGGAAGATGCAGGATTTTCCAATAATATTTCTTTAGAAATATATTGACAAGCACTTGGATCATTAAAAATTGAATTTACTCTAGGATCCTCAGCATAATTTGAAATTTCACTATTAACTCTATTAGATACTGCATAGATGCTGCATCTTTGAAGTTCAATTTGAGGACTTAGTTTTGAATTTGTTGTACCAAGGAAAAGTCTCATTTGGAAAGACTTATTACCTTCAATAGAACTTAATTTACGATCTTCATTTACTTTTGAGAAAATTGCTCTTGGGGAATCAAGATAATTATTTTCATTCAATGTAACATCTTCAAATCCAACATTAACATAAGGAATTTCATTACCACTAATACTTTGTGATGTGGTAGTTCTTATCTGACCAGTAACTGCAGTCCCTTCAACTGCAACATTGTGGATAGATGGTTTAATAATCTCGAAAGGAATATTCTTAGTGGCCTTTACATTATTTCCACCTGTAGAATCAGATGCACCTATGAATAGTTTGGGAAATCCTGATAATGAAGATGATCTATCCGCATTAGCAGATTGACCTGATGTTCCATACTTTTGTGACATATCAAGTTTAATATGATATGAATCTAGATTTATTGGATTTGCGACAGTTACATCATTTAGATCATGTGTTTTGTTAATTCTTGCAAGACTTACTCCACTCAATTCATACTTATAAACAGGTGTATTAATTGGATATGTTTTGGGAGTTGCCCCTCTAGAAATATTACCACCAATCGATGATGATGTTGTAGAAGTATACTCTATAACTTCATCCCCAATTAAAATCAATCCAGTATTGGTTGAACCTACAGAAACATTTTCGAATGTATTGAATGTATCCCCTGTTCCATTTGATACTGAAATTGGATCTGTGGAAGATTTGGAATATTCTGCTGTCAGTTTTGTTGGTTTAATATCTGGATGGATTCCTACAATTCTAACGAAGTTATCATCAAAATTCATTCCATGATTTACGTGATTAACTTTAACATGCAATCCATCAGATACTGTTGTTGATGCGTTAATAGTGACATCTCCACCGAAAGCAGTTCCATTAAATGTTCCACTATTCAATTCTCTAAGAGAACCAGCACTGTCAAAGAAAGTTAATGTTCCTGCAGCACCAGTTACAAAATCACCTTGAACATTATTAAGTATCAATTGTGAAGTATGACCTATAGAGGTCAAAGTAAATCTAGCATTTCTGCCAACACTAGCAGCACCAATAGTATTGATTGAAAGTACATCACCAACCTGATAACCATCTCCACCATTTCCACTAATCGTTGCTGCTATAGCAACACCATTTTCAATAGAAACATCAGCAACTGCACCAGATCCTGATCCAGAAATTGTGACTAGATTAACACCAGAGAAAGTTAATGATCCATCTGCAGGAGTATAACCTATTCCAGGATTTGTAATCGTCATAGTTCCTGTGGCACTTGCAGCAACTCCAACGAGATCTCCAGTTGCATTAGTATTACTGACCTGAGAGAAAGTATTACCCATAACATAACGATTATCTGCTACAGTTGTTCCAAGTCCTACGCGAATTTCTTTAGAGGAAATATTTAATGGATTTTCCATCAAATTAGCGATTTGCTTATTACCTTCTGAAAGTTCTGGACTGTATAAATCGACAGTTCCAGATTCTACAAAGTCTGCTCTATACATGGTAAACTTAAGATCTTCCCATTGACTTGGTTCCCATGTAGAAGCATTTTGTGATTTAAATAGAGATCCAAGTGTTGGTTGATTTGAGATGTATGCATCAGATAAAATATCATTTTCACCAATTCTAGAAATATAAACACTATATTTCGTTGAGTTGGATATTAAACAAATTGCATATTCTTTTCCACTTTCAAGATAAACTGGAGCAGCAAACTCAAATGTAGTTGCAACAGATCCATCTGTTGATGTGTTAACACTATCTGGAGTTAATACAACTTCTGATAGATCAAAATACTTAGGAGTTGGGAAACCATTCTCCATTGATCTAATCTGGAATCTAACCGGAGTATCATCATCATCTTTTGTGCGGAAGAACACATCACATTTTGTTACAAATATTCCATCAGGATCTTTCAGTGGATCAACTAAGAATGATTGTGCTAGAGGATCATACCATCCGACGATAGTTTCAGATGTAGTTGGTTGACCAATATTTCTTGTCGCAACAACCTCAGTATCTAAAGTTCTATTAATGGGTTCTTCAGCAAACAGTTGTTTATTTTCAATACTTGCATTTCTAATTGATAAAATTTGATCCTGAACTGTTTCTATAATACCTGAGGTTGGATATGCTTGCTCACCAATTGTTGTTGCAGCATTTTGATCATTCTCTGGATCATTTGTCAATGTGAATACATTAGTTCCAGTATCAAATTTAGGATTATCTCCATTATTAGGATCTGGAATAAACAAACTTCCAATTAAAGCAGAAGATGTATCACTGATTAATCTAACATTGGTTACCTCTGCTTCTGCACCGCTAGTTTTTCCACTTAAAATCATTCCAGTTTGAATATGACCAAAGAACTCTCCTTGTGGTTGATTTGAAAGGGAGTAAGTATCTACATTTAAAATTGTAGAAGTTGATGAATATAATTCTGGAATTGTACCACCACTTACATAAGGATTATCTGGATAAACTTCAGTTGGTGAGTCATAATCACCTTTTCTATGATTTGATTGTGCTACTCTAAAATCAATTTGAGGGTCAGTATTTTTTCCTTCTTCACTTAATCCAATAGTAAGTACCCTACCCTCTACAGATTCTCCAACCTGGAATGTTCCAGATTTCATAGTAATTTCAATTAGTTTTGGAACACAGAACTTCGTAACATCTTTTCCATCAAAGAATGCATAGATCTGTGTGCTTGGTTTTAGGTTAGCAGAAGAAAACTCAACATTTCTAGATCTAACAGTGGAAACAATCTCTGTACTTAAGACTTTTGGTCCAAGATTTACTTCCTCAAACGTTTCAATAACCTGATATTGCGTCCCAGTTCTTGTCTTTGTTCCACTCTCAATAGTTTCGACAACATCTTGTTCAATTGTTTGAGAGGAAGTCTGTCTCACCCATGCAGCAGGTCCACCACTACCACCATTAATCCATCCACCACGTCCAAAAGTACGGTCACTTGATGATGTACCAGTTACTGTATTTTCTGCTTGTGAGGTAGTTCCAGACCAGTTATTTTCCCAAGAATTCCATAGTTCTGAAGCAAAACCAGTTTCTGGATCAACTCCAAACTTCTCTTCTGCCTCAGACATAACCTGAGTGTAGTTTCCAATAGTATCAATTGTTTTGGCTTTTATTTCATTTGGAGTGACCCAATTATCAGAAGATGGTGTTAATGATATGGTTCCCTGCCAGAAACTAATAAGGAAAGGAGTTACACTTTCAGTTCTAGTTGCAAAAGGTTGATTTATCCATTCAATTTCACTATATTCTAAACTGACAATATCATTTTGCTTTCTAATATTAACACCTTCTATTGCAGAAGTCCTTTGATCTTCAGTTGGATTAACATCAACAACTGGTCCAGTTTGTAAAGTAACTGAATTTGTGATATGTTTTGGTCTAAGTATTTGACCTGTTTGATCAATACTATTTCGTTTACCAACTCTTAAATCTTGAGTTTTGAAAGATGTAAAATTATCAACAAAGAATCCAGATTTAAATCTATTGAGACCATTAGCATCACTAATAAATTGATTTGCTGTATTACTTTCAAGTAAAGAAAGTTGAGTGTAATACTCTAATTTCTTTATGCGATCTTCCAATCGCTTGATATCCTTCATTTGGAATCTCTTATACTTCAGGAACTTTATAGATGCCTGCTGAGTATTGTGAAGATATGGGGGATAACGCATTTCTGCGATTTCAATAGCATTATCAATTGATTCTGGTTTAGATCTCGTTGGATCATCTGAAGGAACTCCAAGTTTTAATTGGAACTTTCCATCTTTATGTAAGAAAAGTCTATCAATTCTTCCTTGATAATATGAATAATCCAAGAAAATAGTTTCATTGGACGCTAGAATATTGGGAACAGAATTTCCTAAACCATTAAACGTTCTACCAAGAAACTCTAAAGGAGATCTGGTAGATGTTGCTGTAGTATAATCACTAACTCTTGGTCTTAAATCTATAATATCGGTATTTAATACTCCATTATATGCTTTAACTTCAGTTGAATAATTAAAGTCATTATACGATTCTACAGTAACAATATCTCCATCATCAGAAGAATCAAAAGATGCACTCTTATAGTAAATTTTTATCTTATTCTTTGGTGAATTTGAATCAGTTTTTCTTGTCAAAGATCCATGATTATACGTTGTGCTTCTTTGACCAGAAGCAAAGGTATAATTTGATGCAATATTAAATGATGTTGTATTTAAATTACTAATTATTCCTTCTACTAAAGATTCTTGGAAGACTACAACTTCCCCCTCAATAAATTTAAAATTATTTTTGGGAAGATATCTTAAATCACTGGAATTTTTAACCTCACCAAATACTGCAACTGCTCCACTTGTTTGACCAACTAACAATTCGCCAATGATCATGTCACCGGTACTAGAAGTTGGTCCATTGAGTTGAGCTAAAGTCATCTCGGGTGATCCAAAGTTTACATCAGTTAAAGACGCATCTGATGTTTCATATATTCCGTGAATTTCAATAATATCTGGAGTGTTTAAAGAAATTATATTATCTTGAACTCTGGTGCCGAATGCAAAATCACCATAAGATAATCCATCGTTAAGAGTTGTTGATCCAATCCCAGATGCTGGATTTATAGATTTATCAACTACTAAAGTTTTAACTCTATTTTTAATTTTTTTCTTAGATTTTATATTCGATTTTTTGGCTGTAACAATGAGTTTTGCTCCTACATTATTAGTTCCTAAATTCCTAATTTGAACTTCTCTAAGATTAGTTGAGAATTGGAATTTATCCGCAGACAGAGATTCAGTCACTCCATCCGATCTAATAAGAGTATATCTATCATCAGAATATGATAAATAAGTTTCTCCCTCTGGTAGAGTTACAGTTGTAAGACTTGTAGAATCTAATTGATTATCCGCAATAGTAACAGTAAAAGTTTTTCTTATGTTTATTTCAGCATCAGTTAAATCTACTGTTGCAATATTTTCTTTTGGTAGTTCCGTAAATAATGTATTGTCAGAAGAAGAATCTAATTGAGTCGTAAGTAGTTCTAGATCTGACGTTACAAAATTGGATGCCGGAAGTTTTCCATTGACAACTCCGGTTACAGTGGTAACCCCAGTCACTGTGATATGAGATGATCCTACAGATACTACTTTGGCAGTAATTGGATCATCCGATGTAGAAAGGTCAGAGTATTGTAATAAACTATTTACTTTTATATTTCCGGGAAATAGTTTATTGGAACTAGTTATGGTACTAATTCCAGTGGTAGCAACTTTTGTGATTGATGCAACGCCTATGTTAGCAGAGGGTGTCTGCACTACGTTCGCACTAAAAGTATTAATTCCGACTATATTGTCACCATTAGGTCCATAACTGATTCCAGTATTCGAATATACTGATTTTACATTTGAAATACCATATGATGTTATATCCTTTGCTATTCTATTAATCGTAGTTGATTGTGTAGAAATTCCACTTCTAAAAACTAAAGTTTCATTTTTGATAAATTCTCCCTTTTTATCATAAACAGTCAAAGCTGTTCCTACAACAGGACTTCTTAAAAATGCAGTAGCTCCACTATTACTACCTTCAACATATGAGGGGATCGTTAAACTTAAAGATTGATTAACTTCAATTTCAGTAAATGGTTGTATGTCATACATTGACATTCCCCACTCATTATCATCTGGCAATGCTGAATTATAAGACCCAGATTCTAATCTAAAGTCAAATACTCTAGCAAAACCAATTTCTTTTCCAGGTGCGGTTTCTGAATTTTCTTCAAGCCTTTCATTTCTCAAACTCAATATAAAAGTATTTCCCACTCCTACAGTTGGAGATCTATAAACACTATTTAATTTGAGAGTTGGTCCCGTATTATAAGTTAAAAATTGATTTTCTACAGTTCTAGTAGTTCTTGGTTTTGGCAAATCAATAATAGTATTACCAATTGTCTCAATTTCATATCCTTTTACATACGCTTTTCCTGGAGAAATTCTACATACAGCCAAATCTGCATTAGCAGCAGTTCCTCCTGCAGTAAATTGACCAGGTTCATACAAACCCTGATTTCCTAAATTATTGTTTAATGAATTTACAATAGAAACATTAAATGGTTTTACAATATAATGACCACTCTCATCAAAAGTTCTTCTCGCTAGAACATCAGTTAAATCATCATGAAAAACTGCACCATTTCCTTTGGAAGCACCACCTCTTCTAGTTAATGATGTTTTTAAATTTCCGTTTTCAATCGTTGCTAATTCTACAAAATTATCATCATTAAAATCATCAATAGATTTTTTAAATAAACTTACTGAAATTTGTAGTCTATCTGCTCCTGGAGCTCCATAATTATTAAATCCTTGAGAATTGTCATTAAGAGATTCATCAGCATTTGCATTTATAATCTCTTCGGATACAAATAGACCTACTCTATAACTAGGTTTATTTGTATATTGATCTAATATTAACGATTCTTTGTTTACATTTACAAAGTATCCACGTATAAAATATACTCCTTCTTCAATTTGAAATACCGACCCAGTTGCAGTAGCATCATTGGATAGTGTATTTGCAAAAGGTGTTCCTGAAGCAATAGTAGAATTTCCAAGTAATCCAGAACTAATAATCTGATTACACGTTAAAGATTCCCCATCAGAAAAAGTTTGAGTAGTATTATCTAATCTAGATGATCCAGAATATGAAACATAAAGGGTTACAGAACCTCGTTCAGAATCTTGAGATGATAAAACATTATCAACAACCGCAGTAACTCCAGAAGTTTGACCAGTAATTTTTGTTCCAACTAATTGATCTACATATGCTTCAACAGGAACACCTTGAAAATTATTTGCCAACTGAACCGCATAATATAGTTGAGAATATCCAATATTACCAGGAATTACTTTTGCACCTTCTTTAAAAAAGTGTTGTCCAAATTTTTCTACTTGATTCTGTAAAATCGACTGTAGAGTAGTTAGTTCTCTTGCCTGAACAGGATATCCAGGTTTAAAAAGTACTTTTTGGTAATCATTTGTGGGATCAAAATCATCAAAGTAGGGAGCTACATTGAGGTTCGTTTGTTGTGGCATAATTCTTTAGAACTGCAAGATAACTTTTATGTCTTCTTTTTGATTTGACGATCTTGTTATAGATGGCCTATTATCTACGTATATAATATTTCCAGAATGCTGTTTTACTTCTGGAGAAGCAACACCGCTATTAAAATCCATTCCAAGATAATATATACGATTATTTATCGTGGTTTTGTTATCACTAAAATCACTATCAATAGTTAATGGTAACCCTGTACTTGGTGTAATTGTAAGAGTTCCATCTCCAGATGGAGTTCCTGTAAACTGATTAAGTAAATATCCATATGCTGGATTTGTTTGTCTAACTCCTGCTGTTGTAAATCCTGCAACAGTTCTATCCTGCCACAGTTTTAAAACTCCAGTATTTGAATCATAATTGACAACTTTTCCTACAGCAGTCTGTCCAGTACCCACTGTTTGTATAATAAGAGAATCTGCAGTGAAAGTTGCTGAACTATAACCAACTCCAGTAAGTTTTAATGCAGTTACTGCACTTGCTTTATCTATAGTTAAAACAGATCCTCCTGCGGGAGAATTTGGATTTTCCACAATCCCAATTCTTGAAAATTGGTTACCAGTTATAAAGTCTGGATTTTCATTATCATTTTCGATTCTAGAATATAACAATACACTATATGCACCAAGTTCTCTATAGATGTCGGCACCATGCCCACCTTGTGGAGTTATGATAACATCAAAATCTGGTCTAGTTGTTCCAACTGGAACTCCACCAGATTCAAAATCAACTGTTCCGAAAGTATATCCAGATCCCTGAGAAGATACGTCAATAGTATCAATCTTTGAATCTCCATCAATAGTAATAGTGCATTCTGCACCAGATCCATCTCCTTGAATAGGAACTCTAGTATATGTACTATTTGCTGTTCCCAATCCAACACCACGATTTTTTATTGTTGCAATTTTAATAGACCCATCTACAGCATTTTCTCTAACTAAAGAAGTATCATTACTAGTGCTCCAATCGTTAGGAACTGGTAAAAATTGTGTGGAGTCAAATTTAACAATGTCTGCTGGTTTAATGGTGTATAGATATTTCCAAATATATCCATCACCGCTGGTTCCAGCTAATTTTGGTTCTAGATCAACAAATGTTGGTTCATCTAAAGAAGGTCTACCAAGTGTATTTTCTGGATTAGTTCCATTTTGAAGGCAAATATAAACTCTATAATCACTATTTAAAACATAAAAATTTGAGTTATATAAATTAGTCGATCCAGAAACAGATGCAGTATTTGTTCTACTGTAGTCATGGCGATACATATCATAAGTAGTTCCTGAAGACCAAATTCTTTTAGGAATGACTTGCCTGACATCAGTGGCATTAATTTTTTTAAGGGCGATCATTGTATCCCAATAATCATTCTCCTGATCAAAATTATCTTTTGGTGAGGGTGGAGAATCATTCCAGGTAGCAGAATAATCAGTTGGATTTGGAAGACCAACAAAAGAATAGTAGGAATTACTTGCATTTGCAATCCCTGCAACAAAATTCTTTGCGTTTAATATTCTAACTTGATCAGTTATAATGGCAGCCATTTTTGACAGACTTTTTTATTATTTATTACAGATAATCATGTGAATTTTTTAAACCTTATATACTTGGTTCTATAAAGTTTAGAAGAGGTTGATATTCCTGTTAATTCATTTGTTCCAATTCCAGATAAAGTATTTGCTGGATAAGAAAGTTGTTTAGTTCTTCCAGTTAAGATGACCTTACCCCAAGAATATTCACCAAGGAATTCCGCAGTTGATAATCCAGAAATTCCACTAGGATAGATGTTAGTATTCACACTTACTTTAACAACTGTTGTACTAATTCCAGAAATATTTTGAGTTGTTAATTCTGAAGAATTGACAACATACACATTATCAATAAATTCAGATCCAATTCCAATAATTGTAGAATTGTCAGTTCCAAGGGATGTTACGCTTGTAGTTGCTGATCCCAAATTAGAATTTCTTACGATAAAGTAATCTCCAGTGGATATTCCACTTAAAGTTACTGCAGTTCCAACTAAATCAGTATTTCTCATTTCAGAACTGAATGGAATATGAAGGTGGAACATCATTCCTGTTGATCCAACACCAACAGACGTTGTTCCAAGACCAACAATTATTCCAGAATCTCCAAAATATTGAGAATTTAATACATCATTTGTTTCGGTTTGTTTTGCAGGAGGACCAATAAGAACTAACGGTGGATTAGTTTGAGTATATCCAACACCAGGATTGGTAATAGTAATTCCGGTGACAACTCCATTAGTAATTATTGATGTTGCTGTTGCTGTGGTAGACCCAATACCAACACTAACATCAGGTGCTGTAGAATAACCAACTCCACCGCTGGAAATTGATATTGACGTAATTGTACCTGCAGTAGATACAACAGCAGTTGCAGAAGCACCTACAGTGGTCTCAGAGGACAGTAGTGTAATATTCTTTCTATAGGTTTCTCTAACATTAGAATCTACATTCTCATTATTAAGATCAAATAGAGGTCTTAGTCTATCAACATATATTACTGTTGATCCAATACCAACACTATTAATAATATTTGCTGTTGGATTAATAACTGGTTCATAGATTTCTCTATCTTTACCGACTTCTTGTCCATTGATAATTTTATCTTCAGTTTGTCTACACCAAGTAATAGGTCTTTCTAAAGTTGTATCTCTAGTTGTTCCTGGTCCAAAATATGGAAGAGTTTTAGAAGAATTGACACTTGAAATAGTGCTTATTGTTCTAGGATTCTCTTGTAAATATGATTCTTGATTTCTATCTGGATCATAATTTAACTCAACAGAATCTCCGTATTTTATTGTTTCAATAACTTCTCTATCAATGATATCCAATTCATCTCCACTTCCTTTATAAAAATTAATTTTAAGTGTGTCACCGATCTTTAAAGGTTCCGTAAATGTTATTTGATTTCCACCATTAAAAGTATAAGATAATCCGGGAATTTGAAGTATCTCGTTAACAAAAACTAGAAGTAATTGATCAAGTTCAATCTTAGAACCTTTAGACGTGAGAATAGATATTGGGATTCCGGATCTCAATAATGGGAAATCAATTCTAGTTCCATCAATATAATTTGATACATCATCAAGAGTTTCTATAACACCCAAAGACCAACCAGTAAATTCATCATTATTAACTTTTTCAATAGTTAATTCAAATTGATTTGATGTCACAAAAGAAGAAGATGTTGGAATTCCTGTAGATCCTCCAAAAGGTATCGTCAATGTATTACCATTACCATATCCATATCCAGTATTTCTTATTTCAAAATCAATTACACTAGATCCTTGTCCAACAACAATGTCAATGGTTGCAGCACTTCCTATTCCAGATGAACTAGATGTATGAGTTAGCGCGATTCCTGAATATGAGAGAGGGTCATCAATTACAATTTCAAGTGGTTTGTTGACTTTTCCACATCTTGCATAGAAGTGTTCTCTAGTAGAAATTCCTGTGTTTATTTCAAAAGATGTTGAATCAACAACTCTTAAAACATTAGATCCATCTACTGCTGGATCATGACCACTATCTGAGTTGTTATTGACTCTTGGAGCAATAATAGCAGGTTGTGCCACTCCACCACTTTGATAGAATGTTGGAACAGTAGAAACTCCAACGTTGATCACAAATTCTGTTGAACTATTAACTGCAGTTACTTTAGAACCACAATATGCTGGATCAGTTGTTCTTGGATAAACATGAGTAGAAGATCCACCATCTAAACCACATGTAAATGCCAATCCAGTAAGAATAACATCACTCTTTTGTCCTGTAGTAGACAGGTTATGTGCAGCAGACGTTGTAACTGTCATGATACCAGTTACGTTATCATAAATTGCAGTTGAAACACCGACCGGACCAGAACCAGTATAATTACATGTAAACGCAATTCCAGAAACAATAATACTTTCACCAATCGACAATCCATGACT
>WLWF01002777.1_pt1 | contig 12175 bp, 6 predicted proteins | sample 6718331 | NCBI WGS metagenome assembly WLWF01 (sample SAMN12718692, study PRJNA515312) | sponge metagenome | isolation source: marine sponge | host: Mycale hentscheli | place: New Zealand: South Island, Marlborough, Capsize Point | collected 2003-05-01
AAGCGGCTGCTCCAGAAGAGTTTAATGTTTTTCTCAGTACAAAACTGTTAAAGTATTTAACTTCTATAGTTGCTGCCATAATTTATTATTACTCATTTATTAATCTAATTACTTATAAACCTGTCCACCAAGGCTCTCCCCGTGCTTGTTGCACAGTAGATCCTGCTGTAAATATTACATTTTTTATTTCAACCGCATAGCCATTAATGTTCACACCATTTCTTATGCCTGGCCCAGTATAATTTACAGTTGTAGTTCCAACTGCACAAGTAAAAGAAAGTGTAGCAGGAAAAGGATAAAAACCACTAATAACTGATAGATCAGTTATAGATTGTTTTATAGGTTGATCAGCACTAAACGTAGTTGATCCATCACTTATTTTAGCAAAAAAAGCTTGAGATTCTGAAGGTGCATTAGGATTAAATCTAAGACTACTAAAACTTATAAATACATCTATTGTATCTCCAATATTAGCTAAATAAGTTCCGCTTATTGACATTGTACCTTGTTGTGTGCCTATTGGTGGTCCTATCCAAGCCGTGCCTTTATATTCACAAGGATATGCTGGTTCAACGCCTGCAGCTATACTAGCATAATAAGCAATTTTTTTACCTCCTGCATCAAATTGTGCAACCCATTTTCTATCGTTTTCTCCTCTACTACCTTTTGTTATTCCGTACATACTTGTTGTAACATTTAATGCTTCATCTAGTCTTTGTCCTGGATATATACCAGAAGCATTAGGACTTGCGTTGTCATTACCAAAATAATTAATATCTTCACCTATATATGAATGCCATTTTGTAGATGTAGTATGAGGCAAATAAACATTAGTTAAATCAGCATCAGTATAAAAATGTGATACATATCTCATATAAGCTTCTTTAGCAAAAACTACTTGAGGAAAAGTAAGTTGCGCTTCTGCTTCTTCTCTTGAGTCAAAACCTTGGCTAATTCTATATCTAAAACTTTTACCTTGATAAAAATCACCATAGCGTAAATACACTTGTTGATTCATTTTAGATTTTTGATCAGTACCATAAGTAGCTCCTGTTGGTATATTAAACACTGTTAATGCGGGATTTACATTACCCGCAGTATTACCACCATAAGGATATCTAACTACTAATCTATATTCTCCAAAAGCGTCAGGAGCGTCTGGGTTCTCAACACCACCACTTAATCTATATGCTTGATTTTTACCAACAGCAAAAACTCTTCTACCTGTAACACCATAAAAAGTATCAAAACCTATATGATCAGTAGTACCAGGCGGTGTATTGCTAGTATATGTACCCTCCATAGAGTCTGAGACTGTAAATGTTTGAGATTGACCTGAAACAGTTTGAGCTTCTTTATTGTCAAAAATAATACCATTACCTTGGTATTGAACACTTGAGCGATCATTTGTTGATCTACCATTAACTAATATTCCGCCTTCTTGTGTTCCACCAAACTGTATTGGTCTTCCTTCTATATCTGTAGCAGTAGTAAAATCATCTGCTGAAGATGCTCTATATTGTAAATAAGTTGGCCATGCAGTGGCTGGTTTATCACCTGTATCTCCTTGATAATCACTAAAAACGTAATCTACACCTATAAAAGCAGTACCTTGATTTAACGTGTCTAGTTCGTTATTAGTAGTAGAGGGTCTTAGTTTAGTATTTGCATTTGTTGTTTGTCTACCATAGGGTCCAAATGTAACAATACCATTAGATCCAGAACTACCAAGATTAAGCTGTACACCACCTCGTGTTGTAGCGGTAGTAAGAGATATCTTATTAGTTCTTATTGTGTTCCACCAATACCATGTTTCACTACCCTCTGTTTGAGCTGTTTGTACTCTATTTAAACCAGTAGTAGGCCAATAGTTGGGAGGAGTATTTACACCAGTGTTAATAGTGATATTTTCTCTTGGATTTACTGGTATTTCAGCTGGATTAGCACCATCTTTTTGAAGTAAAGGTGCAGCTTGATAAGCGTTTAATATATCAGTTTCTTTTGCCCATATAAATGTAGACGATTCAGCGCCAGCATTAATTAATAAATTTTCAAAATTACCAAAATTTTCATTAAGTGGTTCTGCTGTAAATCCAGCACCAGCATTTATTGTTACAGGACAATCAGCATATGCAATACCATTATAAGTTTCAGAGGCATTTTGTATATACCCACTATCTCTTAATTGAACAGTTAAACTTATTCCTGTAGGAAACAAATCAGTATTATTTAATAGTTCACCATCTTGATTTATTTCTATCAAAGGTACACCATTTTCAAGATCTACTGAAGGGTTTTGATTTAACACATGCCAAGATAAACCTAGTTGTTGATCAACTGGACTACCATTTACCCCTAAAAATTGTTTAATAATAGTTTGACCAGGAGTAGGGTTTAAATCATCAGTTGTACAGTTTGTAATAGTTGGTTTTATATTTCTTAATTTACCTGTAGCTGTAACTGGCGTTATTATATTTGTATCTACATCAGTTACTTCTTCAAATAAAAACTCGTAAGTATCTATATTAAATGAATCAGGACCATATGTAAAGTTTTCATTATTATTTATTACAATAAAATACTTAAATGGTTGAGAATCAGTATTTTTTATCAATGTAAATTTATTAGACACATCAACACCGTCTGATCTAGTTACACTAAAACCATCTTGTGCTACAAAACCACCATTAGCAGTATATTGAGCTAATGTAATAGCTCCTTTTATATTACTATTACTTATAATAGACCTTGTACCAGCCGCATTTGTTTTATATGGATAAAAAGGTTGATCAGGTAGTGAAGTAACTGTAGTGTATGATCCTGTAAACGATTGATTAGGTGATTGGCCTTGTTGTATATTTTCATATAAATTAAAAACCCAATCATCAGTAGAAGCGTCTGTGGTGTTTGTTACACCTGAAGCAGCTGAATTACCACCTAATATAGCTGTGTTTAATTGATGAACAGTACCTGTTGATGATGTTTCATAATAAATATCCAATAAAGAATCAAAAGGTTTTGTTTCATATATACCTAATAAAAGATTATATGCTGCTCCTTGTGTGCCTACAGGTAAAGAACCTATTGGCAATGCTTCATCTTGTGATAATCTAGCTATTTCAGGGTTTGATATTGATTGATATATTTCACTAAATACTACACTAGTAGTATTGTCAAATAAATCATTTTGTTTACCAATAGTAGCAACTGTACTAACGCTAGGTATAACATTACTAGCAGATGAAGGATTATATTGTTGATTAAAAGCTGGCGCAGTACTAGCATCAGGAGAAACTCTACCATATAGTTCCACAGCACTTCTAAATTGTTGTTGTTCTGGGCCTACTTCTGTTAAATCTCTTGGTACTTTGTTTATATTGTCGTTTAATAAAACAATAGTATTAATAGTATTTTCAGGATCTTCAGTTACACTTATATCTTTAGGATAAGGATTTAATATACCAGGTAAATAAACATTATAATATTCTTGTTCTTGTTGTTTAACTACAATTTTATATGAATACCAACCAAGTGGATTATAATCAGAACTAGTAGGATCACCGTTATATACACCTGGTACTAAAGACTGTAAATTAGGTCTACTTACTGGTAATGGTTGATTAAATAAAACTTTTATAGAATCACCTATCCAAGAGTTTATATTATTAGTAGCACCAGTTATATCAACAACATTGTAAGGAAAATATATAGTATCACCAGAAAGTTTTAAACCATCAGCATCTTCTTGTTGAGATGTAGCAGATGAAAGTATTGTAGTAGATGATCTACCATATTTATCAGATAATATAACACCTATTTGATAATTTCTATTTTGTTTTAAAGTATGCATTGGATATTCTACTGACGAAGTAGTAGAAAGCGATGGAGAAAACTCATTACTAGTTATAGGTATAGAAAAATCTGTATATTTTTGAGACGCAGTAGCATTATAATTTATAGATGCTGGTGGCGTGTGTTTGTTTTGAAAGTTACTATAAACAAGTCTATTACCTATTATTTCTTGACCTTGAGCTCTTACAGGAATTTTATCATAAACTCTTACTAATTCAGAATCAGGCAATGTTTTAAAAGGCTTTGTACTTTGATAGTCATATACAATAGTATCAGTATTAACACCATCCACAGTACTTAAACCTGTAAACTCAGATGCTTGTATTGTATCTACAACTTTAACAGCTAAAGAATCAGACTCTTTATATAATATTTCTATTTCAGACACATGAAATGTTGATGCTAAGTCTTTTCCTAATATACCAAAAGCAGCTGGTTGACCGTTTGTTTCTGATGGTGGCGTAGGTATTTGAAGAAAAATGTTATTAACTTTATTAGCCATAAAATCAACAACAGTACTTCTATAGGCGTTTTGTTCGTCTTTAGTGTTTCCAGCTAAAACAGGATTTGCAGTACCTAAAAAATAACCATCTTGTTGAGGTATAAAAGCGGCTTGAGTAAAAGGCGCCATTAAAGAATATGTATTATCTATATATTTAAATCTATAACTAAATCTTACAAATTTATCTTCTAAAAAATCTGGATCACCATTAAAACTAGCATTATAATTAGCATTAGCTGAACCATCAGGATTTGTTTGTGCAGTAGCATCTAACATACTAGTTACATATTTACCATAAGTTGTTGCTGGTAATGTATTAGCATTAAACAATATAGTAGTATTAACAGGAATAATACCTGTTGTAGGTGCACTAATAGTTAATGTAGGAGAACTATAGCTTACAATAACTGTACCAGCAGCTATACCTGTAGATGCTGTAACAACAGCGCCTGTTAAATCTGTAGGGTTTACTCCTTGTAAAGTACTTGACGGAATATTAATAGTTGTAACCGCAGAACTAGTAGGCGTTGTAGGGTCAGTAGCACCTTGACCACCATTTACATTATAAGCAGCTGTTTTTTCATAATATAAATTAATAGGTTGATAAGGAGCATATGTTGCTACACTAATTTGTTCTTCTGTAGTATAAAAACTATTAGTTGTTGAAGAAGTTGCATTGCTTGTAGCATTATTTAAAGTTATTTTTCTAGGTTGGTTTCTATTATCTGTCCAAAAAAGTATACCTTCTAATAAATTTACATTTAATATAGGTTTATTTTTAGAAAAATTTAAAAATGCTCCAGATAAAAGCATAAGAGATTGACCACTAGCTACGTTATGTTGAAATACATAGTTGTTTGCTGTTGTAGAATAATTTAAGTTTTGAACTATATAATTGTTTTGAGTTTCATCGTAATCAGTTAAAAATACATATATATTATCAGATAAATTATCAGTATACATACCAATAGCAGTAAGATTACAATTACAACCTGATAAAACTTTAAAGTCAGCTATCTCTACGTTACCTAAAACATTTTCTAACGCTCCAACGTCGGCACCTTCAGATTTACTTACCTGTATATTATTTCCTTCACGATATTCACCATTTGGTAACAACCTGGCATCCAGGTCTTTATTCATTTTGGACTTAATAAAAGAATTTTTAACTTCTGCCATTTAATTTAGTTTTTAAGCCACTTGGATTTGCCCCTCATTATTTGAACAAACTCATTAGATTTAATGTTAGATAATCTTATTTTTGCATTTCTTAACTTAGCACTTTTTTCTCTACGTAATCTTTGTACAATATATTCAGGTTGATTTATTTTTGAAGCAATTACAGCGTGCATAATATAAGCATAAACAGCTTCTTCAGCTAGTTTAGGTACTCTCATTTCTTGATCATAAGATAAACCATCAGATATATATTCTAATATTATTAATTTATCTTTTAAATCACTAGAAAAAGACATCTTACCATCTCTATTGTTTATTGTAAACCATCCGTTTATTTGAGATATTTCTGGTTGCATGCCATATAGTTGGCCATAACCTAGTAATCCACTTCCATATATACCCCATAAACCATCAGATATTAATCTACCTGTTATATCGTTTCTTATTTCTTGTAATAAAGCACTATCAATAGCAGCATATCTTTCTTCTGTTATAGATGTACCAGTAATATCTTGACCTTGATTTGTTTGTGTTGGTATACCTTCAGCATCTTGTATTGGTTTTGTATAAGGATTTGATGTAAGTGTTGTTGGATATATAATGTGTTTTATTCCTTTATCATCTATCCAAGAAACATTAACATAGTTAACATAGTCTTGTGGAAGTGGAACACTTAAATTATGAGGTATTGTTAGTTCTTGTGAATGTATACTTCTTAATGTATCATAACTAAATTCTTGTAAAGCTCGTTTAGTATGAAACACAACATCTGTTCTTTTTACATTTGATATTAATTTACCAGCACCAACATATGCTACTAAAAAGTTATTAACTATTTCATTTACTTTTATATACTGATACTCACCATAGTTATCTTGAACAACTTTACCTAAAGCATCTTCATTACCAAACTCACCACCGTTAGCAGTTAATAATTGTATAACTACATATGTACCAGTAGCTTGTGCTGGTAAAGTAAATACGTTATTAACAACAGTATATGCAGTTGTATATTCTGTAAAAGTACCAGATAATCCATTAGCACTAGTATATAATCTAAAATTATTATCATTATATAAAGCATTTGCTGGATCACTAGCCCCAAATATAATATCAGTATTAAACGTTGAAGTAAAAACTGTTTGATTATTTGTAGCAACAAATACTTGGGTACCTGCGTAATATTGTGCGTTTGTTTCTGTTATTAATCCTCCATTAGGTGTTGCCATAATTTAGCTTTTTTCATTTATTTCTTCAGACTGCACTTGTTGAGATGCAGCTTGAACAATTTGTGGATCTCTTATTACAATACCTGCATATAGTAATATTTTTATTATCAAAGATGTTTGTTCTGATATATGTATTTCAAAATTTCTAGATCCTGTAGGAGAAGCAGATGGATCAAAAGGAGAGCTGTTATATACATATTGACCTAAAGAACCTACATCAAAGCCCCAAATAGGTGGTGCAGGTTTTTTAATAAATTCAACTTGTATATCACCATCTGTAACTATGTCATTAGGTAAAACATATAAATAATTATTCTCATATAAATATGCAGGAAAAGTTTTTGTTGGTTTTGTTAGTAAAGATTTATTTATAGTATAAAAATCATTTCTATCTAATCTTTGAACTAATACTTCGTTTCTATAAGTAACTGTGCCTAGTCTATAAAAAGGCGTATCCGAAGTAGGTTCTACATTATTACCATATATATCAATAGTAGGTAATGTCCAGTATGCAGGAGGTCCAGTAACATAACTAGCGTTACCGTAAGTTTTAAAAATAGCCATTTTTTCATCAATATTCTCTACTCTATCAGCATAATCAGTATCTGTTTGAGGTATACGTATTTGTTGGTTTATATCCTCAAAATACTTTTCAAATATTTGTAGTTGAACCTGAGTACCTATATTGTTAAACTCTGTAGGTGTCATATAACCTCTTTGCTCTTTGTTTAATATAAGTAAAACGGTTTGATAAACAGTGTTTACATTTATAGCCATTTGTTATTTTTATTATAATAAAGGAGGTTTTTACACCTCCCTTATTAGTATTACATGTTAAGAGAGTTTTTTCTCTATAGATTTATATATTTCTAAACCTTCATCTGTTTTAAAGAACGCAGCCATAGCAGCATAAGGGTGTTCATCAAAAGGCACAGTCATTAGTTTCTTGTTGTTTGAAGACCATTTAAATGTTCTTTGATCATCTGCTAAGTGTATAATGCCAGCTTCAGTTGCTTTTATAGCAAAATTTCTAAGCTGTACGTTATCGTCTTTAGCAAGATCTATGAAAAGTTTAGCATCTTGTTTAGCAAATATAAGTAAATCTCTTTTTATTTCCTTAGAACTCATCTCAGATACCTTAGATCCCATTTCAACTCTTAAAATAGCTTCAGCTTGATCAATATCTATATTTCTAGCAATATTTAAAGCATCTATTTCCATTTCTAAGTCTACTAGTTCATCTTTAGCATCTGCTATTGTATCTAATTCTTTATATTTTACATTTAGTAAAGGATGATAAAGCGATAGTATTTTTTGTAAAGACTGTTCTTTTTTTCTTACAGTTAAAGCACCATCTTTAAATACAATATGTCCTAAAGTTGCTTCACCTTTTTGTTCATCTTTAAACGGTGAATTTTGATTTGTAGCATATCTTATTTCTCTTTGTTCATTTTTTTCATTGTCGTACCATAATAAAGCATGACGTGTTGTATGACGAGAAGGTATTTTTAAAGTTAATGGTTGATTTGCACCTTTTACAAGATATGTTCTATCTTTTATTTCCCAAGATGTATCTTGAGTTGTTTTTTTAGTTTTCATAATATGATATAATTAAATAGTTAATAATAGTAAAGCTGGGGCAAATTAATGCCCCATAACTTTACAAAGTACTTATTAAATTCCTTGGAATAAAACAAAGTTGTTAGCAGCTTGTGTAACTAAACATCTTTCAGATAGGAAATTTACTTCCATAGCATCAAGATTTGAAGTGTAAGCACCACCTGCAGAACCAGTTAACCAAGACTTCATACGTCTGTCTTCTGTTTGAGAAGCTCTATATCTAACGTGTAAGAATGGTCGTCTGATGTTTGTTCCTAGAATTTGGTCATAAACTGTTGAAGTTCCAGCAGGAACTAAAACACCTTCAATTGAAGAGATACCTGTTTGAGCACCTCTAGTAGAAGCGTCATTTAAGTATTTCCAGTCAGTCTTATAAAAATCGTAAGATCCTCTTCGGAAACCACTAAATCCAAGATTTAATGCCATTTCTTCAGAATTTTCAAACAAGCCATAAGCTGTACCTCCTTGTGCTCCGTAAGAAACATTTGAAAGCATGTTATCAAACTCTAGAGAAGTAGATCTATTTAAGAAAAGCATGTTTTCTTCTATAGCTCCTTGAGTATCTAAGTTTTTAAGAATCTCATCAAAGTCATCTATACCAGAAGCACCAGAGAAACCAATCTCTACGTTACCTCTAGCTGTGATAGCAGCGAATAAACCTTGAGTACCACCTAGACCTGTACCAAGACCAGCAACACCTGAACCAGCAGCTGTTAACTCACCTTCAACACATATCATTTCTAAGTAGTCTTCAAAACGTAATCTTGTTTCAGACTCCGCTTTTAAGTACCATAAGTAACCAGTTGTTCCATCTTCTGTAGCAACTTCAACCCAACCTATTTGAGCCATATCAGATCCGTTTATTGTATAAACATTTCTTATAATGATAGGAGAGTTAGAAAATTGAGTAAAAGAAGGAGTGATAGTTACCTGTGGCTGAGCAGCAGGAGCATCAACTAAAGCACCAGCACCAGCGTTAACTGTGGAAGCACCTTTTTGAAATTCTGAACCGTATACAAATATTTTTACAGTTGCACCCATTACAGCGGCACCAAGACCAGCTGTTAAATATGGTTCTACTGTTAAAACACCTGTTGCAGTGTTACTTGCAGATACATAACATTTTGCTTCGTTACCAGAATTATCCATTACTACTATTGTTTGACCGGGGCTAATTACGTTTCGTGTAACGCCTGGAGCAGTAGCAGCAGGAATAGTAATGGTTGGGTTAGCAGCTTGTTGGCCGTTAACACAGTTATCATATGCTATGTGTAATCTGTTTTGTTCTGACCAAATTACTTGGTCTGATGTCATAGGCATTTCAGCGCCTACCATTCTCAAGAATCCAGATAACGTTCTGTTTCCATAACGCTCTACTTCTTGTTCGTATAACTCTGGCAAATATTGTTGAGCAAAATCATTTGCTCCACCATCAAATGCCAAATATGCTGATGCTAGTAACTGCTGATTAGGAGCAGGTACTATCGCACCAAATTGTGGTATTAAAGACATAATTTATTATTTTTAGTTAAATGTTTTCTTTTTTATTTTTAATCTTGAAGAATCAACACCACTAATTGCTTTTACTTTAAAACCATTAACAAATACATCGCCCGTAGCTGTTTGCCTTGGACCATCAGTACTTATGTTTTTGGATTTTGCTAATTGATCTTTAATAGCATCGGTTTTACCTTGCTCATAAAAATGATTAGCAATAGTATCTGCATTTTGTGCAGCATATAATGCTTTATGATAACCTTTAGCATTAGCTATTTCTCCTTCTTTATTAAGAAACTTTCCTATAAAATTTGAAATATCACTTTGGTTATTTGCAACACTACCAGGATCTTTAATACCGTATCTAAATTTTTTATCTCCTAAATTAAAATCAAAACCTTTGAAATTATCGTTTAATAATTCTTTAGTTTTGGTAACAAAACGGTCGTGTTTAACATTATTTACTTTTTGTTCTTCATTGTAGCGGTTGAAAAAGTCAGTAGCTTTTTGTTGGTCTTGAGTAACGCCCGGTCTCAACTTGATCTCGTCGTAATATTTACTCTTGATTTTTTCCAAATAGTTCTTGGCTTTTGCAACTTCTTCTTTATATGCAAGCTTTTTCTTACGAACAGTTCTTGCTTCATCTAATTCTTCATCAATAGCAAAAGAATCTTCTATTATAAAGTTTCTTTCTTCTGCATTTAAATGAGGTTTAGATTGTTTGTAGTATTCATGTAAAAGTGTAGTTTCATCTACATTAGTATAGTCAGCGTTTAATCTAGCGTAGTCTTGTATATCTCCGCCAGTTTCTTCCATAAACTTTACTAATTTTTCTACATTTTCAGGGAGTTTTTGTGTTTCAACTTCCTGTGGTATTTCTTCTTGTTTCGATGAGGTAGTGGTAGTTTCAATGCTTCCATCCACTCCTGCCTCGTCAGGTGTATCGTTTTCATCTGTTATTTCTTGTATAGGCGAATCAGACTCTACTCCTTCGTCGGTGGGCCGTACTTCTTTAACCACTCCTTCGCTGTCTTTACTGTCTTCGGAACTTTCGACAACAGCATCGCTATCATTTGTCTTTTGTGTTTGAACGGCATCTTTTTCTTCTTTTTTAGGTTTACTTAAATCTACCTTAATAATATCAGGTATTTTTTCTTCACCTAAGTTTTTTATTTTTTTTGCACTTTTTATTTTAAACTCTCCTTCTTTTTTAGTAGGAGTAGTATCAGTAGCAGTAATTTTTACTTCTTCTTCTTTTGTTTTTACTTCTTCTTGTTTAGACATAATATAATAATATAAAATTAATAATAACTCTTAATTAGGACCAAATTGCTCTAGTCCAAAACCATCTAAATTATCATTACCTGCTGATTCAAAATTTTGAGGTAATAAATCATTTTGTCGTTGGTTTATAAGTTCACTTTGTTGTGTACCTTGTATTTTAACTCTTGTATCTTTACGATCTTCTATTGATTGTTCTTTTTGTTTTTGTACTTCAGCTTGCATTTCTGCTAGTTTCATTTGATACTCAAACTCTTCAGCCATTAATTCTTTTTTAATTAAAGCTTCTTGTTGCATCCTTTGTATTTCAAAATCAGATTTAGCTTTTTCAATTTGCATTTTTGTTTCAGCAACAGCTTGTTCTTTTTGAACATCAGCCATAGCTGCTTTTTCAGCCGACTGTGCATTAGCTTGTGCTTGTGCTTGAATATTTTGTAACTGATCAATTCTTGCTTGTTCTGCTTTTTCTTTTTGTTTTAATTTAAGCATTTGATTAGCAAGCTTAATATTTTTTATTTCACGTATATCAATTGCATCTTCTAATCCAATATTTTTAGCTTGTAAAGCTATTTGTATATTTTGTTCTAATAAACTTTTTTCTTCTTCTTCTGGTTCTAGTTCTAAAAATATACCAAAATCATGAAGAGCTAAATCTTCAATTTCTTCTAACGTGTTTACATTAAAAGTATTTATACTACCTATTAATGATTCTTTTGTTAAAGGAAAATTTAACATATCTGTAACTCTTAAGCTTATGTTTTCACAAACTCTTACAGTTAAATACATTAATGACTGTAATATATGTCTAGTTGCTGTATTAGAGTTTGCTGCTGCTAGTTTTTGTAAACCAACTAAAGCATTTTTATCAGGTGTACTACCATCTCTTGCTTCATTTAAACCAGTTACATCACGTATCATTTGTAAGTAGTATTGATATGTCTGTATCATAGCTGATATTTTTGACATGCCATTTGAAGTCTGTAATTCTTGAATAGGTACTTTACCTCTATTTAAT
>WLWF01002778.1_pt1 | contig 12163 bp, 10 predicted proteins | sample 6718331 | NCBI WGS metagenome assembly WLWF01 (sample SAMN12718692, study PRJNA515312) | sponge metagenome | isolation source: marine sponge | host: Mycale hentscheli | place: New Zealand: South Island, Marlborough, Capsize Point | collected 2003-05-01
GCGAAAACAAAATACTTGCCGAAGAATCCGGCCAGCGGCGGTATGCCCGCCATCGAGAACATCAGAACCGTCAGCGCCAATGCAATCGCGGGGTTGGTTTTTGAAATACCAGAAAGATCATCGATGCTTTCCACATAGCGATCCTTGACCCGCATGGACAAGATGACCGCGAAAGTCCCGACATTCATGAACAGGTAGATCAGCATGTAATAGATCATGCCGCGGGCACCCTCTTGGGTCCCAGCAACAAGGCCGATCAACGCATATCCAACATGACCAATCGAACTGTAAGCCATTAGCCGCTTGATATTGTTCTGGGCGATGGCGGCAACCGCACCCCAAAGCATCGAGGCGACACAAATGACGGTCAAAACCTGTTGCCATTGGACTATCAGGTCATCGAATGGTCCAACCAGGATGCGGAGGAATAGACTGAGTGCCGCAATCTTAGGCGCAACCGAGAAGAACGCAGTTACTGGTGTCGGCGACCCTTCGTAGACATCGGGCGTCCACATGTGGAAAGGCACGGCTGACACCTTGAAGGCAAAGCCGCAAATAACGAACACAATGCCAATAATCACGCCGACATTGTCTTGGCTTCCAGTCAGCGCATCGGCCAATCCAGCGAAAGATGTAGTGCCAGAGAATCCGTAAACCAGCGACGAACCGTACAGCAAAAGCCCTGACGCCAATGCCCCGAGGACAAAATATTTTACCCCGGCTTCGGTCGCTTTCAGATTGCCTCGGTTGAACGCCGCTAGAACGTATAGCGCCAGACTTTGCAGTTCCAGCCCGACGTAGAGAGAGATCAGATTGTTGGCTGAAACCATCATCATCATGCCGAGGACGGCGAAGATCATGATCACTGGTAATTCGTAACGCGCAATGCCTTCATTGCGCGCCCACGGCAATGCCAAGAGCATAGCGAGACCGGCACCAAGAAGAATAAGCAGTTTCGCAAAGGCGGTGAAATCATTAACCAAAAACAGGCCGTTAAAAGTCACCGTACCAACACCATCACCTGTCGCATTCGTAGACAACGCAAGGACCGCAGCCACCGCAAAGGCTAGAATCGCGAGCATGGTCACGCCACGCACGGGATCTTTCTTGCGGAAGACACCAACCATCAGCAATGCCATTCCGGCGATGGCCAGGAATATTTCCGCATAGGCTGGAGTAAGGTTCGGTAGGGCTGTCATTTCATTCTCCCCTATCGACCCAAAGCCAAGCGAACGCCGTCAACGAGGCCAGATGCCAACGCATGAGCATCCAGAGCGGCGTGATAATCAGTTACAAGCTTCGTCACAGATGCTTCCATCACGACCAAGAACGACATCGGATACACACCCATCCACATCACGACGACACACAGGGGCGCAAAAATGATGATCTCGCGGCGCGATAGATCAAGCATGTCTTTGAGGTCTTCTTTGACAAGTTCGCCGTAAATCACCCGGCGGTAGAGGTACAACATGTACGTTGCACCAAGAATGACTCCGGTGGCGGTCAAAAGAGCAACCCAGGTGTTAACCTGAAACACGCCTGTCAAAATGAGAAACTCACCAACGAACCCAGAGGTTCCGGGCAATCCGACCGACCCCATCATCATCAGCATGAAGACAAAGGCATACTTGGGCATATTGTTGACCAAGCCGCCATATCGACCGATTTCTCGCGTATGAAGGCGGTCATAAACCACACCAACACAGAGGAACAAAGCGCCGGATACCACGCCGTGGCTGAGCATTTGATAAATCGCGCCCTGCACCGCCTGCTGGGTCGCGGCAAAAATGCCCACGGTGACAAAGCCCATATGCGCAACCGACGAATAAGCAATCAGCTTCTTCATGTCTTCTTGGGCTAAGGCGACCAGTGACGTGTAGATCACCGCGACAATGGACATTCCATAAACCAACGGCGTGAAGTACTCGCTGGCCAGGGGCAGCATGGGCATGGAGAACCGCAGGAAGCCATAGGCTCCCATCTTCAATAGAACCCCGGCCAGAATAACCGAGCCCGCTGTCGGCGCTTCCACGTGAGCATCGGGCAACCAGGTATGAACCGGCCACATCGGTACTTTGACGGCAAACGAGGCAAATAGGCCGAGCCACAACCAGAATTGCATCTGGAATGGGAATTCAGTGGTCATCAATGTCGGAATGTCGGTCGTACCGGCAACGAAATACATCGCCAGGATCGCGATCAGCAGCAGAACTGAGCCAGTCAACGTATAGAGGAAGAACTTAAACGCCGCGTATACTCGGCGCGCGCCACCCCACACCCCGATGATCAGGAACATCGGGATCAACACGCCCTCGAAGAAGACATAGAACAGCACCATGTCGAGGGCGCAGAACATGCCGACCATCATCGTTTCGAGCACCAGAAATGCGATCATGTATTCCCGGACGCGGGTTTTTATCGCATCCCAACTGGCGAGCACACACAAAGGCATAAGGAACGTCGACAAAATGACGAACAGCATCGAGATGCCGTCCACACCCATATGATAGCTGATACCAAACTGCGGGAACCAGGCTGCCTGTTCCACGAATTGGAAATCAGCTGTACTGGAATCAAAATTGATCCAAATCAGCAGCGAAACCAAAAATGTTACGCTAGTTACCCACAACGTTAGCCAGCGGCTCTGGCGCGCGACAATTTCTGGATCTTTATCGCGAACGGTCAACAAACACAGCACGCCGAAAAGAGGCGCAAAGGTAATGGCACTCAGAAGAGGCAAACTCTGAATAAAACTATTCATCACCTAGCCCCCAACCATGATCCACGACACGAACAGGGCAATCCCAATGATCATGGCGAAGGCGTAATGATAGAGGTATCCGGTTTGGACAGCGCCCAAGCGGCGCGCTCCAGAGATGATGGAAGAAGAAATACCGTCGGGGCCGAAGCGATCGATCGTTCCTTCGTCTCCCCGCTTCCACAGCAGATTACCGATCCAAAAAGCCGGGCGTACGAACAAGAAGTCGTAGAGTTCGTCGAAGTACCATTTGTTCAGCAGGAATTGATAAACACCTGGGAATTTCGCAGCCAACTGACCAGGAATTTCTGGTCGACGCATATACATGTGGAACGAAAGGCCAAGACCGAGGGCTGTCACAACCATCGGTGACCACACCACCCAAGCCGGAACATGATGCGCAGCTTCAATCGGGTCTTCGCCCACAACAGCTAAGGCGTCACGCCAGAAGTCGAAACGTCCATCGCCAATAAACAAGTCATAGCCAATGTAACCGGCGAAAATCGCACCAATCGCTAAGCCAGCCAGCGGCAAGGTCATCACCAATGGACTCTCGTGGACGTGGTCCATTGTCTCTTTGTCTGCTCGGGGCTCGCCATGGAAGGTCATGAACAACAAGCGGCCCGAATAGAAGGCGGTCAGAAGCGCAGCCCCAATCCCCATGATGAAGGCATACTGACCGACACTCGTGTGTGCGCCATAGGCTGCTTCAAGGATCATGTCCTTCGAGTAGTACCCGGCGAACGGTGGCACAGCGACCAAGGCCAAGGTCCCAATCCACATCATCGCATAGGTGACTTTTACGTGCTTCCAAATGCCGCCCATCTTACGCATGTCCTGTTCGTCGGACATCGCATGGATGACGGAACCAGAACCAAGGAACAGAAGCGCCTTAAACCAGGCATGGGTCATGAGGTGGAAAATCGCCGCAGGATACGCACCCACACCGCAGGCAAAGAACATGTAGCCAAGTTGTGAGCAGGTTGAGTACGCGATCACACGCTTAATATCGTTTTGGACGCAGCCAATGGTGGCCGCGAAAAAGGCCGTGGACGCACCAACAATCGTCACCACTTCCAGAGCCGACGGTGCGAACTCAAACACTGGCGACATACGAGCAACAAGGAATACGCCCGCCGTCACCATCGTCGCGGCATGGATAAGCGCTGACACCGGTGTTGGGCCTTCCATGGCATCAGGCAACCACGTGTGGAGTAACAATTGGGCCGATTTGCCCATCGCGCCGACAAACAGCAGCAGCGAAATCAACGTCAGCGCATGGCCCTCAATGCCAAAGAAGGTGACCGTGTCATCCGCATGTGCCGGTACTGCGTTAAAGATGGTGTCAAAGGTCACCGCGTCGAACAGCATGTAGATGCCGAAGATGCCTAGTAGGAACCCGAAGTCACCAACCCGGTTGACGACAAAAGCTTTGATGGCAGCGGCGTTGGCCGTCGGCTTTTTAAACCAGAAGCCAATCAGCAAGTAGGAGACAACTCCGACGCCTTCCCAGCCGAAGAACAACTGCACCAGGTTATCTGCCGTTACCAGCATCAACATGGCGAAAGTGAACAGCGACAAGTAAGCCATAAATCGGGGTTTTGAGTCGTCGTGACTCATATAGCCGATGGAATAGACGTGGATCAGTGATGACACGCAGGTCACCGTCATCACCATAACGGCGGAGAGCGTGTCAAACCGAAGCGCCCAGTCGGTTTCAAATGTCCCTGAGTTGATCCAACTCATGATCGTGACGACGCGCTCGTTGCCGCCGACAGCGACATCGAAGAACAAAGGGATCGACAGTACGGCGGCAGAGCCGACGCCCAGGCATGTGACGATTTGCGAGGCGCGATCGCCAATCTGGCGGCCAAAGAACCCGGCGATGATAGCCCCGAGGAGGGGTAGGAAAATTGCGGCGGCTTCCATGACGGCCCCTACCCCTTCAACTCGTTAATGTCTTCAACGGCAATCGATCGATGGGCGCGGTAAAACACAACAACGATGGCCAAACCGATGGCCGCTTCAGCAGCAGCAACAGTCAACACAAGCATTGTGAATATTTGTCCGACGAGATCACCGAGATAGGATGAAAACGCGACAAAGTTGATGTTTACAGCAAGCAGCATCAATTCGATCGACATCAGAATGACGATCAAGTTTTTCCGATTAAGGAAAATTCCAAAAATACCGAGAGTAAAGAGAATCCCTGCGACAATCAGGTAATGGGAAAGAGTAACGGCCATTATTGCAGCCCCTTCCCTGATTCAACTTTGACAACCTCAAGCGTGTCGCTGGGGCGGCGTGCGTTTTGTTCACTAATAACCTGCTTGCGCACGCCCGTTCTGGTGCGATGCGTAAGGACAATTGAACCAATCATCGCGACCAGCAGAATGATGCCGGAGGCCTGGAACAGGTAAACGTAATCCGTATAGAGGATAAGACCGAGCGCTTCCGTATTGCTAATGGCACTGGGGTCCGGAGCTGGCGCCGCGCGCATCGCCTCTGCGCTATCAGACATCACCCAACCGGCAAACACGATTATCAACTCAGCTAAAAGTATACCGCCAACCAACAAACCGACGGGCATATACTTAAAGAAGCCTTCGCGAACCATTGTGATGTTGATGTCGAGCATCATCACGACAAAGAGGAACAAAACCGCGACGGCACCGACGTAAACAATAACCAATATCATCGCGACGAATTCAGCACCGAGTAAAACAAACAGACCTGCGGCATTGAAGAACGTAAAGATCAGCCACAAAACCGAATGCACTGGGTTACGTTGAAAAATAACGTTCAATGCCCCAACGATGGCCAAGGCTGCGAACAGATAAAAGGCGAGCGTTGCCGCAATCATTGCGCGCCCCCTGCGATCATCTCCGCCTTATGTTCAAATGCCTGCCGCATTCTTCTTCCCCGTCTGCTGCCGTCGACTAACGATATGGCGCGTCGAGCTCGAGCCGTTTGGCCAGCTCAGGCTCCCACCGGTCACCATTGGCCAGCAGTTTGTCTTTGTTGTAGAGCAACTCTTCCCGTGTCTCGGTCGCGAACTCGAAGTTCGGCCCTTCGACAATCGCATCCACCGGACAGGCCTCTTCGCAGAAGCCGCAGTAGATGCACTTCGTCATATCAATATCGTAGCGCGTGGTGCGCCGACTCCCGTCTTCACGGGGCACGGCTTCAATCGTAATCGCCTGCGCTGGGCAAATGGCTTCGCAAAGCTTGCAAGCAATGCAGCGTTCTTCCCCATTGGGATAACGCCGCAACGCGTGCTCCCCACGAAAGCGAGGACTTAGCGGCCCTTTCTCGAACGGGTAGTTCAAGGTCACCTTCGGCCCGAACATGTACTTCAGCGTTAACCACATTCCGCTCAGCAATTCACTGAGTAGGAAAGAACGGGCGGTGCGATCTATGAAAGCCATTTTTAATTCCGTCCCTTACGCCGGTACTTTATCGAAATACACGAGGAACCCGGCGGTCAAGGCCAGCCAGATCAACGAGAGCGGAAGGAAGACTTTCCACCCGAGACGCATCAATTGGTCGTAGCGATAGCGCGGGAACGTTGCCCGCACCCAGATAAAGATAAACAAACAAAATGCGATCTTGGCCGCGAACCACACCACACCCGGGATCAAATTCCACGGCGCCACGTCATAGGGCGGCAACCAGCCGCCCAAGAACAAGATCGAGACCATGCCACTCATCATGATCATGTTGGCGTACTCGCCGAGGAAGAACAGCGCGAACGACATAGATGAGTATTCGGTCATGAAGCCCGCAACCAGCTCAGACTCAGCTTCGGGCAAATCAAACGGATGACGGTTTGTCTCCGCCAACACAGAAATAAAGAACACCACGAACATCGGCAGATGCGGAATGAAGTACCAGCCAGGCAGGAAACCAAACAGCGGCTCGGCTTGGGCTTCAACCAAGGCCGACAGATTCAAGGTATCAGCTGTCATCAACACCGTAATCATGATGAAGCCGATGGAGACTTCGTAGGACACCATCTGCGCGGCGGACCGCATGGCACCCAAAAAGGCATACCGCGAGTTAGAGGCCCAACCGAAGAAATCGCGAATAGATAAAGCACGCCGACGTTGAGGTCAGAAATCACCCAACCGGGATTCACCGGGATAACAGCCCAAGCCAACATAGCTAACGAGAACGTAATCATCGGCGCCAGGAAGAACACCACTGGGCTTGCGCCAGTCGGTAGCACAGTTTCTTTGGTCAGAAGCTTAAGCGCGTCGGCAAAAGGTTGAAGCAAGCCAAACCAACCGATCACATTGGGCCCGATGCGCATTTGCATCGCGCTGATAATTTTGCGTTCCGCATAGGTTAGGTAGGCGACGCCAATCAGAATCGGTACGAGAAACATCAGGATCTGAATAACAATCCAGACCACCGGCCAAATATAGCTTGTCCATAACTCAGCCATGGGTGCCGGTCGCCTTTTCGGTCTTGCCCATCACGAAGTCTTGGGTGCACTGCGCCATTGTCCTAGAGGCGCGGCTGATCGGATCGGTCTGATAATAATTTGCGACAGGATATGTAAACGCAGACGCTTCTATTGATCCCGCAGCACCAAACTTTTCCCACTCGGCGGTTACTACGTCGTCGATATGGGTAAAGTCAGGGCTGGTGTCGCGCAATTTCGCACGGACCTGCTCAAGCGAGTCATAAGGAAGCGTTTTACCAAGACGTTCTGAAAGTGCGCGAATGATCGACCAATCTTCACGGGCATCGCCCGGCGGGAAGATTGCCCTTTGGCCCAATTGCGCCCGGCCTTCCGTATTCACATAGGTGCCGTTCTTTTCGGTGTAAGCTGCCCCGGGCAAAATGACATCAGCCACATGCGCACCTGCATCACCGTGGTGACCTTGGTAAATAACAAATGCGTCTTTGAGCTTCGCGGTATCAATTTCGTCCGCGCCGAGCAGATAAACCACCTCGACATCACCAGAGGCCGCGCCGTCAAGAATACCTCGCGTGTCTTTGCCGCCCTCACCCGGCACAAAGCCGACATCCAACGCGCCAACCCGGGCTGCCGCAGTGTGAAGAACGTTAAAGCCATTCCAATCGCCAGAAACCATGCCCGTTGAATCGGCGATCGCATATCCGGCACCGAGGATCGCGGCACTATCCGCGCGTGTCAGCGCCGCCATGCCAAGCACCAGCATCGGGCGTTCCGCGTCTTTTAGGATTTGCGCAAAAGGATGGCTACCGTCAGCAATTTTGGACACCGCGTCGGCAGAGCCTGAAATATGATCGTAATCGTAGGTGAGATCGGTCGCATCACCGATCACACCGATCTTCACACCACCGGCGAGGAAGCGCTTCCGAATACGTGCGTTTAAGATCGGGGCTTCCTTGCGAGGGTTCGTCCCGATCAACAAGATTGCATCCGCCTCTTCAATGCCGGCGATCGTAGTGTTGAATAGGTAAGACGCCCGTACTTTCGGATCGACGGCTGCGCCATCCTGGCGGCAATCCGTATTCTCTGATCCTAGCGCCGTCATTAGATCCTTGAGCGCCATTGTTGATTCACAATCAACTGTGTCACCCACCAACGCGCCAATTTTTTGCCCGCTGACGCCATTCAGCTTGCCCGCAATGGCATCGAAAGCTTCATTCCATTCTGCAGGCTGTAGTTTGCCGTCACGCCGCACATACGGTTGATCCAACCGTTGATACTTCAAACCGTCACAGGCATTGCGTGATTTATCTGCCAGCCATTCTTCGTTAACCCACTCGTTGAGGCGCGGCAGGACGCGCATCACTTCACGTCCACGGCTATCCACCCGAATATTCGTGCCAACCGCATCGAGAACATCAACGGACTCTGTCTTGCGTAGTTCCCAAGAGCGCGCTGTAAAGGCGTACGGCTTATTGGTCAGCGCACCAACGGGACAGAGGTCGACCACATTGCCGGACAGCTCCGAAGTTAGAGCCTGTTCCAGATAAGTTGTGATCTCTGTGTCTTCGCCACGACCGGTCGCGCCAATCTCAGCAACACCACCAATCTCATCAACAAAGCGGACACAGCGCGTGCAATGAATGCAGCGGGTCATGATCGTTGAGACAATCGGCCCCATGTATTTGTCTTTGACCGCACGCTTCTGTTCAACGTAGCGGCCTTTGTCATTACCAAAGGCGAGCGCCTGGTCTTGCAAATCGCACTCACCGCCTTGGTCGCAAATCGGGCAATCCAGTGGGTGGTTGATCAACAAGAATTCCATCACACCGTTACGCGCTTTGACGGCCTTCTCAGACTTGGTGTGAACCACCATGCCCTCACCCACCGGCATTGCACAGGACGCCACCGGCTTAGGTGATTTCTCAACTTCGACCAGGCACATGCGGCAGTTGCCAGCAATGGACAGACGGTCGTGATAACAGAATCGCGGAATCTCCGACCCGGCCTGCTCTGCGGCCTGGAGAATTGTGACACCGGGATCGACTTCGATCTCAACCCCATCAATGGTGAGCTTTGGCATACCCTGTCCTTACGCCGCGCGCGACACTTTGCCGTCGCGGTAGTCTTTAATGCGCTGTTCCATTTGCGGCCGGAAATGACGAATCAATCCTTGCACCGGCCAGGCCGCCGCATCACCGAGCGCACAAATTGTGTGGCCTTCGATCTGATAGGAGACCTGTTCCAACATATCGATTTCTTCAAGTGACGCCTCACCGGAAACCATGCGCTTCATAACCCTGTAGAGCCAACCTGTGCCTTCGCGGCAGGGTGTGCATTGGCCACAGCTTTCATGCTTATAGAAAGCGGACAACCGTGTGATCGCTGCGATGATATCGACGGACTGATCCATCACCATGACCGCTGCCGTACCCAGGCCTGACTTCACCTCACGCAGCGAGTCAAAATCCATCAGGATTTCGTCGCAAATATCTTTCGGCAAGCAAGGCACCGAACTTCCGCCCGGGATAATACCTTGCAGATTGTCCCAGCCACCGATGACGCCCCCACAATGTTTGTCGATGAGTTCTTTGAGTGGGATGCCCATTTCTTCTTCAACATTGCAGGGCCGGTTCACATGCCCCGAAATGCAGAACACTTTAGTACCGGTGTTGTTGGGTCGACCAAGACCGGCAAACCAGGATGCGCCGCGCCGTAAGATTGTCGGTGCAACTGCGATGCTCTCAACATTGTTCACTGTCGTCGGGCAGCCATACAAGCCGACACCGGCTGGGAATGGTGGCTTCAAGCGCGGCTGACCTTTTTTCCCTTCGAGGCTTTCGATCAACGCGGTTTCTTCACCACAAATGTAAGCGCCGGCACCGCGATGCAGGTAGAGATCAAAATCCCATCCCGATCCGCAGGCGTTCTTACCGATCAGGCCTGCTTCATAGGCTTCATCAATGGCGACCTGAAGGTTCGATGCCTCGGTGTAGAACTCACCACGAATGTAGATGTAACAAGCGTGCGCGTTCATCGCGAAGCTCGCCAGCAAACAGCCCTCGATCAACTTGTGTGGATCAAACCGCATCATGTCGCGGTCTTTACACGTACCCGGTTCGCCTTCGTCCGCATTCACAACCAGATAGTGCGGTCGATCCGTTTCTGTCTTTGGCATGAACGACCATTTGAGCCCCGTCGGGAACCCAGCACCGCCGCGTCCACGCAAACCGGATGCTTTCATCTCATCGATGATCCAGTCACGACCCATGTGTAAGAGCTCTTTGGTGCCATCCCAGTCGCCGCGCGACCGTGCCCCTGCTAGGCGCCAATCGTGCTCGCCATAGAGGTTGGTGAAAATGCGGTCTTGATCCTGCAACATCACGCGTTTTCCTTAGCCTTGCGGGCCGCTTCTTGGGCTTCTTCGTGTTTCTGTTTCGCCACAGCTAAATCTTACATCGGCGTCGTTTGCGTCGGATCCGTCGTCAGCGACGTCCGATTGCCCTCCGGTTCTGCGCCTTGTCGGCCAACGGCAGACCCTGGCGCGGGCGGATTGCCTGCTTTGATGGTGTCGATCAACTTCGACATCGTCTCGTAGTTCAAATCTTCGTAATACTCATCACCGACTGCAACCACGGGCGCGTTCACACAGGCCCCTGCACATTCCACTTCGCTTAATGTTATTGCGCCGTCGGCGGTTGTTTCACCAAACTTGATGCCAAGCTTGTCGCTACACGCTTTGACCACGTCGTTCGAACCGCGCAGCCAGCACGACAAGCTCGTACAGACTTGGATGTGACACTTACCGACTGGGTTCAAATTAAACATCGTGTAAAAAGTCGCAACTTCAAGAACCCGAATGACAGGCATGCCCAATGTCTCGGCAATGAGATCAATGGCCGGTTTCGTTACCCATCCGTCTTGACGCTGGGCAAGATCAAGCAGCGGGATGACCGCGCTGGCCTGGTAACCTTCCGGATACTTCGCAATAATTTTCTCGATCCGCACCTTATGCTCGTCCGTAAAGGCGAAGGTCTCGGGCTGATTTTTTGCGAGATTACGAGTACTCATCGGTCAACCTCGCCGAATACGATATCGATTGACCCGAGAACGGCCGGAACGTCCGCCAACATGTGTCCGCGCAACATGAAGTCCATGCCTTGCATGTGAACAAAACCTGGGGCGCGAATGCGACAGCGATACGGTTTGTTGGAGCCGTCTGAAATGAGATACACCGCGAACTCCCCTTTCGGCGCTTCAACCGCCGCATAGGTTTCTCCGCGTGGGACGTGATAACCCTCAGTGTAAAGTTTGAAGTGATGGATCAACGCTTCCATCGAGCCTTTCATATCGCCCCGTGGCGGCGGATTGACCTTGTGGTCTTGCACCTTCACGGGCCCGCCCGGCATCTTCTCCAAGCATTGATTGATAATGCGCAGTGACTGGCGCATTTCCTCAATGCGGACAATGTAGCGATCATAGCAATCGCCATGTTTCCCAATTGGGATATCAAAATCAATTTCTTCGTAGCCGTCATAAGGCTGCGACTTCCGCAGATCCCATGCCAAACCAGACGCGCGCAAGTTTGGACCGGTAAAGCCCCAGTCAAGAGCCTGTTCTTTCGAGACGATGCCGATATCGACAGTGCGTTGTTTGAAAATGCGATTGTTCGACAACAAGCCTTCAACGTCATCGATGATTTTTGGAAAATGCGCAGCCCAGTCGGCAATACGCTCCATTAATCCTGCAGGCATATCTTGCGCCACACCACCCGGCCGAACATAAGCTGCATGCATACGCGCGCCGGAAACATCATCGTAAAAGCCCATCAGCTTTTCGCGTTCTTCAAACGTCCACAAAAACGGCGTCATCGCGCCGACATCCATAGCGTAGGAACCGATATTCATAATGTGGTTCAGGATGCGCGTAAGTTCGCAAAACAACATGCGAATATACTGGCCGCGCTTCGGCACTTCGAT
>WLWF01002779.1_pt1 | contig 12162 bp, 22 predicted proteins | sample 6718331 | NCBI WGS metagenome assembly WLWF01 (sample SAMN12718692, study PRJNA515312) | sponge metagenome | isolation source: marine sponge | host: Mycale hentscheli | place: New Zealand: South Island, Marlborough, Capsize Point | collected 2003-05-01
CTTGATTCCCTATCTTCTCTACGTCATGGACACACGGCTACACTAACTGATGATGTAGTTAAGATCCTACGTCAACCATCAGGGTTAGATAACATTGCTAAGGCTATTGGTATCTTTAACAATGGTGTATACCGAAGCAAGAATGGTATCTCACTTGAAAGTGAAATGTCTGTAGGAGATGGTATTGTAGCCTTAACAGGGTTCACACCACTTGAAGTAGTCGAGAACTATAGTCGTCTAGGTTCTATCTACAATAGCAATAGAAAGTTCACTGACTTCCGTAAAGAAGTGAACAGAGATGCTGAACGTATCTTTGACTTGATGAGGGGTGATCGTGCTGACGTTGAACGGGCTATTACTCTTATGAATGAGTTACATGAACGTATCAGTTTCTCTGGTTTCTCTGCCTCACAGACAGCTTCACTACGTCGTTCTGCCACACAGAGCCTTGAGAAAAACTGGCAGAAGATACAAAACAATTTGATTGAGCAAGATAAGTTGTATGCTCTCCAAGCTACACGATCCATCCTGAAAGGTACAGAATAATGGCTGATCTCTTTGCCCCTAAACTACAAGGTGATATTGCCTTTGAACGTCCCGTCGAACGTCCTAGTTCTTTAGCTGCACTAGCAGGACTAGGGGAGTTCTTTGTTAAAGACTATAGTGCAAAACTAGCAGCAGATGCGCAGGTTGCATCTAAACGTACTACATCCATTGACCCTAACTTAGGTGTATTCCAGCAGGGTTTGGAACGTGTACAAGCTCTACGTGACCAGAAGGGTGAGGCTGCTGCACTCATAGCTGAACGTCAACTGGCTAAGAACTTTGCTGTTGCAGGTATTGAGTTTGATACTGACTACCAGAGTGTCTACACTGCAACTACTGGTCGTCCTTGGGCTGGCTATGGTCGTGACAATGAAGCCTTTATGCGTGAGCAAGCACTGCAGGATGACCAAGTACAGGCGTCTTACATTGCATCCTTTGCTCTACTGCCTAAAGAGGCTACAGATGAACAACGTATTGAGTATGCTATTGGACAGAAGGCTTCTCTTCAAGCCTCTGCAGATGTTATTGCTCGGTCTAAGTCTGAGGCAAACTATCTCTGGTCTGTAGAAACTGAGGCTGCTTATGGTAAGGCTATTGATACCTTCTTAAATGCTAACCTCGGTTCTTTGGTTACTACAACACAACAGGGTGGACGTGTAGGGCCACAGGCTCTAGCTAATCTTTCTGCATCTTGGTCTCAGATGAAGGTAAACTTGTCCCGTCCATCTAATGTTACGGATGAACAGTGGAAGTCTACTCAGTCTAAGATTACTAACATTGATAGTATGTTGACTAACCTTCAGAAGGCAGCTAGTTCTGATGTGTTGTTTGAAGAAATTACTACAGCTATGGCTAACTCTCTTATTTCTGAGGGTGGTGGTGATACAGCTTCAATTCTTTCTGCTATGACAGCTATTAAAGATCCAACTTCTTTGTCTAATCTTATGGGTCAAGACATTACTACATTCATTATGGATGTAGGTAAGTCTATTAATCTAGATATTACTCAACCACAACTATTTGCCCATGTGTTAAGCCAAGGCAATGGGCAAGATGGTGGTGTAATTACTATAAAAGAACTACCACCAAGCATACAGTCAAAGGTTCAGGGTCTATCTCCTCAACAATACTTTGATGGACTAAATGCTTCTGGTCAGTTGGCTTTATTAGTGGATGCAAATGCTCTTCAACGTCCTGATGCACGTTCTCAATTCGTAGAAAATGCTGCAGGTATTGGTGCAGTTATGATGTCTATGGAGAACGATCAGTTCCTATCTGCAGATTTCCTTAAACAACTTGTAGCTAACCCACAATTCTTACGTAATGTTACTACTCTAGATACAGCAGATCCTGAGGGTGCTGCAGTAGTTCGTAGTTATATCGTATCAGGTTTGAATACTGAACTTGCTCGTCAGCAACGTAACGTAGGTGCTCTCGAACAGGGCTTAGGTGCTGTCTGGAATGGTGAGAAGTATGTGATCACACGTGAAAGCATTATGCAGAAGGGTGGTTTCACTGAGGAACAGGCAGATCGTTTCCTTGCTTGGGTTGGTAAGACTTCTGGTGGCAACACTGAGCTACTATCACAGGGTATGGTTCCACTACCTGAGGGAATGGGCTTCAATCCACAGGGTCTATCAGCAGCATATGAACGTCGTAATGCTATGAAGATTATTCAGGATACAGTAAGTACTCTGACACCTGGTCAACCTCAAGAAACTGCCCCTACATTTACTATTGAAACTTTGTCTGGGCAGACTTCGACAGATCTTATTAGTACTGCTGAGAGTGCTCTTGGTCTGAATGAGAATAGCCAGAAGACATTAGTATCTCAGTACCTAGCTGAGGGTGGTGTAAACATTGACCCATCACAGACTGCATGGTGTGCAGCCTTCGTTAATGCTACACTATCTAAGACTGGACTAGATGGTACTGGTGCTCTTAATGCTCGTAGTTTCTTGGACTGGGGTGAAGAAGTTACTACACCACAACTAGGTGATGTTGTAGTTCTATCACGTGGTACAGACCCTGCACTAGGTCATGTAGGTTTCTTCAAGGGGTTCGATGCTAACGGTAACATCCTTATCCTTGGAGGCAACCAAGGTGATGAAGTATCTGTTAAGTCGTACAGTGCAGATCGTCTACTAGGTTATCGTCGTCCTGCAGGATCTACGAATGTAGGTACTGAGGCTGGCTTGACACAGAACATCTACCGTGCAGCTACAGATCCATCCTTTATGCCAGCACCTGTAGCTCCTAGTCAACCACTGAATGCCTTCACTGCACCAATTCAGATAGGTGATCAGACTGTAGGTGGTGAGCCACAAATACTACCCCAAGAACAGCCAACCACAACGACACAACAACCAGTAATTCGTAAAGCAGTCTCCCCTGAAGTACAATCACTACTAGAAGCTCTATCAGATACAGCTACAGAAGAAGACAAACAACGTATCATAGACTTCTTAGGGGGACAATAATATGGGATATAAACTAGGATTACGTAGCAAGCAACGATTGAAGGGTGTACACCCAGACTTAGTTGCTGTTGTGAAACGTGCTATCGAGATCTCTGAGGTTGACTTCACAGTCTTGGAGGGTGTTCGTTCCTACAATCGTCAGAAAGAATTGCTTGCCAAGGGTGCCTCTACAACCATGAACTCCCGTCACCTGACAGGACATGCCGTAGACTTGGGTGCTTATGTAGACGGTAGTGTCCGTTGGGACTGGCCCCTGTACCACAAGATTGGTGCAGCTATGAAGCAAGCAGCTAAGGAAAAGGGTGTCATCATGGAATGGGGAGGGGACTGGGCTAAGTTTCCTGACGGTCCTCATCATCAACTGAACTGGGAAGCCTACCCAGTAAGTGATTGGAATTGTGGGCCAGTGAAGAAATGAAACAGTGTAAAACTTGTGAAGAAATAAAGACATTAACTGACTTTTATTCTGGACGTAATTCATGCAAGGTTTGTGTTATCGAAAGAGTTAAACGGTCCACCAATAAACAAACAAAAACTGCTTATGATAAAGACCGCAGAAAGAAGAAGGGTGATGAGTTACGTGCTTATGATAGGGAACGTGCAAAACTTCCACACCGTAGGGCAGCACATAACGAAGACACTAGGAAACGTAGGGCAAAGCTAAAGGATGCAATACCTGACGATTACGACAGGGAAGGTGTCCTTGCAATGTACAAACTTGCTCAGAAAATATCTAATCTAACAGGCGTTCAAATGCATGTTGATCACACTATTCCATTGGCCTGTGGTGGTGAGCATAACGTCAAAAATCTACAGTTGTTGGCTGGCACATTGAATATTGCAAAAGGTGCTAATGTCAACTTCCAACTTAACTGGGAAAAGTATCCTAAATGACACCTGAGTTTCTAGATAGGTGGAGGATCTGGCCTCGTCTTATCATTACTCTTTACGGGTATGCCTTCTATCGTACAACTGAATGGTTCATGTCTTTAGAAGATCCAAGTAATGCACAGGCTGGTTTTGTTTCTGTTATTGTCGGTGCTGGTGCTGGGTTCTACGGTATATACGTCAACGGAAAAAGTGGAGGTAGTTCCGTCTCGGTCTCCTCCTCAGATAATAGTAACTATACTTCCATGAGGGACAAATGAAATGGCTAGCCCTGATCCTATTATTATCTAGTTGTAGTCAGATACCATCATTCCTTATGGGTGGTGGTGGTCCTAACGTAGCAGCTAATACACAGATCGGTAAAGAGAACAATCAGAACGTAGGTGTCACAACTTATATCAAACCTGAGGTAAGATCTGAGGGACCAATAGATACTGTAGACCAGAGTACTACAAACAATACTGAGATAGATCCTCTTCTTCTCATTCTGTTGGTACTAGGTTGGTTAGCTCCATCACCACAAGAAATAGGGAGAGGAATAAGCCGATGGCTAAAAGACTTGATAAGTCGAAAATGAAATGTAACTCACCGAAGACTACACCTAGTCACCCCACTAAGTCTCATGTAGTTAAGGCTTGTGAGGGTGGTAAAGAGAAGGTCATTCGGTTTGGTCAACAGGGTGTCAAGGGTAGTCCTAAGGGGTCTGCTCGTAACAAAGCATTCAAGGCTCGCCATGCTAAGAACATCAAGAAGGGTAAGATGTCTGCAGCATACTGGGCAGATAAGGTGAAGTGGTAATGCCAGTACGTAAAGTAAAAGGTGGTTATCGTTGGGGTACGACAGGTAAGGTCTACCCTACCAAGGAACAGGCTGAGAAACAAGGGAAAGCTATCATGGCTTCAGGTTACAAGAAGAAGAAGGGTAAGAAGAAGTAATGGCTAAAGGTTTATATGCTAACATCCATGCTAAACGGAAACGTATTGCAGAAGGATCAGGCGAGAAAATGCGGAAGGTCGGTAGTAAGGGGGCACCCACTGCCAAGAACTTTAAACAGGCAGCTAAGACTGCAAAGAAGAAAAAATAAAAGTAAACCCCCTTGGAGAAATCCTTGGGGGTTTTGCTTTATTGTTCCATCTCTTGGATTAGTCGGTCTAAGTACCATCGTGCCTTACGTAGATCCTCTACTGGCTTACCCTTGTACCTATAACGGTGTAGATACTTCTTACAGTTACCCTCTAGATAACCAAAGAACATCATAGTATCCATGTTATCTTTCATATAGTCGATACACTCGATGTTACCATTACCATAGTGTGGTGGTTTATTTACTACATCTTCTGTCATAGTCCCTCTTTCATAAATACTTTTACCCACTCAGCACAGATGTCACTACGAACAATGTCTGCTACACCAAACTCAATGATAGGTACTGGCAACATGTGCTTCTTAGCTAGGTGAATAATCTTAGACAGACCATCAGCTTCCTTCAAGTCTGACTGTTGGATGTCACCATTGAGGACGATAGTACTTCCCTCACCCACCCGTGTCAACAACATCTTTAACTCATGGGTAGTAATGTTCTGTGTTTCATCTACAATTATGAAGGCATTATCGAAGCTACGCCCACGCATAAGTGCAAGAGGTGCCATCTCAATGTTGCCATTCTTGATTCCAGTTTCGACTGTTCCTTTACCAAGGTGTTTCTCCAGTACGTCTAGGACAGGCAGTGCCCAAGGCATTGTCTTTTCATGTAAGTCCCCTTTGAGGAAGCCTAGTTCCTTACCTACAGCCACGTGTGGCCTTGTGATGACGATCTTGTCGATCTCTTTCGTCGTGTAGAGGTCGGCAGCAAAAGTCGCAGTAACATACGTTTTACCTGTACCTGCAGGGCCAAGGATAAAGACCTGAGTATTTTCTTTAAGTGCATCTATAAGTGCCTTCTGGTTTTCTGTACGGGGAACAAGCCCCGAAGTCTTCTTGTTGCTTGCCCCCTTGTATGTTGTCTTACGACGGGTACGAGACTGCTTCTTTGGTAGTTCGTTGTCATCAATCATAATGTAATCAACTCTGCTTCTGTGTAAGGAATGTGAAAGAACTTCTCACCCTTGGTGATCCACCTACCCTTAGCTTCCTTGAGGCTGTCAAGTTTTAGTAGTGTATCCTTGATACGCCAGACTTGCTTCATGTCATGACGAAACACATAGAAGTTTAAGACACCATTCTCACCCTCATACATAGACAACAATCGTTTCTTACGTTCAGGTATACGGATCTCAGCCCAGTGTGTAGGCCAGTCAGACTTCCATGCAGTCTTAACCTCAGCCTCATTGAAGTATGTGTAACCATTCTTCTGGGTGACTACATCAACATTGTAGTTCTCTTCATTGTTGACTACAGAATGACCCTTATCTACGAGGTAGTCAACTAGGATGTCACGGGCTGACTTGTCATAGGCATCATATAAGGCTTTGTTGAAGGGACGTTTAATCATATCTTAAAATTCCTTTGGGCACCCATCTACTAAAAGTTCTCTTAACTCTGTGTAACCACCTACATGAGTACCATCTGGTTTGAAGATCTGTGGTACTGTAGTCATACCTGCCTGTTTAATCAATGTCAACACCCACTTGCTGCTAGGGCTTTGTACATTATACTCAGTATAGGGAAACCCCCTACCCTTAAGAAGTGCCTTAGAGGTATCACAGAAGCCACACTGATCTCTAGTTATTACTACCCACATTTTCTTGTCTCCATTTAAGTTCAAATAATAACATGTTCTGTTCGTAGTCAGACATGATCATCCAATCACGTATCTCGTCAATAGTCCTCTTACACCCTGCACAGTATCCATCCTTTATACGACAGACCTTTATGCAGGGTGAAGGTGTAGACCCTACGTTAGGTCTACGATTTCGCATGAGTCGCCACTACAGGCTAACGTTTGGCTACCAGCAGTGTTGTCTTCCTTCTCATACTCTGAAAGCTTAGACCAGTCAATAGACTTTGGCATAAGTGATAGTAGTGTTTCATAGTCTGACTTACCTACTTCTTGGTAAGGTGCTTGCTGATATGTATGCTCATTGTATGGCAGGAACGATACACCAGACATCTCATCGAAGTGTTCGTACACAAATGCACCTACCTCGAACCACTCATCCTTCTTGACGTTGATAGTCACAGATGGTTTGTGTTCACACCAGAACCGTTGATAAGCCAACCACATCTTAAGTTGGTCAATGGCTGACAGATCCTCAGTTACTACAGCATTATTAGGAGACTTCATAGGGAATGAGAAGACTGTAGTTTGTTCTGGTTTGAATACATCTGGCTCACTAGGGATACCCTGATCCTTCATGAACTGTGTTAGTGGGTCTTTGTTGTCGCCACGGACAGTACGAATGTAATAAGGGCTGTGACGAGCATGTATCCCACTAGCAGAATCAACAAGTTGGGAGACAGTGCCACTAGGTTTGACACAAGTGATAGCAGCAGCAACAGGGATACCAAGGTACTTGCTCCATTCAGCATTAGTAGAAATAGCCACATTTTTTAGGTGCTCCAATGTTTTCTCTAGACCTTTGTTCTTTGTGGTCATGAGAGGGTTATCCATAATACCTGTAAGGCTTACACCCAACAGACGTTCTTCTTCTGTGTTCTTCTGCCACACCTTACGAAGGTAAGGGAACTTAGTATACGTGGACTGGATAGTCCCTAAGATTGTAGCTAGACGAACCTTACGTTCCAAATCGTCAAGAGTATCTGTAGCACGTACTACACACTCAGTTAGATTACAGAACTGGTATGGACGTAGAATGATTTCCGAGCATGGGTTAGTTCCAAACTCCCAATCTGTCTCACGTCGTCCATTCTTTGCAGCCTGTTTCTTACTAGCTTGACGGTTAAAGATACCCCGTTCACCAGAACCAGACTCAACCAAAGCCATCCACTCACGCATAAACGATAGGCTGTCAGGCTTCTCAGTATACGACACAGAGTTATTAGCTAGGGCACGTTGCGGATTGTTAGTCCACCAGTCACCTGACTTAGCATGACGCATACGGTCATCCGACAAGTTAGACAAGCTGATCATAGCTGACCGACGTACACCACCGACAACGACAACTTCACCGATCTTACACATGATGTCGTGACACTCGATAGAGGACAGCTTACGTCCCTGTGCATCCTTGAACTTAGCTACAACAAAGTTAAACAAGTCAACCAAAGGTGCAGGACCTGATGCACGACCACCAAAGGTCTTGAGCTTTGCACCAGCAGGACGTACCTTAGACACATCCCACTGAGGGATTTCACCAGCCCATAGGAGTGCTAGAACTTGACGGAACGCCTTTGCCCACCCTTCCTTGCTGTCCTTAACGACAACAGTAGTATCACTCTCGAACAACTCAGGGACTTCGGGGAGCTTAGTGACGAACTGACGTTCAACACTGAAGCCAACACCAGTACCGCAGAGCAAGATAAACATAGCCTCATCGAAGGACTTAGGGTCATCTACGGGTAGGTAGCTACAGTTGTAGCCAGCTGTGTTGTCACGATCAAGGGCAGGACCAGCAGTCATCAAGGCTCTCATAGAGGGCATGATCTCTAGGTTTAAGATAGCCTCTTCGATCTCACTGGTTGTATCGAAGTTCTCTTCATTTTTAGTGCTGTCAACTAAAGGCTCAACTAGGTTGTCCATGTAACGGCTGACTGTCTCGGCCCAGCTTTCACGACGTCCCTCTGTGTCTAACCAACGGGCATAACGAGAAGTGTGGATGAATGCTTGGTAGTCTGTGGGTAGTTGATTATTTGTTGTCATTTGATCCTCGTTTTTCTAAGTCGTCTTTCATCCATACAAGCCTGTCAATATCACATCGGTTAATTCCAATGTCTCGTAGCTCTAGATCTGACAACATATTTAATTCTTTAATAACTGCACGGTGTGCTCGCCAAGTATTTACATACCTAAAGAAACGCCATACCCACTGCGGTGCTTTAACAATCATCGTTTATCTCCTGAACCACTAAGAGTTCCTCGTGACTTACGATCATAAAGTTTAGCTAGATTAGCCAAAGCAATGTCATGTAAGTCTAAGTTTAGGTCACGGGATAGTGCAGCTACATACCACAATACGTCACCAATTTCTGCAGCAATACCCTGACGATCAAAGTTCCCGTCACGGATCATCTTCTTAACTTTGTTAGCTACCTCACCTGCTTCACCTGCTAGACCCAAGGCAGGGTAGAGGACTGCATGTGTGCTATTATAGATAGCTGTCTTAGCTGCTAGGCTTTGGTATTCATTCATTGACATCTTATCCTTGTAGGCTTCGTTGTAGTACTCCCAAGCCTCTAAGTCTGTTTCGTTAATCATTCTTCAATTTCCTTCCACCATTCTTCTTCTACATCTGTGTTAAAGTAGTCATCGAAACTTATCATACCTTCCTCAATTAGGAAACGAATAACAAACTCTTCTGTTATCTCGTTCTCTTCTAGTAGGTAGGTTAGCCCATAGTTCTCGACGAGTGCCCGTAATTTACTCTCAAAGTCAAACATTGATAGCTTCTATCTCTATTGGATTGATTGATTTAGATAGTGTCTTAATGTCTTCATATGCTTCATTCATAGAAGGGTATAAGACTTCTTGATTTACAAGTTCACCATTGGGATACTCAACAAGACACAAATTATACCACAAGTTATCGTCATCTTCAAATGGTCCTTCGATTATTTTATGTATTTTTAGGACACTCATTTAACCACTCCTTAGGTATTAGTTTATCTGCGTACTGGAACCCATGTTTATCACACCACATTCCATAAGTTGTCTTAGATCCCTTGTTGATCTTAGCTCTAGAGTTAGTGAAAACAAATCGAATGTCAAGGGTAGGATGTTGCTTTTTTATTAAAAGATGTTTCTTTCTATCTGCTACAACAAACCTACCCTTAGTCTCAACTATGATACCGTTACCCAAGATGAAGTCAGGAGTATATTTCCTGACCTCATTGATCTCATAGCTGATCCGTGTGGACTCATAAGAGAATTTAATCTTAGCCTTAGTTAATTGCTGAGATACTTTCTCCTCTAGACCAGAACGATAACCATACTTAATACCTGGATTAGCCATCAGTAACCTCAAAGACACGAGGTGTATCTACTACATCAACCAAGTGAAGAGGGCCAGTGCTGTAAAGAAATGTACGAGCCTCAGGCCAACAAGTCTTACGGAACTCACAGTAGCTACACTGCATATCTAACTTAGTATTAGAGGATGTCTTGCTCTGAGGGATGGGTTGTATACGATCAACAGGGATCGGGCCAGACACCATCTCTTTAGCTGCGAGCATTTCAACTTCTTTTGTTTTCAACTCCTCCTCGAAGTCATAGGCATCTAGACAAATGTGTCCATTAACCTTGTCAATAACTAGGAAAGCACCTGCAGTTTTATTGGTGACTAGAGGATCGTCCTGTCCTGCGTAGACATAAGAGGATAACTGGGAGATATAACCGAAGGGATCGTTCTCCCGTAGCTCACCCTCTTTAAACTTTTTAAATGAGAAGGGTGAGGCAGACTTAACATCTACTGTCATACCATCAATCACACAGTCACGATGACCCTTGATACCGTGTACATCTAGGCGATCCTGTTCACCCTTAACGTCATGTCCTGCAGCCTTAACGATGGCTAGGACTAGCTCTTCAATCATGTCACCGAAGAAGAACTTAAGAAGAGTATTGGCCTGTAGTGGTTCAGCCTTATTAGTCTCGTTGACTTTATACCATAGCTTACGTTTACAGGGTGTACCGATAGAGGATAGTGATAGGTAACCCCGTGGCTCCTGTGGTTTAGAGAACCTTTGGTTTGCAGTAAGGGCTATGTTGTTACCCATCAATGCTCCAATGGTTCCAGTCCAACCACCGTTACCCTTGATCACCTCGTTCATGTCCTCTACTAATGTTCTTATCTCTTTCATCTTCTAGTCTCTCCAGTTTCTTTGATACAACTAATATTGACTGTACACTAAATTCACCAAGCTCGTCAAGATCTTCTTCTATAAGGTATACTCTCCAAGTTAAATATAAATTAACTACAAGACTACAACAAAGAATGATTTCAAATAGATTCACTTCTGTTCTCCAATCGGTAGACACCCTCAGTAGATTTCATTGCTGCAAAGATTTGTAGGAATTGTTTATAGGTCATGATCACCATCTCGTAGGTTTCTAAGTCTTCGTCAAACTGTCTCATATAAACTTGGTCATTATCCCCTATAATAACTTCAATGTCACTAAACTCTCCTGTAGTATCCATAGAAGTTATTACGGCATCCTGCATTTCAAACTCTACAGTAAACACTATTCTTCCTCCAAACAAAACCCACAGAACTCTTCCTTAGAAGGACCACCGCAAGACACACACTCCTTCCAAGCATCCCCAGTACCAAACTTATATTCATCTTTCTCATAACGAATGTGATCCTTTATGAAGTCATACACTACCTGCATGTCTAACCCTGCAGCAGTACAGTAGAGTGTCAGCTTCAAGCCTTCCTCTGCCAGTAGTCCACGGGCATGTGCATCAAAGTGAAACGTGTAGTCTGCACTACCGTCTTCGTTTTCTTTTACGGTTTCGACACCGATAAGTCCTACGTTTTTATTCATCACACGTCCTCCACTTTCATAACTGGGTTCGTAAGTGTCCCGTTCAGGTTCAACAGGGGCAGGGATGGCACGATAGACTACATAATCTAGTCCCCATATCATTTCATTATGTGACCACCCTTTATTCCAGTTCCAAACCTCCAACCCATGAGGCCAATTCTGCATGCGTTCCTTCACATCAGGTTCAAGTAAGCCAAAGGGGATGCGGTTCTCGGTTAAGTCTTTGTTGTCAGACATGCATCTTCTCCCACTCTTCCTGTGTCATATCTATGTACCCCATCAATGCTTTAAATGATACAGGGTACAACTCCATCAGCTTCTCACTGATCTGGTCTGCGACAAGTCGGCTCTCGTACTGTGTGTCTTCCTTACACCGTAGGTTACACATTTTAGCAAATGCACCCAGTGTCCCACTCCAGTACCACTCAGTCATAGTAGATTGAGGCAGAACCATACGGGCTTGTTCTGGTGCTACACCGTCTTCAAGCAGCTCTTTGTAGACACGCAGGGCAGTGTAGTCTACGAAATCAGCCTCTGCATTAGTATAGACAACACCCTCGGAACCCTGCTTTTTATCAGCACTAC
>WLWF01002781.1_pt1 | contig 12158 bp, 19 predicted proteins | sample 6718331 | NCBI WGS metagenome assembly WLWF01 (sample SAMN12718692, study PRJNA515312) | sponge metagenome | isolation source: marine sponge | host: Mycale hentscheli | place: New Zealand: South Island, Marlborough, Capsize Point | collected 2003-05-01
GAAATATTAAAAACAAAATGAAAAAAGGAATTTTTAAAAGTATTGATAAGGGGCTGGACCTAGTTGACAGCCTCACTATCGATAAAGACGCACAAAATGACATTAAAAAAGAGATCATTTTAGCAGAGATAAACAGCGATAGTAAGTTTTTAAAAAACGCTAGGCCTAGTATTATTTACTTTGGTTTGGTGGTTGTTTTTTTAGAATTATTAGGCTTAAGATTTTATTTATTAAATTTGTTTATGTTAGGGGACGAGTATATAAAAGCCCTAGCAAGTAGCGAAAGTATTTTACAATTTTTTTTAGTAACTTGGGGTAGTGTTAGCACAGCTTATGTAGTTGGTAGAAGTCAAGAAAAAAAAGCTAATAAATTATTTAAAAAATGATACCATTTAACATATTTGGACATAGTAATACAGCGGGTACAACTGATGAGCCTATTGTTTGGGTAGATGCTCAGGACACAGGTAGTTATACTTTGTCAGGAAATGACGTTACAGCCTTATTTAACAAAGGTAGTTTAGGTGGTGCTATGACATTGAATGGAAATGTTAAATTTGCTAATAGTGGTTTTGAAAGTTGGGTGTATGGTGCTAATATCACAAAAAATTTAGGAGAACCTTTTTTAACTGATAATTCATTTACTATTGCAGTAAACTATGAATATAATACTTCTTATGAAACATACCAATACCCCTTGTTTATTTATTCTGATTATGCAAATAGTATTAGAGTACTTCAACAAAACAACACAAATCAAAATGTTTGGGCAGTAAATAGTGGTACATTTACACAGTTTGGAGGAACTGCAAAGACTGGTGTTCAAACTGCATTATATACCTATGATTTAACAAATAATCAAGGTATATTAATGCTTCAAAATGGTACTAATTTAGCAACAACATTGCCGTTTAACAATACATTGAATTTATTGATAATGTTGTTATCAAGTCCGCTTGGTAGTGGTGCTTTAGGACAAAACAACCCTTTACACGAATTTAGACTATACGATAGAGCATTTAGCTTAACAGAAATGCAAGATTTACAAACAGAATTAAATAATAAATATACACCTTAAATATGAATAATATAACAGAAAAATATAATGGTAAAAATGGTTTAGAAGGTTCTATTATCCATTTTAAAATAACTAAATATGAAATTGATTTGCTACAAAAAACAATATTCGTAAAGTATGATATGATAGTAGAAAATTCATTAGCTGATAATGTTATTGTAATTAATAAAAAATCATACATTAAACAAGATATTGCAGGTAGATATGCACAAGGTGAATCTTTAGGTTTAGATGAAAATGGCATAGAACAATTTGAACAAATAGAATTAGAAGCACCTAAATTAGGTTTTTCTGATTATCAAAACTATCCTCTTCAATATGGAATTGATGCAGGGTTAACAAGTTTATCTGATGTGTTTTTTGAAAATACACGAAGCCATATATTATATATAAATAACTACACAGAAGAAGATTTATATATAATAGCTGAATAAATGAAAGACTACGCACCAAGAATACGACTATCAAAAGCTGAACACGATGCAATACTAAAACTAAGACAAGTTAATAATGTTTTAGTGATTGGTGATATTCACGAACCATTTTGTTTAGAAGGATATTTAGACTTTTGCTTAGAACAATATAACAGATTTAACTGTAATAAGGTTGTTTTTATTGGTGATGTTATTGATAATCATTATTCAAGTTTTCACGGTACAGACCCTAATGGTTTTGGTGGTGGTTATGAATTAAAAAAAGCTATACAAGGATTGAAGAAATGGCACGATGCTTTTCCTAATGCATATGTAACTATTGGAAACCACGATAGAATAATTTACAGAAAAGCATTTGCTGCTGGTGTACCAAAAGAATGGATTGTAGAATATAAAGATGTTTTAGAAACTCCAACGTGGAAATTTGTAGACCATATAGAAATAGATGATATATTATATATTCACGGTGAAGGTGGTACTGCACGTACTGCAATGCGTAATCATAATAAATCAGTAGTACAAGGGCATCTTCATACACAAAAATACATTGAATGGAATAATGAATATTTTGGTATGCAGGTAGGTTGTGGAATTGATGATAGTGCTTATGCATTTGCTTATGCAAAGTATGGTAAAAAATCTGCAATAGGGTGTGCAGTAGTTTTAGACAATGGTAAATTACCAATAAATATAGTAATGTAATGGCACAAGAAGAAGTATTAATTAAGATAAAAGTTGATGATAAACAAGCTGAAAAATCATTAAAGGATTTAGAAAAAGATGTTAATGGTGTTGATAAATCTTTAAAAAATGTTGGTAAAACAGTAGAAAAAGGAACAATATCAAAAGGTTTAAATGATGCTTCTGGTGCTGCAACTGCTTTAGGTGGTTCTATGGGTTCAGCAGTTAGTGGTGTTAAAGCATTATCATCTTCTTTTAAATTACTATTGGCTAATCCAGTTATATTGGTTATTAGTGGAATAGTTGCAGGTGTTACTGCTTTATTTAAAGCTTTTACATCTACTAAAAAAGGTGCTGAACAATTTGATGCTATTATGGCAGGTTTATCAGCTACTTTTGATGTATTTCGTGATATATTAGTAACAGTTGCAGAAGGTTTAATATCAGTATTTAAAGACCCTAAACAAGCAGTAATTGATTTAGCTGATACCATACAAAATTATGTATTAAAACAATTTAATTTAGTTTTAGATGGAATTGGTTTATTAGGTTCTGCAATTAAGAAAGTATTTGAAGGTGATTTTTCTGGTGCTTTAGATGATGCAGCAGAAGGTGCTAAAAAATTATTCATAGAAACTAACCCACTAATACAAGCAACTTCTGCTTTAGGTGATGTTATTGCAGAAACAACAGAAGAAATTAAAAAAGAATCAGCAGCAGCTTATGAATTAAGTTTACAAATGGCTGCTTTAAGAGATACAGAACGTGAACTTTCTAAAGAACGTGCTGATGCAAATAGACAATTAGCAGAAGCAAGATTAATAGCAGCAGATGAAACTAAAAGTGCAGAAGAAAGAATTGTAGCTTTAGAAAAAATAAATGAAATTGAAGATAAATTATTAGCTAAAGAAATTGAATTAGCACAAGCTAAATATGATAATATTGTAGCAACTAATGCTTTATCTGATTCAAGTGAAGAAGCTTTAAATAAAGAAGCACAAGCTTATATAGAAATACAAAATTTACAAACTGCTTCTTTTAATAAGAAAAAAGGAAATGAAAGAGAGTTAACAAGATTAAGAAATCAAGCAGCAGCAGATGAAGCTGCAAAAGCTAAAGAAATTGAAGATGCTAAAAAAGCACAATATGATGCTGAATATAAATTTTATAAAGATTTATCTGATAAAATAGCAGCAGATGAAGAAGCTAAAAAGAAAAAAGAAGCAGAAGAAGCTGCACAAAAAGAAGCTGCAAGAGTTGCTAATATTGAAACTGCTAAAGAACAAGCTAAACAATTAACTAATGAAGTTGCTAATGCAGTTTTTGAAGCACAAGCTGCTAACATAGAAAGGGAAAAAGAACAAAAATTATCAGCAGTTGCAGAAACTCAAAATAGAGAATTAGAAATAGTTAATGCACGTTTAGAAAAAGGATTAATTAATCAAGAACAAGCTGAACAACAAAGATTAAAAATAGAAGAAGATGCTGCTAAACAAACTGAAAAAATTGAAAAAGAAGCATTAAAGAAAAAACAAAAAGCTGATATATCACAAGCAGTAGCAAATGGTGCTATTGCAATAACTAAAACACTTGCAAATTTAGGTTTTCCATTAGGTGCTATTGCAGCAGCAGGTGTTGCAGCACAAACAGCTATACAAGTAGCTACAATTAAATCACAGAAATTTGAAAAGGGTGGTATAATTGAAGGAGCTTCACACGCTGATGGAGGTGTACCATTTACAGTTGATGGTGTAGGTGGTTTTGAAGCAGAAGGTGGTGAAGTCATAATTAACAAGCGTTCTGCTCAAATGTTTAGAAATGAATTAAGTATGATTAATCAAGCAGGGGGTGGTGTTAAATTTGCACAAGGTGGTGTAGTTGGAACTACTAACCCTGCTGATAATACTAATACATTAACTAATCAATTAAATGAACTTATAGCAGTTACTAAAATGCCAACACGTGCAGTAGTATCTGAAACTGAAATAACTGATTCACAAAATAGAATTAATAATATTGAAAATCGTTCTTCATTTTAATTGAAAATTTAAAAAGTTAATAATATATATTATATGGAATTACCTATTTATCAAATAACTTTAAAAGATGAAGAACACGGTGTAGATAAAATCTCACTGGTAACTGAACCTGCAATAGAAGAAAATTGGTTAGCATTTAATAAAGATGAAACTAATTTTAACTTTGCTAATGAAGAAGAACAAAAGTTAATAGGTGCTTTACTTGTTCCAGATAAAAAGATATACAGAAACGACCCAGAACTTGGTGAGTTTTATGTAGTGTTTTCTGCTGAAACTATTGAAGAAATAGCTTTAAGATATAACAAAAATGGATACGCTACACAATGGAATACAGAACATACTACTGATGTTAAAGATGTAGTATTAACTGAAAACTGGATAGTTGAAGATTCACAATTTGATAAATCTAAAGCTTATGGTTTAGAATATCCAAAAGGTACTTGGGTAGGTTTAGCAAAAGTAGAAGATAGTAAATTATGGAGTGAAATTAAAGCTGATTTAAAAGGATTTAGTGTAGAATTACTTTCTTCTTTATCATACGCTGAATTTAAAGAGCAATCAGAAGAAGATGAAGAAGCACCATCAGAAGATGAAATGTTAGAATGGTTATCTGAAAAAGGTGAAGATTTAGATTATTATGAAAATTCTGATGAATGGATAGTAGGAGAAGAAACTGAATTAAGTTCTGACTTTGCTATATCATCTAAACCTAATGAAGATTCTAAATATGATAATGAAAATTATAGAATAAGATATAGATATACTGGCGGACGTCCTATTGAAACTACAAGGAAATTTTGTAGGGAAATGATGACAACATATCAAAGGAAAATATTTAGATATGAAGATATAAATCAAATGTCATTTAGAAAAGAGAATGAAGAATTTGGTATGTATTCAATTTGGAAATTTAAAGGAAGTTTTGGATGTAGACATAGATGGGTAAAAATACCTATTAAAAGAACTACTGCAAAATCTGATAAATTACCACCTAATCCACCTAATTGGTATGATGCAAAAAGATTAAATAAAGACTTAAAATCTAATAATAGTAAACAAAATAATAATCATAATCCTATGGAATTTAAAATTAAGTTTGAAGCAATGGCAGTTTTAGCTGATGGTTCTACTGTTTACACTCCAACAGAATGGGTAGCAGGTGCATTAGTATATGCAGGTGAAAATGAAGAAGCTTCATTAGCATCAGCAGGTGAATATACTTTAGAATCTGGTGAAGTTCTTGTTGTTGGTGAAAATGGTGAAGTTGTTGAATTAAAACCAGTTGCAGAAGAAGCAACAGAAGAAGATTTAGCAACAGAAGAAGCACAAAATTATGCAACAGAAATTGCTAATCTAACTTCAAGAGTTGAAGAATTAGAAGCTAAATTAAATGATGTTAATGGTGAAGAATCAAAAACAGAAGATTTTAGCAAACAAGTAGAAGAAGCAGTTAAAGTTGCTTTATCTAAAACAGATGGTAGTTTATTCGCTACTGTGGTAACTGATGAAGTTAAAGATTCAGATGTTAAACCTAAATCAATTTTAAGTAAATATAAATCAATTAGAAAAAATAAATAATTATGGCTTTAGTAGATAGTACAGTATATACTGCAGAAAATGAAATGGTTGGTGAATTTTGGCAAAAAGCATTATTAGGTAGTGAAGTACTTAATGAGGTTTTTACTATTATGCCTGGGGTTAAAAACTCTATTAAATTAAACCAATGGGATTTAGATGATACAATCATTCAAGATGCTGATTGTGCATTTAGTAATTTAGGAGAAGGAACATTATCAGAAAAAACTTTTAGTGTAGCTGATAAAAAAGTAAATTTACAATATTGTATTGAAACTTTTGAACAAAACTATTTACATTCTTTAATTGCAAATGGTTCAAACAATACAGAAGTTCCTACTGTTAATCAATTTTTAGTAGAATCTTCTGCTACAAAAGTTGCTGATGGAATGGTAAAGTATGCATTTGCTGCAACTGCTGATGGGTTAATTGGTAAATTTTTAGCTGATGCAGGTGTAATTGATGTTACAATTAATGCTTTATCTGCAACTAATGCTTTAGATGAAATTGCAAAAGTTTATTTAGCTATTCCTGCAGAAGTAATTGCAAAAGAAGATTTATTTATTGGTATTGATGAAGCTTCTGCAAGATATTTCAAATTAGCTGCATTTGATACAACTGTTCCAGAATTAACTATTAATGATGGTTTAGAGTTAAGGTATTTAGGTATTCCTATGGTTATTTGTGATGGTATGGGTGCTAACACAATCTTTGCAGCACGTAAATCTAACTTACTATATTTAACTGATTTAGAATCTGATTATTCTGATTTACAAGTTATCAATATGTATGAAACAACTGGTGAGCCTAATGTAAGATTTGTTACTCGTTTCAAAATGTCATTTGACTTTATGATTCCTGAGGAGGTAGTGTTAGCACAAACTGTTTAATTTATTCATTTAAGGGTGTTTAATAACACCCTTTTTTAAAACTTATATAATATGCCTATATGTAGCGATGCTATTAGTGCAGCAGTTGAACGTAATTGTAATAATAATGTAGGTGGTTTAAAAGCTATTTATATTACTGATTATGAAAATGTTACTGGTGTAACTGATACTGAATCAGATGGAGTTATTGATACAATTACAATGGCTTCTACTACTCAATTTTTTGATTTTTACTTTGCTAAAAATTCAGCAATGTATGAAGAAAATTTAGTACAAAATTTAGAAATTGGTTCTACTTATTTTGAACAAAAAGTAGCTTTATCAATTCCTTATAGAGATGAAACAAGACGTGAAGCAGTAAAAGAATTAGTTTCTGGACAAAAGAAATTAATGGTATTGCTTCAAGATAATAATGATAACTATTGGTTATACTTTGAAAAAGAAGGTGGTATTGTTACTGCTTTGACTGGTGGTTCAGCAGCAGCAAAAGGTGAATTAAATGGTTATGCTATTGAAATCACTGCTGATTCTGTATCACAAGCAGCAGTAGTAGACCCTACAATAGTAGATGCTTTATTAGTACCTGCAACTTAAAATAATTTCACTTAATAGAAAGGTGGTGTTTATCTAACCGTGTTGTTAATTCAGCACGGTTTTTTTATGCTATTGAAAAATCATAGTAAATTTATTATATATTATATGATAACAATTATTAGAGAAGTAAATTCTGAACTATTATTTACTGTTAGAACATACAATTCTAATGCAAATTATAGTGTAGATTTAAATAGAATAGGGTATGATACTACTACAAATGTAGCTTTATCTAATCCTACTATTTATTCTGGTAGAGCATTAAAATTTAATACAGATTTAACTACATATTCAGAAGCTTCATATAATTATATATTAAAAGAAGATGATGTAGAAGTAGATAGTGGTACTTTCTATTTTTTAAATCTTAATACTAATGAAGATAACGTATATTTATAATGAATTTAAGAAGTTTTTTTAACATAGATAAGAAAGAAGAAAATAAAGGTTTTGCTATTGGTTTAGGTACTAATGTAGCAAAGGTTGAACTTCCTAAAATTTCAGAAACAAGAAGGAATGAATGGGTAGATTATGGTGAAAAAAATCTATTCCCTTTAGAGCTTCAAGATTTATATTTAACCTCACCAATGAATCAAGCTATTATTAATCGTAAAAGTTTAATGATGTCGGGTAGTGGAATTGAATTTGCAGAAGAAGATTTATTAAATCCTGCTTTTGTAAAGATGGTTGAATTTACTGATGGTAAACATAATTTAGAATATCTATTAAAAAAATGGTCTTTAGATTTTCAAACTTATGGTAGTTATGCTATTGAAGTAATGTGGAGTTTAGATTTTTCTAAGATAACTAAATTAAAATATGTAGATACTTCTAACATTCGTTCTGGTTGGATGGTAAATAATGAAGTTACTGAATATTGGTATAGTGAAAATTGGGCGAAAAAGAGTATTAATAAACCTACAAAAATAGCTGCTTTTGATGTTAGTGATAAAACTAATCATAATCAATTACTTTATGTAACTAAAGAAACAATAGGATTAAAATATTATGGGATGCCTTCTTGGTATTCTGCAAAAAATTCAATAGAATTAGATACTGGTTTAACTGTTAATTATCTTAAAGATTTAAAAGCAGGTTTTAGTGGTAAAATGGCAGTTAATTTTCCATCATTACCAAAAACAGAAGAAGAAAAAGATAGTATAGTTAAATCACTTAATAAAGCTTATTTAGGTGAAAGTGGAAATAGAGTAGTAGTAACTTTTTCACCTAACGATACTTTAAAACCAGAAATAACAAAGATAGATAATCAGCAGGTAAATGAAGAATGGTTAACTATATCTGAATCAGCAACGCAAAATATATTAACTGCTCACGGTGTAACATCACCAGAATTATTTGGTATTGCTAAAGCAGGTTCTTTAGGTAATGCAACTATTGTAGAATCATATAATATATTTTATAATACAGTAGTATTACCAGACCAAAAAACTTTAGAAAATTCTATTAATATGTTATTTAGAGTTAATGATTTACCACAAATAACTATTAAACAATATCAAGTATTATGATTTTATTAATATCAGAAGAATATTTAAAAGCTAATGCTATTGCATCAGAAGCTATTGATTATAGAGTATATAAACCACACATAATTGCTTGTCAAGATTTATATTTAGATGAACTTTTAGGTGTTACTTTTAAAGATAACTTACTAACTGGTTATCAAAATCAAACATTAACACCTTATGAACAACAATTAGTTGTTTATTTAAAGCAGATGTTAATTAGAAGGGTTGAAGCAGCAGTTACAGATTTTTTAACTTATAGATTAAGAAGCAAAGGTGTACAAACTTCTTCAAGTGGTGATAGTAATTCAGCAACAGATACACAAGTACAATATTCGGAAAAATTACTTAATGAATATGCTGATAAATATTATCAATACGCTTGTAAATATTTAAACGATAACTCTTCTGAATTTCCATTATATGATAGTGATGCTTGTGATGAATGTGAAGAAAATACTAACAATACTAATATGTACTTCTATGGTTTATAAAGATTTTGAAACACCTTTATTAACTACTGGTGGTGCTATGGCTGCAATATATCAATTTATTCAAGGTGATATATTTAATTTAATATTGGGAACTTTAGTAACAATATCAGTAGTTGCTTTAAATATAATAAAGATATTTATTCACTTAAAGAAATTAAAAAGAGATGAGGAAGATAGATAAAATCATTTTACATTGTTCAGATACTCCTGCTAAAATGGATATTGGTAGCAAAGAAATTAATAGTTGGCATAGGCAAAGAGGTTGGAGTGCTATTGGTTATCATTATGTTATTAGAAGAAATGGTACAATAGAAAAAGGTAGAAGTGAAGATAGAATAGGTGCACATTGTTTTGGCTACAATAGAACGTCTTTAGGTGTTTGTTTAGTTGGTCGTGGTAAATATACTAAAGCACAATTTAAAGCTTTAAAATCATTATTAAATGAACTGCAAGTAAGATATGAAGAAGCTACTATTAATGCACATTATGAATTTAGCAATAAAGATTGTCCTATGTTTGATGTTGCTGCTTATTTAGAAACTTTAAATACAGAAGAAGATGCTTAATCCGATTAAAAATATATTAAATAGTATTAAAAGCGTTGGTGAAGTTGTAGATAAATTTGTTAAAACACCAGAAGAAAAAGCTGAAATAATGGCAAAAATAGAAAGTGAAATTTCTAATCGTTGGGAAGCCGATGCTAAATCAGATTCTTTTTTAGCTAAAAATATACGCCCTTTATCATTAGCAGCAGTATTAATAGTGTTCTTTATTATGCTATTTACTGATGGTAATGTAGGAGAATTTAAAATACAAAAGGAATATATACCAGTATTTCAGATATTACTTATTACTATTGTAGGTGGTTACTTTGCAGTAAGAACCATTGATAAAAAAGGTAAGATTAAATAAAAAATTCACCACATTAAAACGTGGTTTAACAGTCAATAAACCGAATAGATGAAAAATCTACTCGGTTTTATTTTGGTGTTATGAATACAAATATAATAAACTTTTATTAAATAAATAATTTATTTTAATTTTTTTTATTCAACTATTATAGTTACATTTGTAATATGGAAAAGAAAAAAGATATAAAACAAGTATCTGTATATCTTGATAAAGGTGTATATGATAAGGTAGTAGAACAAGCTACTATATTAAGAAGAAGTAAGACATTTGTAATAAATGAATTATTAAGACAAAAATTTAAACTATAAGATTATGAAAACAGTTTCAATAAAAGGAAAACAATATGTAGAAGTAAATGAACGTCTTAAATATTTTAGACAAAATTTTAAAGGTTATTCATTATTATCAAGCATTATAGATTTAACAGATGAAAAGGTAGTTATGAAGGCTACAATAACTTCACCAGAAGGTTTTGAAGTTGCTAATGGTACTGCTTATGAATTAGCAGGTAGTTCATTCATAAATAAAACTTCATATATAGAAAACTGTGAAACTTCGGCATTTGGTAGAGCATTGGCAAATTTTGGAATAGGATTAGATAATAGTGTAGCTTCTGCTGATGAAGTATCACAAGCAATAGAATTGCAGGATATGGAAAAAACTGCATTGCTTAAAATATCACAAGCTAAATCAATAGATGATTTAAAAGAAATATCAGTAAAATTTAAACCAGTATTAAATTCAATTAAAGGAAAACTAACAGAAAAGAAAAATGAACTTAACAAATAAACCTTGTAGAATATGCAAACAAAAACCTGCTGCTATTGGCAGGTTAATGTGTATGACTTGTAAAAATAAAAGAGTAAAAAGAAATAATAAAGTGTTAAAAACATTTAACTATATTAAAGATGATACTATTGTGGAACGTGTTAAACCTAAAAATGGTTATCATAAAAAAGAGTTCTGGATAGAAACACCACACAAAATAAAAAGAGATAAAATAACAAGAGATGAATTTAATGGTTTTTATTAAAATAAATTAAAATAATTTTTTTAAATCAATTATTATATATACATTTGAGAAACAATAATAAAAAAGGAATAATTATGAAAGAAGTAAACAAAGAAGTGTACAACACAAGAAAAGAATTATCTTTAGATTTTGGCGGTAACTCTACAAAGATTTTAAGATACCTAAACAAAAGAATAGAATTATTTACAAGGTTAGGAATGGATGAAGCTAAAGGTTTTTATGAATTAGTATTAGCTGATTTTGAAGAACAAGAAGCAATAGATGAACAAATAAGAGAAGCGAATAGAAGGAATGAAGAAGAAGTAGCTAAACAAGGACGTTGGCATTAATTAAATAAAAAACCTATAAATAATGGAATGTAAAAAACTACCAAAAACAATAACAATGTATTCAGAAGATAATGATGAAAAATATGAATACAAAACAATATTTAATAAATCCAACTGCTATTTAAAAGCTTTATTTATTAATGATTTATTTGATACCTTCTGCATATTTGAAGCAGATTATGATGATAATTTAGAACATCAAATGCCAGAAGAAGTAGTAGTATCATCTGATTTAGAATCAGTCATTAAAGAATGGCAAGAATTAACATACAATCATTACACCCAAAATTAAAAAATAAATTATGAATATTCAAGAATTAGAAACAAGAAGAGAAGCTTTAAGAAACTCCCTAAAAGGTGATTTTATGCACGATTTAAGCTTACGTGAAGAAATACATAAGTTAACTATGTTAATTGAAGGTGTAGCGCCTAATGATGGTTCTTGTGATTTAGACTGTGATAGTTGTGGTGCGTAATGATAATTACAAAAGAACAACATATAGAGTTAAAGCAGTTAAAAAATAAATTAGCTGCTTTACTTTTAGAGATAGACAACAATAAACCAGAAGAATT
>WLWF01002782.1_pt1 | contig 12155 bp, 23 predicted proteins | sample 6718331 | NCBI WGS metagenome assembly WLWF01 (sample SAMN12718692, study PRJNA515312) | sponge metagenome | isolation source: marine sponge | host: Mycale hentscheli | place: New Zealand: South Island, Marlborough, Capsize Point | collected 2003-05-01
ACGGTTGACGGCAACGACGACATCACCAACGTCAACGTTGATCTTGACTACACCGCAGCAGCGGACAAGGGCACCGTCACCAATAACCGTGGAACGGATGCTGAGATCCCCTTCGCTACTGCAGCAGAAGCAGGACTGTTCATCGAGCCTGCAACACCAGGAGCTGGAACGGTCCAGTATGCACGGCAGGTAACAGACCGAGGCGTCGCCAGCTGGGAAGAGATCGACGAGAGTTCTAGCGTCACCGTTGGCGAGACACCACCGGCTAGTCCTGAGGTTGGTGACCTGTGGTGGGACTCCAGCGATGACAGCGGCAGGCTTTATGTCTGGTACGTCGACGGAGACTCTGGCCAGTGGGTGGAGACAAGCCCTGCAGCACCAACACCACCAGAGGTGACAACTTATTGGGACAAGACCGGCAATGATCTGGAGCCCAAAGAAAATACAGACAACGTCAACATCGGCGACGGCAAGATCACGCTGAATGCAGCGGACGGCGTTACATTACAAACCGGCCAATCTTTTGCAGGAAGCGACACTTACGACAAGGCAGCTTTTGTTGGTTGGAATAATACTAATCAAGGAACTTTTATTGGAATTAACTATGCAGACGGAGGAAAAGTATTTGAAGCTAGAGACGGGTTTACTGATCCAACCCGAGCTACATCTCTAATTTACGGCGATGGAAGTATAGCTATTGGAGGTGTCCCCGAGTCAGCGCCCAACATCACGCTGAATGCAGCTACCGGCGATATCAATACAACCGGTCAACTGTATTCAGGGCTATACGACGGTGTGGGCCTAATCCGTTCCAACCGAAGCGGTGACGAAGACAACTTTGCGCTTGTCGTTGATGGAGCAGCGGAGAGAAGCTTTGGAGTTTTTGGGACGGGCACTACAGTTATCGGCGGTGATTTTAGTACCGCTTCACCAAACATCAAGCTGGACGTGAGCGGCGCTGGTTTGTTTATGGGTGACGTGGGTGTAGGTTTCTACGGAAGGTTTGGGGCCAACTATAGAGGCGGCAGTATCACTAAAGATGGCACCCTTATCCTCTATAAAGACTACGTTGCCTCAGACCCTGCAACAGTCAAAGTAATTGACATCAATGCTGCCGGAAACGATACTGGCGGCACGTACTCAGAAAGAGCAACAATTTACGCCGATGGTTCTGCCATCTTTAGGGGTGCTTCTGGGGTCAAGATCTACAACGATCCTTCTGTTGGCGTTGGCATTGGCCTATATGCAGGCGTGCTAATAATTAACACAAACGTCACAGGAAACTCCGCTTTCCAAATTAAGAACAGCACCCTTAATAAAGACACGTTCCAAGTCACAGGAAACGGCAGATGCTTTACACTTGACGGCTTCACGGTACAAAACTCCACAGCTTTTAACGACGTAATCAAGTTAAATAATGATGGAACGAGTAGTTTTGCGGGACTTGCTACGTTTAGCGGAGGCACAAGTGGTGCCACCGGACGGGCAATCGAACTAAACGGTGACATTGGTATTCAGCTAGAGCCAAACGACCCCGCTAACTACACCACCGATGTAGACGAAGAAGGCAACGAAACAGAGACCTACATCGGCCCAACGCTTGACGTAAAAGAAACAATTGAAACCGCTGCTGCAGAACGCACCGCCATGCGCGAGACGTTCCAAGAGCTACTCGTTGCGGTGCAAGCTGCTACGGACTTCGGCCAACTCAAAGCAGCCATGCTCGTTGCCCTTGAAGACTACGCCTAACCGCCCCACTGCTTCACCCGTACACCTTGCTTTCTGATCATGGCCATTGAATTTCCCGCTAACCCCGCTGCCCAAACCCCAGCCAATACCTTCAGCCCCACTAGCACCCCGCTAGCCAGCCCCAACGATGTCACCTACACCTGGGACGGTGTGAAGTGGGAGGCATATAAGAAGTTGGACCCGAGTGACTTCGACGATCTTTTCGTAGAGGTTGCGGGTGATGACATGACTGGAAACCTGACCCTTGGAACGGACAACATCGTTCTGGATGCAGGTGACGGTTCGGGTACGTTTGCAGGCTCAGGTAACTTTGCTAAAACTACAACTATTGGAGAGTTTGACGAGACTTCAGCCACTGCAATTGGAACTCGTATTGGGGTCTATAGCGGAAACTCCGCAGTCCAGACAAAAATCTCTATTGCAGCTGCTGGTTCAACTGGTGCTTACGAAGTCATAGCAGGAACAACAAGAACAATACAATTTTCTGGAAACGGTATAGCGAATTTCGGGGGTGACTTAGTAGACCCTACAGCTTACAAGCCAAACATTAAGTTAAACGGCCCTTTAGGGAGTGGTGTATTTGTTGGTGACATTCAAAGCACCAGCCAAAACGGCGGCCAACTCGGCTTCCGCAATCAAATTATCAACGGCGGCTTTCATGTTTTTCAACGTGGCACTAGCACAATCGCTACCAACGTTGCAAACACTTTTGTCGCAGACAGGTGGATCCTCAACAATAACAGTGGCAGCAATACAACAGTTACTCAAAATGATGACCCCAGCTCACCCACGGGTTCCGGCCTAGCTATTTTCAACGCTAGTGGCTTTCTGTACACGCCTCTGGAATTAGACCTAGCAAGCAGACAAGGGAGATTTACTGGCGCATACACATTTAGTTTTTACTCAACACAGCCTGTCAATGATGTGAACTGTGAGTATAGAGACACTGCAACCAGTAGCACAAACCGCGTAGTGCTTACAGTCCCACCGCTTGTGGCAACTGGAGTAACATCTGGGGCTTGGATTCAATATTCCACTACGATTGATTTCGATCAAGCAGTCCCCAATCTAGACAACATTTGCTTGATCATTGGCGTAAAGTTCAACTCAGGTGTTACTACTGCTTTCACAGCTTTCCAGCTAGAGCCAGGTCCTGTTGCTACCCCTTTCGAGCATCGCCCAATTTCGACGGAGCTGGCCATGTGCCAGAGGTATTACTACACAAGCTATGACGGCAGCTACCCACTGGACGGCTCTGTATCTACTATATACAACCTAGTGATCGCGGGAGCTGCTACTCCTAACTCTAGTGCCGCAGTTTTTGAAGTAGGCACTATTCATTTCCCAGTCCAGATGAGAGTCACGCCAACAATAAAAGTAATTGCCCCAGATGGAACACTTAATGAATATTACGCTTCGCCTGGAAATGTTACCGTAAGAGGTCTGTATCCAACAAAAGATCGAACACTGGTAATGACAAACGGCGCGGGAACTCTACTTTCAGGAGTAGTTAGCGCCAACGCCGAAATGTGAACGTTACTCTTATTCCATTGCTTTATTCTCATGGCTCGTACATCAACCGCTGACATCATCCCCGCAACCTACTCTTACGAGTGGTCCAACGAGGAGCAGACCGTTCTCAAGCGCACAGATGCAGAGGGTAACGTTGCTTGGGTCCCAACCGCCCCAGGAAACAGCGATTATGCAGAGTTCCTATCTTCTGGAGCGACTGCTGAAGCCTACGTTGCACCACCAGAACCAGCACCACTGACCGCAGAAGAAAAGCTGGAGCAGTCCGGCCTAACTGTGGACGAACTCAAGGGTCTGCTCGGTCTCTAAGCAAAAGGGTTGGGGAGTGTCACCGGCTCAGTAATCCCAAACGTGTCTGCCACCATCAGCGCGGATGCCGGTATGGATAAAGCCCTTCGGGGCTCCCTTGCCGGTGCTGAACCCCCAGTTGGCCAGGCACCAATCTTGCAGGCCGTCTAGGCCAATCCCTTTCAGATACCAATCAATTGCCCCACAGCCAGGCTTATACAGGTGCTCACTGTTGCTAGCGCCACCTACAGCTGCATTGATTGATGGAGGTCGGTAGCCGCTTGTGATGATGACAGGCGCGTCGTTGAAATACTCTCTGGCTTTCTCAAGGAACTGACAGATCTCTAACGCCATGTCGCACTGCTCTTGACTGTCAAACCGTCGTGCGTCTTCCCACAACGCGATTTCGCCGTACTGAATGTGAGGCGTGACGTAGTCATCAAAAGATGAGTTAGGCGTGAACTTGTTGATGGTCTTGGCCACAGGCACCGAACCGTTCAAGGCCAGGTCCACTTCAGCTTTGCGTCTACGCGTCAACCCTTCAAGCGATTTACCGTTCACCTTGTCCCATCGCATCAGCTCTTCGCTGATCACCCTTGACTTGGGTTCACCTGCATTAAGCCTTCGCAGCAGCGTTGAGCTCTTCACAGCACCGCAGCCGGTGTTAAACGCCCAGCTCACTAGCGCTGCATACTCGTTATCTGTCAGCGGAACTTTGACCTGACAGCTGATGCAATCTTCAAACCGTGTGAGGTCAAGACGCAGCATGTCTTCAGCTTCTTTCTCTGTGATCGTCATGCCCAAGTAGACGTTGTCACCTGTGGAGCCATAACCGATCGTTGCCACCCCAGCTGGGCACAGATAGGCCTCTAAGCGCAGCCCTTCAAAGGCTTTGATGAGATCTAGCCCGGCCTGGTTGATCACGCTTATAGGCGCAGGCTCTGACCCGCTGCGGAACTTCTTGACCCAATCGGCATCATCTTGCAGCAATTCAAGTGGCATCTTTCGCCATAACTCACCGACTGCATCCATCTGGTGAGTCTCACCCTGGAAGTGGATGAAGAAGTTGGTGAAGCCTTCAATCGTCAGCTTTGTCACTAAATCCAGGGGCTGGAAGCAATTAAACCCTAGCTCAGCAAAACAGCTTCTTGATCATTGACCCATCCATGCAGCGCCGAAGCTTGTTAATGGTTCTGACCTCTATCTGCCTTACAGCTTCGCGTGAGATGTTGAGGTTTTTCGCTATTTTCGTCAATGTCATGGGCTCTTCTCCATACAGCCCATAGCGGCAACAGATGACATGCTGTTCCTGTTGATCAAGTCTTTCGTTGATTAATTTGTAGAACTCAAACTCAGACTCCTTGTCAAAGAAATTTGTCTCTTCAAGGCTTTCCGGGTCAGCAAGAATGTCTTTCAGTGCTCCCATATCGTTGTCAGATCGCCTTGAGCTTGGGGTGTCAAGACTGGCTGCATCGTATCGATGAGATAAATAGTGCATCATGCTGTCTTCAGTGATCCCGCAATGCTCTGCGATCTGCTTGTTTTGAGGCATTTCGCCATGCTGTTCGTGGTAGTCAATGACGAAATCTCTTGCCTTGGAAAGCGTCAAGATTGCTGTGCCAGGCAGCCTGATCATGCGATTTTGATTGCAGACTCCACGGCCAATGCCTTGCCTGATCCACCAATACGCATAGGTGCTAAATCGATAGCCTCGCGTTGGGTCAAATTTCTCTACAGCGCGGATAAGGCCAATGTTCCCTTCTTGGATGAGATCAACCAGATCAAGGTGAAGCCTGGCGCGAGTCCACTTCTTGGCAACGCTTACCACCAGGCGCAGATTGGCCGACACCATTCGATCTTTGGCTTTCTTGCCGCGCTGGATGATGCGCTTTTGCTTTTTCGTTAGTTCATCTGCTGGTACAGACTCTTCAAGTTGTTTTGCTTCTTGCACAGCGTGGCCCAGGAAGATTTCTTCTTCCACTGTCAGCATGGGAATCCGTCCAATGCTTTCCAAGTATTCATTGAAAGGATCAGTTGCCATTAGATGAGTGGGTACAAAAAAAGGGGCGGTGAAGCCCCAAAGTTTAGAAGTCGACGGAGTCAGCTGCCTCAGTTCGCGGAGGCAATGTGAAGTCATTGACGTTTATGTCAAGAGATTGGGCTTCAGTGCCATCAGCTTTGGTGTATGGCCGAAGCTTGCCGGAGCCAACAACAGTGACTTTTGATCCTTTTTTGAGGAAGTTCATGACAGTGTCAGCGCGTTTGCCCCAGACGGCACAGTTGACCCAAGTTGTTTCGTCTTGGCCTGTGCGGCAGCCGATAGCGAAGTTAGCGACTTTGGTTCCACTTACTTCGCGGGTTTCGGGATCGCGTGCAAGGTTTCCGTTAGCAGTGAGATAGAGCATTGTTCAGTTAAAGAATTTGGAGATGATGATGGTGAGAGCTTGGCTTTGGTTGTAGTCCCGAGCTTTCATAAAGTGCCGAACTTTTTCGGCAACATCGGGCGGCAGGCGAACTTGAAATTGGTTGTACCTGCGGCGTTCTTCAGCTTTGGAGTTGATTTCAGGCATCGTTAAAGTCCAAAACACAAACAGTGACGTTGATTCCGTAGAAATCACGCAGTTGCTTCATAGCTTTCAAGGCGGCTTCTTCGGTACGGAAGGCTTGTGCTTCGGCATAGGACTTAGTCCAGATGCTTGAATCGGCGTAAACCTCTTTGAGATCATTGACTAGCCACCCCTGGTAAGTCGGGTTCCACAGTCCGAGCAGTGGGTGTCTCTGTGAGGAGAGTGATGGCTGCTCTGGCGAGTAGAGATTCCTGTGGGTTTCCATTCAGAACAATTTTGTGCAGGTAGCTAAGAGCTTGGGACAGGTTGTGACTAGATGCTGGCGAGTTGGGCACGAAGGAATACGGCGTGTTTTTCAGTGGTCAATTCAGTCTTGAGCTTGGCAGCTGGTGGCAGGCCGAACTCGGTCTTGAATGCATTCAGAACAGTTTGGAGCTGTTCAGGGCTGAGATCTTTGAGGCATTGAAAGAGCAGTGTGCGATCGTCTTCAGACAGTGGAAGATCGGCAGGCTTGTCAGCTGGTTCAACTGGATCAACAGTTTCAACAACAGCAGGCTTTGGCTTGGCTTTTGGTTTCGCAGCTTGTGGAGCTGGAGCATCAAAATCGCCATCAGTGTCTACATCAGGTGCCAGGCCAAGGATTGCTTGGAGTGCATAGCGCCTGAGGTAAGTGACTGAACCGCCAAAGTCATGCAGAACATTGCGTCCGCTGTTGACCATCATTGGCAGCCGTGACTGGATGGATTCTCCAGACGTATGGCAAAGAGTGGTGATGAGAATAGTTTGGCTGCCATCAGCACTTGGTTCAAAAGTTTGAGGGCAGGTCAACCCATTTTTGGCAAGTGCTGGAGTTACAGCTGTAAGGACTGTTGCTAGGTCTGCAAACTTTCCGTATTGAGCTTTCGCATCTTTACGGATAACTGCAACGTCTTTGTAAAAGGAACAAAGAGCCTTAGTAAGTTCAGGATTCATTTTGGGAGTTGGCTCGTAGAAATAATGGCATACCGAGGGGAAGTTGGCAGAGGCCTTGCTGTAATTAGGACAAGATCTTGATCGTCATAAGTCTTACGAAGATCCATCTCAACAACCTGACTGTCATCGTGATAAACGACCCCAGTAAGGGCATCAGACACGGCTCTAGCAAGCTTTTCAATGTCTCCAATGTTTCTACCAGTCGGACGTTCTGGAGCTGTCCTGGACAGCTTCCCTGTGCTTGTGAAATGTGACTTTGGCCGAGCAAATTGAAACAAATAAGTGACGTGCATTGGTCGGCTCATGTCCCAATCAAGCGGGATGCTTTTTTCAGCAACCTTGTGAACGTCGCGGCGGAATGGCTTGACTCGTCGGCTCGATTCAATTAATCGATTGAAGATAATTTTCTTCGAGCCTTGTGGAGCGGGCCTGCTGTAGACAACAAAAGAGATCCGATCTACCACTTAAACCTCAAAGCGATTGATGTCTTAGGAGTGGCTTCGCCGCTGTATTGAGCGCGAGCCTGGATTTGCTTTACGTAGTCTTTGAACTCTTCGCTGTACTCCCAGCGGGTCGTTTGAACCGGAGTGCAACGCACGTTGTCAAAGACGTAGCCACCATCAACTTCATAGTCATCAAGAAGGCCAAGCTCAATGTCAGCCTGCATTTCTGCAATTTCAGCATCGAGCTCTGCTTGTAGGTTCTTGATCACCTGCTTCAAATGAGCGATGGTCTTGAGGCGAGTGCCTGGAGATTGTTCGCTCATTTCTTTTGGCCTCTGACGCGATCACGATAAGCAGCCCGCTCTTGATGGATTCGTTGACCCAAGTGGGAGCACTCGTTTACTCGCCGGTAGCACTCTTGTTTGTGTTGGCGAGTTAGGGCTCGGTTGATCTTGTAAATCTTGAAGAGAAGCTTGTCCTCTTCAGCCAAGTCAGAGTGAGCAAAGTGCTCGTGGAAGCGCTGTGAGTTGACAAGGGCAGAGACAATCCAGCACTGGGCTGAAGTTGATTGAAGCAGCTCAGCAACGGTGATGTCGTCGGCTGCCAGGAGGATCTCTTCCGGCAGTTCTATCGGTTGGTACTGTTCCATAGTTAGATGGTGTTTAGTTCTGGGATTGGGTACGGCTCTCAGTGGGCCGCATGATCTTTGAAGAAGAACTGCTTCCACCAGCTGGAATCTTTGCGAGCAGGTGTTTCTGCTCTGGTCAATTTTGCCTTTTTGCGGCCTGCAACGCGATTGATCACGCTTTGTCTCCACAGTTCTTCGTCTTTGTTGACTGCCTCCAGGAACTCATCTCTGTTGCAGTTGAGTGCCAGATGAGTTGTCAAGGCATCTCTCATGTAAGCAGTGGCGCGTACGTCAGATTGAGCTGCAAGCTTTTCTAGGAGTGCAGCCTTGTTGGGCTCAAGCAAGATCTGGTAGTACTTTCTGTTGCCGTGTTTCGTGGCCATTGGGTGAAGTTGCAGGGTTGAGTTGAGATTGGGTACGGCTCTCAATGGGCCGGGTCACTTGGATCTTGCTTTCAAGGTTGAAGATTTACGGGCCTTGATCATTTCAGATTCCCAGTCATGCATTGGGTTGGTTGCTGGTGGGATGTAGTCAGGCAGCTTGCGGAACCTGGGGCTCGGCTGAGCCCGCTCATTCCTTTCTTCAAACAAGACCCAGATCAGAAGAAGAAAGATCCCGAGGGGACCGGAGAAGATGACGAACATGTACCTATCAGCAGTTGTGTTGTGAGCAGAGCTCGATGGAAGGAGTCAAGCCCTCTTCCAGTGCTTCGTCAATCAGGTCAACCAACTCAACACTGTTGATTGCTTGCTGTTGCCATTGCATTTCGCCCTTTTGATCGTTGGCAGTGATGAACCAAGTTTTGTAGGCAATGCAGGTAGCGGAGTTGAATTGCAGCATGGGATTGAAAAGTTGAAGTGAGTGGGAGGTGTTCCTCCCATGAGATAATGGTATACCAAAACAGGCTAAAAGTAAATCGTCACTTGTACTGCATCAGCGATGGATGAGTTGTTGGTGTCTGTAGCTGTTTTGAGAACGAATCGTTCAGATGCCAGAGAAGCACAGGTGCGCCAAAGACTCCGAAGATGATGAGGCAGAGGAGCAATACTTGGCCGATTGCTTCAAAAGTGTCTTCTCCTCCATTGTTGCTGGTGCGCATGCGGCGGCGATAACTCATTGTCCTGCCATCCTCTTGACGCTTTCGTAGCTCATCATCGACTGGGCAATGTCGTACATGCATTTACGAATGTGGGCAGGCATTGCAGCTACGACTTCAGATGTTGGTGCATCAGCAGCACACCAGGCGTTGCGATACATCTGAACCAAGTGTTGGCGGTGAAAGCCTTCAATAACGATTTCATTTAGCTCGTCGTCATTGATGCAAATAGCGCTGCCGCCGAACATTCCGTACTCGTCGTGATACATGGCGCAGCTGACGCTCATTTCGAAAGTGTGAGTAATGCGTGATTTCATGGGTCAATAGAAAGAAAGTGGGAGCCCCCGAAGGGGCTGATGATCAGATGCCGATGTAGTAAAGGTTGCCGCCCCAGTTACGAGTGCTGCCATCCTTGAGCGCTTTTTGGGTGTAGTTAACACCGACCTTGTCGCCAATCCAGCGTGTCTCCCAAGGGCCATTAATTTGAACCTTGATGTCAGCTGGAGCCATCTCTCCAAGGGCCACAGTGATGGTGGCAAAGTTACCATCAATTGCAGCGAGTGTTCCGATGATGGTGGTGACGTTGTTCAAGCCAATCATTTGAATCAGGTGGGTGGTGGGAGTGTTCCCTTGAGCTAATGGTATACCAAAACAGATCAAAAGTAAAACTCACCAGTTTGGGTAAGCAAAGCAGTCACATAAGTCAACAAGCGCTAAGAGCTGACTCCTTGTTAACTGTGACTCTTTGGGCAATTCAATGGGTTCTGCGTAGAGATCAACCTCGTAAAGGCCTACGTCTTTGCCTGAGGCTGGGCAGATCACGTCCTTGATCTTGGTCAAGAATCCCTGCCGGACTAATTCGCTTACTCGCTTGTGAGCACTGCTGCCCAGCACGTTGTCAACTTCACGCTGTGTTGCTGGGCCATTGAAGCAGAACCATCTGTAAACAGTCCTGCGTGAGTTGGTCAAATGCTCGCTGTCTTTGAGCTTGTGCCAAGCCTTGATGCTGTTGTTGTTCATGCCTCTTCCTCGTGATACCCATCAAACCATGGACCCATCCGCTTGGTGCGGTCACAGGCCACAGGGTTCTTGCAAGTTCTGGATGATGTTTCGGGATTGGTGCACCACAGCTTGGCCTCTTCCAAGGTCAGCCCTCGGAGAATCACGCTGTCGTCGTGGTGTGCGTAGAAACGGATGATTGAGTAGCTCATGCGAAGCCGTTGCGGCGGGAGACAAGGTTGGCTGAAAGTTTTTGGTCGAGCTTGTAAACCCGATCCATTTGGCTACCGATTGTTGGGTCAGTCAGGTAGCCGTATTGCTGAGTCATGCGTCTGCTTTCTTTGCGGACACATTCATAAAGGAGGTCCAGCTCTGCGTGGGTGAAATGCATCAGCGAAGACCCATTTTCTGTTTGATCATCTTGCCGATAGCGCTGCGATATTTGCAAACCTCAGATTTGTAGGTGGAGCAGGCTTCCCATTCACCAGCAGCAAGGGCGTGTGCGTAATTTGTTTCGGCTGTATCAAGGAGACCCTTGATGTTGTCGATTCGATCTTGGATTGAAGTAGTCATGTGAATTGTTGAAGACTCATTAATGGTATACCAAAACCAAGGGGGAGTAAACCCCCTGCAGAATCAGTTTTCGATTTCGTTCATCATGTCACCGATGATTTCGTTGACTGCATCCTCAGCTCTTTCAAGAACAAGTTCAAACAGCTTATGAATCTGAGCTTCGGTCAAGCGAGCTTCGGTGTAGTCAATTGCGTCATCAATTTTGAGTTGAATGGCTTCTTCGAAGTGATTGATTTTCATTGGGTGGTGTTGATTGATCACTTGACTATGGTATACCAAAACCCAGGAAAAATCAAATCAGCAGTTCAGCTGGATTTGGTTAAACCTCACTTTGATCAATAAGAAGACAGATCGCTGCAAATAGCTCGTCAGGATCTATGTCATTTACTAACACGCATCGAGCAATAGCGATCGCTTCTCGCGAGACAAGGATCCCGTCTGGAGACTCGATCACCTCTTCGTATCGGTGGAATCTCACGATCTTGTTCACTTGCGACCTCTCTCTTTTGCTTGTAGCCCTTGCCTTGAGACCTGTTGCTGCTTGCGAGTGTTAGATCCTTTTGCTCGCTTTTTGCCATGTCGGAGATACCTCAAACGGGTGTCCTCTTTCGCCGCCTCTACGGCTTCGTGATACCCAATCGGCTCCGTGATACCAGCATCGCCAAGAATCTTGGTCCAGTTCATCGATCCAGTCATCAGAAGTCGGGCTGTTGGGCATCAAACTTCTCCCAGCTGTCCAACCATGCTGCCAAACAATCGTCCGGTTTGCTCGTCTTTATGACCGTTTTGTCAGGCCCTGCAATAAGCGTCACGCACTTGTCCACGGGCAGCTTTCGGCTGTCCACAAGCATCTGCAAGTAGCCACCAAGTTGCTTGTCCGCTGGCTTGCGTGCTTCAGCGGCTTTAGCAGTCTTCACAGTCTTCAGATCACCCAGCACCCGGAAGCCATCTTTGTCCACGATCAAGAAGTCAAGTTGGCCTCCAAGGCTTTTGGCTGGATCGCACAGGCTCAGCTCAACAGCTTCAACAGTGCAGCCTTCCCAGATCCAATGATCAAGCAATGGCTCGATCCATGGAGCCCACTTCTCGTCATAGACAAGCCCGTTCTTGGTCTCTCCAGCCAGGCCAAGCAGGTGGACTTCAAGTGCTTTATGAATTGCGTTGCCACGAGCGGCCCAGCCATCAGGCCCATCTTTGGTGGCCATGATGCTTGCTCGCGCTGACGGTGTCAGGTCATCAATAACCTTAGTGACACTGTGAACCATGTACTTCCCATCGTAGGAGTACCTGTGGTTGATCTCGTTGAAGTG
>WLWF01002785.1_pt1 | contig 12145 bp, 10 predicted proteins | sample 6718331 | NCBI WGS metagenome assembly WLWF01 (sample SAMN12718692, study PRJNA515312) | sponge metagenome | isolation source: marine sponge | host: Mycale hentscheli | place: New Zealand: South Island, Marlborough, Capsize Point | collected 2003-05-01
ATTTTAATCAGAGATAAAGACACTGGTGAAGAAATAGTAAACAAAAGAAATGCTATTCATTACGGTAACTTAGGATATTTAATTGCAAATTCAATTGGTAAAGGTACCAGTGCAACATCTGGTGTAGCACCTAATGATTATGTTCATTTTATGGCATTTGGTAATGGTGCGTCTAGTGTTGATAGTGCTGGCAAAGTTTTATATAAAAGCACAAACACTAGCGAAACAAGAGAAACAGATGCTACGTTATATCGAAAAACTTATGCTAAAGCAGTCAGTGACACAGAAGCAAATACTGATAGAACAAATAATAAGATAGAAGTAATTGAAGGTTCTGGATTTACAGACCTAAAAGTTACTTGTACACTGGGCCTAAATGAGCCGTCAGGGCAAGATAACTTTGATACAAGTGCTACTAACGATGGCGATTATATCTTTGACGAATTAGGATTGATGACATACACAGCAGGTGACAACGCCACCACAGCAAGTAGTAGTTCAGAACTACTTACACATGTGGTATTTCACCCTGTACAGAAATCATTTAACAGAATTATTGAAGTAGTGTATACTTTAAGAATTCAGATGACATAATAGGACAAATATGGCAATAGTATTTTCAAACACTCAAGGCGATAGAGAGATTACGGTCAACGATAACCAACTTGACCAGACTAACTATTCTGTAACATTAATAGGTAAAAATGTAACTAACTATGGCCAAATTATTGCACAAAACTCAATTAGACAACTAGAAAATTTTGCAAGTACAACAGCACCAAATCCTGGTGTAAAATTAGTTGGGCAACTTTGGTTTGATAAAACAGGTAATCACTTAACTGTTTATAAAAACGATACAGAACAATTTGAAGAATTAGCATATAGACCAAAAAGCGGTACATCGACACCTACAAGTAGTAGAGGTAGTTCAGTAGAAGCAGGGGAAATGTTCTTTGACTCTACAACAGGTACTGGCGATTTAAAAATATACCACAGCAATCAATGGAACGAAGTACTAAGCGACTTAACTATAAGAAGCAAAGTATCACATGTAGATGCAGGTGGCGACGGCTCGTTTGCATATAATAACACAACAGGTGTATTTACATATACAGGTCCAAGTGCCGCAGAAGTAAGAGCACATTTTAGTGGTGGCACAGGAGTTACATATACGTCAAGTTCAGGTGTTATTGCAATCGGCCAGGCAGTTGAAACAACATCAGATGTTCAATTTAATAATGCTGTAATTGACGGTAACTTAACTGTTAATGGTACGCAAACAATTCTCAATACAGAAACTTTAACAATTGATGATAATATAATTGTTCTTAATAACAATGAAGCAGGTACGCCATCGGCTAACGCCGGCATTGAAGTTGAACGAGGAACATCAACAAATGTCAGAATAAGATGGAACGAAGGTACTGATCATTGGGAAATTACAAACGACGGTACAAATTATACAAAAATAGCACAAGATACAGATGAACTCGCAGAAGGTTCAACTAACCTTTATTATACAAATGCCAGAGCCAGAGCGGCAATAAGTGAAAGTTCAACTCAATTAGCATACAATAGCACTACTGGTGTATTAACATATACTCAAGGTAATACTGATACAGTATCAGAAGGCTCGAGCAATTTATATTACACTAATGCAAGAGCAGATGCCAGAGTCAATTTACAGACTGGCACTAACTTAGATTTATCTCAAAAAACAACAAGTGACTTAGCAGAAGGCACAAATTTATATTATACCGATGCCAGAGCAGATGCAAGAATACAAAATAATATTATAGACCAAGATTCATTTAGTAGTAATAGTTCGACAAGAGCACCCTCACAGCAATCAGTTAAAGCATACGTTGATGCACAAATAGATACCAAAGATGCATTAAGCGAATTAAGTGGCGATACGGATGATGTGTCAGAAGGATCAACAAATTTATATTATACAAATGCCAGAGCAGATGCCAGAATAGCGGCGGCTAGTACAAGTGATTTATCAGAAGGCACAAATTTATATTATACAAATGCCAGAGCAGACGCCAGGATAGCGGCGGCTGACACAGATGATTTATCAGAAGGCTCAACAAATTTATATCATACAAATGCCAGAGTAATAACTGCAATAAGTAGTAGCGATATTACTACACAAAATATTGTAGCAACTGGGCCAAGTGGTACTTACAATATTGGTTCTAGTAGTGTTAAATTTGGAACCATGTATGCAAACACATTCAATGGAACTGCGACAGCGGCTCAATATGCTGACTTGGCAGAAATGTATTTGGCAGATGCCGGATACGAGGAAGGAACAGTTTTAGTATTTGGCGGAGAACAAGAAGTTACAATTTCTAATAAGAAAGCAAGTCCGTCGATAGCAGGTGTAGTTTCTAGCAATCCTGCATATTTAATGAATTCAGAATTAGAAGGCGACCATGTAACAGCGGTTGCACTTAAAGGTAGGGTACCAGTAAAAGTAATAGGAGCAGTTTCAAAAGGCGATGTTCTAGTACATAGTAGTACACCAGGGCATGCCGAAGCGGCAATTAACAATATGACCGTTAATGGTCCTAGTTGCATTGGTATAGCAATTACAGAAAAAGCAGATTCAGGTGCTGGAACAGTGGAGGCTCTAGTTAAATAATGGCATATACAATAACATCAAGTACAGGAGTCAGTTACACAATTGAAGACGGTACAATTAACAATGCTTACAGTTTAAAATTAGTTGGTAAAAATGTTACTAACTATGGTCAAGTATTTGCAGAAAACAGTTTAAGACATTTAGAAAACTTTGCAAGTCCTTTAGCACCAACACCAAACACAACTTTAGTAGGTCAAGTTTGGTATGATACAACAGAAAAAGTTTTAAGAGTTTACAAAGACTCTACAACTACTTGGACAAGAATTTCCCCAGTAGTTTCAGCAACTCAGCCAGTTGATGGTGCAACAGCAGGTGCAATGTATTATGACACCACTGATGACAAGTTAAAAATACACGATGGTGTGAGTTATAAAGATTCAAATTATGCAGGGGAAGTTTCAAATGAATATTCCAGTTTTGGTAATTTAAATACACCTAGTGCCTATGGTACAAAATTAAGAAATCTTTTCTTAACTGATAATGGCGATGTGCCTAGAGCAGTAAGTGCCTTGGTATATGTAAATGACGGAGAGGCAAGTACTACTAGACCGGGCGGTGAAACCGTTATGGCTTTATTCAGTGACCATGCAACATTTACATTAAAAGACACAGCAGGTTCGTCACATGGCGATGCTTACAATTGGTATGACCAATTCGCAGAGGCCGATGGTATTGGTATTGAAATTAAACCAGGTATGAACTTAAGGCAGGAGTATTCAAATACTTCAATAGCATTAGCGGATAGAGCCTATAGAGCAGACGGCATCACTGGTAATTTAGTTATTGGTGCCAGTAATGTTGCAATAACATCTATTGTTACAACATCGAGTGATATTATTCCTGATGCAGGTGATACATTTGACTTAGGAAGTAGCACTAACAGATGGCAAAATATTTATATCAATGGTATTGCTTCACTAGGACAGACAAACGGAACATCAGAAGTCAGAGCAACTGCGGCTAATGTCACAACTAGAATAGGAACAACTGCATTTCCTATAACAACTTCAAATATTGGCGATGCAACAGTAAACACAATTAGAGTTTCCAACTACGAAGGTGGCACAGGTAATATTAATATTGGTAATGTTATTGCAAGTGGAGCCATAAGTTCTGCATCATTAACACTATCAGGAGCGGCGGCAATAGCAGGCAATATTGACGGTACAATTTTTAAAGGTACTACAGCAATATTTACAGGCAATGGTTCTTTTGGAAGTATCACAAATACCGGTACAACTACATTAAATGGCTCAGTAATACTTGGCGATGCATCGGCAGATAATATTTCTATAAATGGCGAAGTGAATACGCATATTATTCCAGATGCAACTACTACATATAATTTAGGCTCTAATACTAGGTATTGGAGTAATCTGTATGTTGATAATATTAATGCTTCAGGAGACATGACTTTTGCTGGAAAATTAAGACTTACAGATACAACTAATCCAGCAAACACAACAGATACTACAGCACCTTTATACTTAGATGGTGGTGCAGTAATTGAAAAGAAATTATATGTTGGTGAAACAATTACAACAACAGGAAACTTTGTTGGTGTTAATGGCGACCTAAGTGGTACATTACAAGTTGATGGCGTAACTGATCTTAATGGTAGAACAGACCTAAACGGTGATGTTAATTTAGGTAATCAAAATACAGACACAATTTCGTTTATTGGTAAAGTTGATACTGACATAGTGCCAACTTCAGATACACTAAATCTTGGTTCGGCAAGTGCATCTTTTGGAACTTTTTATGGTGAAGCAACATCGGCAAGGTATGCTGACTTGGCTGAGATATATTCGGCAGATGCAGACTACGAACCAGGTACAGTTGTGAAGTTAGGTGGTAGTGCAGAAGTTACACAAACAACTTCATTTAATGACCCAGAAGTATTTGGTGTTGTAAGTACTAATCCAGCATACTTAATGAACTCAGAAGCAGAAGGCGTTGCTATAGCACTAACAGGTAGAGTACCTGTTAAAGTTGAGGGCCGTATTAAGAAAGGCGAAAGACTTGTAAGTGGCAGTAAACCAGGCTTTGCAAAAGCATTAATGAAAAACGATTATGACATGCGATGCATAATTGGTAGAGCATTAGAAGACAAAGATACGTTCGACGACGATGTAGTTGAAGCAGTTATTGGCGTCAAATAATTATTAAATTCCCCTTCACTCAAGATAACTAATAGTATGAAAGGAGACTATTGGCTATACTTTAATCAAGCATTAGACCCAAGTTGGTGTGATTACATTGTTAATTACGCAACAGAAAACTATGAACCACGCGATGCTGTAATAGGATTCGAAGAAAGTAAACATGATGAATCGTATCGTAAAAGTGAAATACGTTGGCTTAATCCTAAATCAGAAAAAGCAATAGTTGACGAAATATGGTATTATGCTAATCAGGTAAACAGAGATTCTTTTGATTTAGACCTGCGTTATGTTAATGAAATTCAGTTTACAAAATATGTAGGCAACCCAGACACACCAGGAAAGTACGATTGGCATCATGATGTTGATTGGTCAGAAAAAAGAGCATTCCACAGAAAATTAAGTTTAGTATTTCAACTAACTGATCCAACAGAATACGAAGGCGGTGAGTTTCAATTTGATACAACATTACCACAATTACCAAAAGAAGCATTTAGTAAAGGATCAGTAATTGTATTCCCAAGTTTTCATAGACACAGAGTCACACCAGTAACAAGTGGTATTAGGCACAGTTTAGTTACATGGGTAGAAGGACCACATTGGCGATGAAACATTATTATATAAATTTAGATAAACGAACTGATCGAAATCAAAATATGTTAGATCTTTTTGAAAAATTAGAAATAACAGATTATGAACGTATTCAAGGTATTGATGGCAACTTAGTTGACTATACAAAAGTTTTAAGCCAAGGTATGCAAGTTTGTAAAAATTGGTTAGATCCTTTAGAAAACAGACCGTTAACAACTGGCGAAGTAGGTTGTATGTTAAGTCATATTACTGCATGGAGCAATATAATTAAAAATAATGAACCTGCAGTTATACTAGAAGATGATTTATATCACAATGTTGAAACATATAACATAACACAAATAAAAGAAAGATTAGAAGAATTTGATTTGGTTTATTTGTCAAAATGGAATATGGACGATAAGGCTCAAGGTTTTGATGATTTATTTGAAATACCAGGATATTGCTATTGGACAGCCGGATATGCCTTAAGTGTTGAAGGTGCTAAAAAACTGTTAAATGCTGATGCATTACAATATATGATACCTGCAGACGAATACATTCCTATGATGCTAGGTACAAATCCATTAATAGAAACGTATCCACAATTTAAAAAATTTAGCAAATTAAAAGGGTTGGCATACAAAACAAATGTATTTCATCCGTATGCTAGGGAAACAAAGATAGGTAAAACAGACACTGAAACAGCCATTACATTTAAAGAATGGAGAGAGTTTAAAGTATTAACTGTAGCAACTGAAAGTTTAAAAGCAGAAGATTTAATTAACAGTTGTAAAACGCATGATGTAAAGTTAGAAATGTTAGGGGTTGGTGAGCCATGGGAAGGCGGTGTAATGGCAGACGGACCTGGGGGCGGCCACAAAGTTCATTATCTTAGAAGTAGATTGCGTAATGTTGACGACCATGATATAGTAATGTTTGTAGACGGATATGATGTTATTGTAAACGATAACGAGCAAGAATTGATCAAAAGATTTAAACAGTTTGGTGCAGATGTAGTATTTGGTGCCGAACCAATTATATGGCCCGATGATAGTATAGCAGACCAATTCCCAGAAGTACACACAAGAAATAGATATTTAAACAGTGGTGGATTCATTGGTAGAGCAGTTATAATCAAAGAAATGTTAAAAAACGACATTAAGAAAAAAGATGACGACCAACTATATTACCAAAAGTTATTTTTAAGCGGCAAGTATAATATTAAATTAGATGTAGAGAATTATATATTTCAATGTGTAAGTGGTACAGCAAACTCATTAAGTGTAAGCGACAGTAATCAAGTTTATAATTCTGAAACAGGATGCTACAGTTGTGTATTGCATGGCAATGGCGGACCTAATGATAAAACAGCATATAGGACACTAGTAAATCAAGTAATGAATAAAGGTAGTGTTGTACCTATAAATTTAGCAAAATATAATAAAATATGGACTGTAGCAGATGACATAGTAGCATGTGAATATTTAACACCTCAAATGTGCGATGATATTATTGGAGCATGTGACGAGCTCGGTGGATGGGAACCTAGACCCGACGATGCCTATCCGGCACAGGAAATAAGAATACAAAAACTTTGTTCTAATCTTTATAAAGAAATGGAAAAGAATTTAACTAAACATATTTGGCCACAGTTAGAAGCATACTGGCCACCTATGAGCATGTATGGTATAAGAGATTTTTTTGCTATGCGATATAGTCTTGATACACAGACATCTTTAAACTTACACAATGATGCCAGCATGGTAAGTGGAAGTGTTAAATTAAATGAAGACTATCAAGGTGCCGAATTAACTTTCCCCAGACAGCACTTTACAAATAGGCATGTACCTAGAGGAGTTATGCTATTGTGGCCTGGCCAAGTTACACATCCTCATGTATGCGAAGAGTTAGAAGAAGGTGTTAAATACAGTCTTACCCTATGGACAAAAAGGTTTACTCAAGACACATAATCCTTCTTATTTGATAAATACTTACGAAGATAGCATTATCAGATGCTCAATTAAGTAGGAGATATTACAAATGGCATTATCAACAATGACAAATAGATCACCAGGAGATTCAGTTACTGCGTCTGATTGGGATATCACAAGAAACAATATTTTATTAATTACTGGCACAGCATCCGGTACCGAAGGGTGGGGACAAAGTTGGAGTGTTTATAATCCAGCCGCTGGAGCCTCAATTACAGATACAGACACTAATGACATTATTAATGCCGCTCAGGATATAGCAGTATATGCCGGAGCAACTAACACAGTTTCTGATGTTAGTAATGGAGCAGTTATACAAGAAACAGATTTAAACAATATTCAAGGTACAATTACTAATGGATATAATGGCAGATTAACTGCTGACGCATCTTACTTATCTACAGAAAACAAAGATACAAGTACTAGAACAGCGGCATGGAGTACAACAGTAACACATGATTGTACTGTAACATTTAGTAGTGCGGCACATAGACAAGCATTTTTTAATGCTGGTGGTAAATTAAACTTTAGTGCGTCACGAAGTGGTGGTTCAAGTAACGATCAGAACACTGACTGGACTAATATGTTAAGTGCTATTGGAACAGTCCAAATGGCTTATACAGCCACAACAGCAAGTTCAGGTACAACAACAAGTATCGGTAACGAAGACTTAACAACAAGTTATCAAACTATATACACTAAAGCAGGTTCTGGATCATACTCAACTAACTTTTATCAAATACAAGCAAAAGCAGATAGTTCAACTGTATTGAGATTTTTAATCACATTTGGTGATTCGCATACAGGTAGAGGTTATTTTGATAGTGTTGATGGAACGTTACAAAGTGTTATAGGACAAGCAAGACCTAATAGCGGAACGTTACCTAATGGTTATGATGTTGTAGTCGCAACACCAACATATACAACTAATTCAGATTTATAATAGTTCTTAATTATTGTTAAGGCGGCTTTATAATGCATAAATAGTATTATAAACTACACACAGGACTTACATGAGCGAAAGACTTACTAAAGCATTAGAGTTTGCTAATTACCGGTTAACACTTAATAATCAATTAGTATCATTACGATCTAAACTAAAAACAAAATTAATTTATAGTATCAATGGCGGTACTTTTACAATTTCTAGAGAGTTGATTACTTTTGTTGACTCTCTAATTCGTCAAGAATATACCGAAGATGTTATACTAATTGACAACTTTCAAAATCCAATTCAGATAGATGATTTAGCAGACTTCCTAGAAAACATAACAAGCAAATATTTTGAAGTTACAAACGATTATCATACTGAATATGTTAAGTTAAGACAGGCTCGTAAAGTCCATAAACTATTGGACATTGAGCAGGATGACTAAAGGACTACTATTTTTTGCTCATAACAATCCAGAAATAGATTATCTAAAACTTGCGTGTATGTCTAGCACAATGGCTAGATATAATTTAGGTTTAGAAAACATCACGGTTGTTACTGACTCAAACTCACTAGAATATACTTCTAAAAATCTAAATGTAGACAAGTATATACCTAACATTATCCTTACAGATAAGGATCAAGAATTCAAACGTAAAAATTATAGAAACTTTAGAGACACTAATCATAGTGTAAAAAGTTTATCATTTTATAATGCTAACAGATGTGACTCATTTGATATTTCACCATATGATGAAACCATAGTTTTAGATGTAGACTACTTAATACTCAGCGACAGTTTAAACAACTGCTGGGGACATAAAAACGAATTAATGCTACATCACGAAGTACAAGATATACAATTCAAAAGAGAAAATACATGGAGACGTGTCGACGACATTGGTATAACAATGTATTGGGCAACTGTTTGTTACTTTCAAAAGACTGCTTACACACAAAGTTTCTTTGATATTGTAAAACATGTAAAAGAAAATTGGCCTTTTTATAAAGATTTATATAACTTACCAGGCACTATATATAGAAACGATTACAGTTTTAGTGTAGCCGCTCATGTTATGAACGGATTTCAAAGTGAGGCACAGCCACAATTACCAATAGAACGAATGTATAAAACATTTGATTGGGATGACATACATTCAATTAATGACGTAAATGATATCACTATGTTTGTTGAAAAAGTTAGAACAAATGCTGACTTTCATTTGTGTAGGTGGAAAGACGTAGACTTACACATTATGAACAAATGGGCATTACAACGACATGCTGATACACTACTGGAGATGTATTATGAGTAGAGGATATATTGTTATTGCTCAAAACTCAGGCGATACAGATTATTTAAGGATGGCATATGGTCTAGCATTAAGTTTAAAAGCAACACAGACGACTGTAAGCAATCTGTGTGTATGTGTAGACAAAGGAACTAAAGTACCTAAAAAATACCTAGAAGTATTTGATCAGGTTGTTGAAATACCGTGGCAAGATGATGCTAAAGATTCTGATTGGAAAATAGATAACAAATGGAAATACTATTATATGTCGCCATATGACGAAACAGTTATATTGGATACTGATATGGTATTCCCTACAGACGTTAGTCATTGGTGGGACACATTATGCGAAAGAGATATATGGGCATGTACAAATGTTAAAACATATAGAGGCGAGAATGCTGTAGATCATAATATGTATTACAGAGAATATTTTATAAAAAACAATATGCCAAATGTTTATACTGCTTTCTTTTATTTCAAAAAATCAGATTTAGCAACAGAGTTTTTTAAGTTTGTTGAAATTATATTCCAAAATTGGCAACGTTTCTTTTTTAAATACATGCCAAACGGTAAGCCTGAAAAATTAAGTGCTGATGTTGTGTACGCTCTAGCAATACAACTTTTAGGTATTGAGGAAGACGCAACAGTAAATGACTTAAAAGAATTGCCTACATTTACACATATGAAAAGTTTTATACAAGATGTACCTAGTGGTTCATTCCTAGATGAGAAGTGGACACTTAGTATGCCTACATATTTTAGCAACATAAAAACATTTAAAGTAGGAAACTTCCAACAGCAATACCCGTTTCATTATGTAGATAAAAATTGGTTAACAGACGATATTATTAAGAGTTTAGAAAATGAAGTTACATGAATTAGAACTAGCAAGAAAATCTCAACAGCAAAGTGATAAGCATATATATTTTGATGACTCCGGTAAAATTGTTTACTACGGTAGAGCAGAAAGCGAAGATTATTTAGACTCTAATCATGCTGTATTATCATATGAACAATGTATGATAATTGAGGAGTCGCCAAATAAGACTGTTAATGATTTTTTAATTATTGTTGATCCTACTACAGAAGGTGTATACACATTAGTAAACAAGCAAATAGAACTTGAAACATTTAAATCAGCAATAAAGATGCTGAGTAAAGTTACTAAGAAAACAGCATTAACATCCACATACGATATTAAAATAGAATATAATTATTCAAAAAAGAAAGATAATTTAGTAGTAGCACTCAATGACAAACTGAGAAACAATATTTTAAAAAGTACAAACTTACAAGACTTTTCATTTAAGGGTGCTAATTTTATTAATCTGTATTTTACAACACAAAACGATCCGCACTTTATGTTTGAATCACTCAACGTAGATTTAGTTAAGTTGTTTAAAGAAAAAGAATTAACATTTACAGTAAAAGATAATTTAGAAAATTGTGATTTATTTACTAAAAAAATATTTGATAAGTATGAGTATAAGGTAATAAAATGAAAATAGACGTAACAGAACTAGACATTTTTTATATCAGTTATGACGAACCTAACTGTGAAGAAAATTGGGCCGACTTACTTAATAAAGTTCCATGGGCAAAACGTGTACACGGTGTTAAAGGCTTTGATGCCGCACATAAAACGTGTGCTGAGCAAAGTGAAACAGATAGATTCATCACAGTAGATGGCGACAATATTGTTATGGACGAGTTCTTTGAAAACACTTTAGAGTTTCCAGAAAAGGATCATGACGGCAATGATATATCAGAAAGTATATTTAGTTGGAATGCTAAGAACTTATTAAATGGTTTAGTGTACGGAAACGGCGGTTTAAAGTGCTGGCCCAAAGAGTATACATTGGGTATTAACACCCACGAAGCCGCAGTAGATGGCGAAGGAATGGAGTTTTGTTGGAAGTTAAACTACATACAAATGAATGATATATTCTCTGAAGTACATCAAACAGCAAGTCCCTTCCAAGCCTTTAGAGCAGGATTTAGAGAAGGCGTTAAATTAAGTTTAGACCAAGGTGCTAGAGTAAAAGCACACGAGTTTCAAGATAAAATATGGTACGGTAATTTTAATAGATTAAATGTTTGGTGTAATGTTGGCACAGACGTTGAAAATGGTTGGTGGGCAATATACGGCGCAAGACTAGGCTGTGAAAAAACAGTACTAAGCGACTGGGACACTAATCAAATATCAGACTACGACTGGTTTAAAGAGTTTTTTGATAAAGAAAAAAGTTATATAGACAGCGACGGGCACCTAAAAGAAAAAACTATTGCTATTGGTAATAGACTAAATGAAGAAGTACAGGGCATGATGTTGTTTGATCCAAGCGATCAGATGAGTAAATTCTTTAAAGCAACTTTTGTAAACCCTAAACGATGGGGAGCAATGGTAACAGAAAGACAAATACAAGATTTATTAGAGCAGGGTCTAATTGGAAGATGAAAAAACTAGCATGGATCTTTGGTAATACGTCTAATTTCTCGCAGGCTATAAGGTTTGAACTAGAAAGTCAAGACATTTCGACATA
>WLWF01002786.1_pt1 | contig 12142 bp, 11 predicted proteins | sample 6718331 | NCBI WGS metagenome assembly WLWF01 (sample SAMN12718692, study PRJNA515312) | sponge metagenome | isolation source: marine sponge | host: Mycale hentscheli | place: New Zealand: South Island, Marlborough, Capsize Point | collected 2003-05-01
TTAATTGCACAAATTATTATAGCATAAAAACTATAATTTATCCACAATTTTGCATTTTTTCTGCCATGTCAGCAGCTCTATTAGGTGTTTGTTTTGCCCAACGTGAGTCAAGCATTTGGACATGCGCTTCAAAATAATTGGGTGGATTCTCTTGAAGCGCTGCCCACATTTTTCGGAACTTGGAAACTCCTGTCCCCCCAAGCTGAAAAATCATTTCACAAATTATAGTTTTTGCATCATCACTAATTTTTAAATTAGAACACATGTCATGTGTTTGATCAATTGCTGATTGTAAATCTTTTTCTAGTATGTCTTCTAAATATTCTTTGTCATATTTTTTACCGTCTTCCCAATGGTCTTCCACACATAGGTGGCCGTAGCCCACGGTTCTTTTATTTAGGGTATCTAAATAAACGGTGTCTCGAAATCCTTCGTGTTTTTTAACTGACTCTAAAAGTTTATCGTAATTCATTATCTATCTAATTTCCTATTCATATTTTTAAGTTCGGTTTCTATAACTGCAATGCGTACTTCAATTTTTGTAAACATCATTAACGCTTCTTCTATACGGTCCATGTCTTTTTCCATGGCAGCTACTTTTTGATTTGTCATTCCCCACATTACACCTAAAGTTAATAATCCACCTATAACTGCAATGTAGTCTTTCATGTTCATGACATCATTCCTTTTTTAGTAAACGGGTTATCATTCATTTGTTTTTGCGGCTTGTTAAACTTTCCATCATTGCCCATAACTGGATTTAATTCAACAGCCCCACCTTGACTCATACTGTATTGATTAGCAAGTGCTTGGTCCGTGTTGCCAGTATACAAGGACGCAGCTGCGTTTGAATTCATAACGTTGCTTCCTGTTATAGATGATCCAGTGCTTCCTCCACCACCTGTATAAGCAGCAGTGCCATCTTGATAGGTGTTTTGTTCTGGTGTTATGGATTCTTTTATTGTTTCTGTTACAGGTTGTCTAAGAGGTGCAGGTATTGCATCTACAGCATTTCCTACGCCTTGTAATATACCTGGTATAGCTTCACTAACACCTTGTTGCATATTTTTCATTGCATTGTTATTTAAATTCATCATGTTTCTTTTACGGTTAGCTGATTCCATGTCTTTCACTGTAGCATACCACTCTTCATATTCATCTGGCATTTCTTGAATTAATCGTTCCAAGTTTCTTGTTCGAAGAACTAAAGGTAATGTATCATCCATAGCGTTTTTCCAGTTACGCATACGAATACGGTTTGTTACAATTTTACCTAGATAACGAAAGCCAAAGAAAGGTGCCATCGCTAAGATAGGGGCTACTGCTCCTGCTGCTGTGGATGTACCATAAGCAGTTAACATACCTGCAGCTGGTGAACTAGATTTCATTGCACCTACAGGTCCTTGAAGAACAGTTGAACGTGCAAGGAATGTACTTTGATTAGGCATACCATATTTAAAGATACGGTCTAATACTAAATTTAAATCTTCAAAATCTTTATACGTAGGAAGACTACTTGTTACAGCTTTTACTTCTGACCTTGGAATATTACTTGGAATCTTACCCCATAAATCTTCATACCAATTTTCCCATCTGTTTTTTGCTCCATTAAATATTTTATATTCTGGAACAGTTGGACCAGGTAAAGCTTTTTTAAATAGTTCTTGTATTGGAGAACCACTTTTACCAATTCCCATGCCAGCTGCTAATAAATCAGGATTTATATATTGAATACCTTCTACGTCAGACACAGATTTTTTTATAATATTTGTTATGTAATGACCTAAACCAGAATTATATGCTTGTTCTCCTACAATATTTTTTAAAGCTAAAAGATTATCTGGAACAAATGCACCAGTGTCAGTTGACTTGGCTAAAACATTCCATAAATTTTTACTAGCATTAGCTGGGCTTTCCCCTACTGCTACATTAAAACCAAAACGTTTTACATTTGCTAAATTTTTTCCGACATTTGTACCAAACAAAAGCATACCATTTGATAGGAACTGCTCATACTCTGCCCAAAGTTTTGATACATTAGCATAAGGTGTTTTTGATAGGCTACCTACATCTGTTTCAAATGCTTTGTATAATAAATTAATATCATCACCCATGGTTCCTATGTCAGGACTCTTTGCCCAATTTTGATAGTTACTATCTAATGTTTTTTTCAGTGCATACATGTCACCAATTTTTATTTTATTTTGTGCTAATAATTGTGTGCCTGGGACAAAGTTTTCTGGTGCTTGTAAGATTTCTTTATTTAAAAATCTAGCAAACGCTCCATACTTTCTTTGTTCATCCATTCCCATTTTACTATAACGAAATAAAATTTCTTTAGCAGTGTTAACTAATTGTGTTTTATCTACAATAGCACCTGCACTCTTTGCTGCTTGTAAAATTTCTTTATCATATTTTACTGCTTGCTCTCTAAATCCTTTAGCTGTTTTTCCTGCTAACTTAATATAATCAACGCCCATGTCAGCTGTCGTAACGTAAGGGGCAAATCTTCCAAGCATTTCCATTGCTCTAACTTTTTGAGCTTCACCAGCTACTTGTATACCAGCTCTGATAGGACCACCAAATGCAGGTACACGTTGAAATGCATTTACAAACGCTCCAATGTATGGACGACCAGCTACGGAGAAACGAGGAAGGGTAGTTCCAGCTATTTCATCTAACGGTGTATCACCTGGAACAAAAGATTTGCTTTTATTATTTGCAGGGCCTAACCAATTAAATGCTTTACTGTTTATGATATGACTAAATGCTTTACCAATAACTGGTATGTTCATTTGTACTTCTTCTTTAGCAGGAATAGATTTTATATTTCCAAACGGAAGTAATGCACGTCCACCAGCACCAACTACCATAGGATTTTTAGGATCAAATTTCATTAAACGTTGTTCAGCTGCTACAATTTCTTGTGGTGTTGGAGAACCAAAATCTTTAAACATTTCTTTAGCTATTGGATCTTCCATTTCTTTACCAAAAACTTTTGAAGATGGAGAAGCTGCTTTTAAACCAGCCAAAGAACCACCTATTGCTTTTAAACCTAGATACAAAGGACGTATACCAAAGAAAGCAGTACTAATTCCTGCATCAAATAATCCCTCGTCAATAGCTGCTTGTGTTCTTTCTCCTAATTTAGGTCTATTAATTCCTTCTGCACCAAATGTTAAAGCGTCTGGTGCTTGTGCTAATACCATATCAACAGGTCTTAAAGCTTTATCTAAAAGCGTATTCATTTCTGCATCTACAGCACCACTTCTTTCCTCAGGTTCCATTGCAAGATATGCTTTTGCTTTTCCTGCACGGTCCATTGTATCAAGCACTGCTTCATAACCAAAGTCAGCTGCAGCTACAGCTGCACCTCCATATATAATACTACTCAATGCACGTGTTGCCCATCCACCTTTACCTTTGACAAAACCTTTAGCCATGCCTTCAGCTACTTTTTTAACTAAACCAAATCCAGGTTTAGTCATGTTAAATCCTTTAACAGCACCTACTGTTCCTATAACTCCTTCACCAAGAGCATTTATCATTGGATAAGGATTAGGTTGATTAGTAAACAAACCAAACTCATCATACTGTCTATATGTTTCTGGTCCTACAGGTAAAAAATCACCATCGGTAAAACCTGCAGCTGAAAATATTTCATTCTTAGCTTGCATTGCCATTTGATGATATTTTTCATCACCTGTTTCTTTAAAACGTTTATCTGCTTTATCAAATATTGTTGCTAGTTGTGATCGTACTTGTTCCTTACGTGCCGTGTAAGCTTGCGACTCCATAACTTTAGCTTCATAAATCTTTTTTTGTTCTTCATTTTGTAACCATTGATTTTTTTTACCAAAAGGTTGGCCTGGCATTATAGCATTACCTATAATTTGAAAAGGTGCTAGAGGTAAATCAGTTGCGTATTTTTGATTGCTTTGAATTATATTTTGTGATTCTGTAATAGGAATACCAGTCTCAGATGTAGTTGTAAATTTTTTATCTGCCGGACCTTGTCCACCTGGCATATTACCAAAAACACTTTCTTGATATTTTTTTATTCTTTTATTATCTGCTTCAGCCATTATTCATCAAATATGTTATTCCATTTATCAAACACACTTTCTGTGTTTTGATTTGTTTGAAGATTATCTTGATACACTACTGCACCATTACCACCATTCCAATCAGGGAATTGTGGAACGTTAACACCTTCAATATTGTAACCAGCAACTGAGTAAGCTGGATCATTCGCTCTTAAATTGTAATAAGCATTGTAGAAATTTTCTATTCCAGGAATTTCAAATGCTCCGGATGATACTATTTGACTAGCGTTTGTTTTTTGATCTTCACTTGCTACATATCCAGCTAAATTTAATGCTTGGCTCATGTTAGTATATAATTCATTATAGATACTTACGTATTTACCAATAACATATTCAGGCATGTTTGATTTACCCATTAAAGATGTCATAGATGTTTCTTCAAATGATCTTCGAAGAACGTCTGCTAACATACGACCTGTTGGCTGTCTGTTTCTTGCCAACATTAAACCTAAAGTTGTTTCAAAGATTTCTAATTGTCCTTTACGTGGATCAAATAAAACTTTTTCTAAATTAGATCTAGTTAAGTACTGAGCTCCACGCACACCGTACTTACCACCTGTATCTACAAAAACCGGCATTTCACCAAGACCTGGTATATCTACAAAAGCACCATCAGTTGGCGCTTCTAGTACAGCAAACGACATACCCTCACCTACTTGATCGTAAGCTTGTCCGTCAGGGCTACTTCCTAATATTTGATTATAAAATTTACCAAGCTCACTGTTTCGATTAACTTGAAATGACTCATCGCCAAGTTGTGTAATAGAATTTTCTCCAAACCCTGCTTTTAATCCTTTTACTGCTTCACTTGCTAAGAAAGCAGTAGGACCTACGTTTCTTCCTAAGAATCCTTTGTAACCAATTAAACTGTCACGGTTTTCAATCATCATTGGCATAATCATTTGTGCCATTGGTATCAAACCACGTCTAGTATAGTCAGCAAATTTAATCATTGAATCTTTAGCAGCATCTGACATTAATACTGCTCCACCAGATTGAGAACCAGTTAACCCAAAAAGACCTGGGCCCGTGGCGCTTGATGGTTGGAACGTATAACGAGGAAAACCAAGTTCATTGTTTTGATCCAAGAACCAATTCATCTCGTCACTGTTAGCACGGAACTGGCTTATTAATTTTTTTCCTGAAACTTTAGGAACACCAGTATATGGGTCATAAATCATTTCACCGTTAGCATCACGCTCATATTCATTTTGCCACACAGCAGTAAAGTCACCACTACGATCATCTTGATCATTTAAATCTTCCATGTATAATTGTAATGCAGCTTGCCCTATTTCTCTATCCGCTTTACCTTGTTCAACTCCCATTTGAAATAACATTGGTGCTGTAGCCATAGCTGTTTGCCCTATAATTTCGGTGAATCCTGCTAAGCCTGGGTCTTTAGATTTACCAGCCATTAACATACCACCAACATTCATAAGTAATGCTTGCTTTTGCATCTGTGCACTTTGATCTCCACTACCTATAAATTGACGAACAATATCTTTGTATGCTTTAACACGTGTTACTGCATCACTTTCAATGGTATCAGCACCAGCACTATTTGTTGCATCAACTGTTGCCCTGTTTGTAGAAGCAGTGTTAGTGCCTGTGCCATCATATTGCTCATTAAAATCTTTTTCTAAATTATCTAATTCTTTATTAGCATCTTCTTTTTTAACTTCTGTAGTATTAATGATCTTTGGTTTTTTAACTGAGTTAAATTCGTTCCATGGTCCAGGGCCAGCTTCAGCTTTATTTGGTGTCTCTATTTTTGTAGATTCTTGTACTCTTTCTGGAAGTAACGTTGATATTTCATCATATGCCATAAAAGGTAATGATGTAGCTGCAGCTGTACGCACAATTCCTTGCTTGTTAGATGCTGCATCTAAATAATTTTTGACGTAAGGATTTTTAAATGCTTGTCTTGCTGATTCATTAAAGTTTTCAAACACACGTGGTGTTCCTTTGCCATACTGTGATCGTAAAGCGTTGTAGCCAACTTTAAAAAGAGGTCGTAGGTACGAAACCATTTAAACTCCTATGTGTTTTGATAACCCGATGCTATTCCTGCGCCAAAAATACCTGCACCCAATGCTTGGGATAAAGGATTTGTTACGGGAGCAGTTCCCATCGTAGTTGTCATTTGCCCAGATGGTACTCCTCTAAATATGTCACTCATAAATCCAAATCGTTGATATGGATCTTGTCTATTTTGTAAGTAAGCTTGGTAGTTAGCATCTAGTCCTTGTTGTGTGTTCTGTTGCATAACAGATCCTGCGCCCATCAATGATGCCACGTCTTGTTGTTGCATTTGCTGTGTTTGTCCAGCCATGTTTCCATACATTTGTGCACCAGCACCATAACGTGTCATTTGATTTTCAAAATCTCCCCTTGCCATGTTCATTGCATTTCCATAACCGGCAGCTAATGACTCCCCAATAGCTTGTGACTTTCCTCCTAATAATTCTGCATTCATAATTCCTGTACCTGAACCGCCAAACGCTCCTTGTGAAGCAGCACCCATGTTAGCTTGGTTTATAGCTTTATCATATTGATCTGATATTCCTTGTGTTACATAATCTTGGTAAGGGTTTAAATAATTTTCATAAGATGATGGATCAAATGTTGCATTTGTCATGCTATCTGTAGCAGCTTCTGCTTTGTCCATCATTGGTTGATAAGCACCAATACCAGACTGTGCCATCTGTAATGCTTTAACTTGCTCTGGATTAAATCCAGCTATTGATTGTGGTGTAATTGGTCCTTGGCCACCGAATTGATTTTGACCAAACTTAACCGCTTGGTCCATGAGCCAAAGATACTTAGCCTCCATTTCTGGAGACATGCTACTTTGCTGTGTGTTTACATCAAAACCTGAAGGATAATCTGACTCTGCCATTATACCATCATCCTTGCTTCTTCAATGGTTTCTGAATCAGGATCTAATTTATTCATCATTGAATATAATCCTGCATGTCCACCTGGAAAGTTTTTAGCTGCCTTTTCTGTAATAACAAATTCATCATTAGATAATGCTACTGGACGAACATCATCAGATTTACCTGTACCAGGTCCTACTACTTTCCCACCTGCAATATAACTATCTCTATATGCTGGTGAACCACCTTTATTAAATTCTATATCACCATAGTCTCCTGCTGATGTAGTAGTGTAATAAGGGTTACGGTAACCGTCTTTAAATATTTCTTTAGCTTCTTCATATGGAATACCATATTGAAAAGCCATTCTTTTAATTTGTTGTTCTTTAAATTTTTCCCATTTTCTTGCTTCACTCATACGTCCACCATATAGTCCTGCTATTTGTGGCACAATCGTTGCCATAAGATCTACATTTTCTAATCCTAGTCCTGGAATTAATCCTGCTAGTCCTGGATTTTCTGATAATTGTTTTGCCATAGCTGAACCATCTCTACCAAAATATTGCATTGCATCTATGTCTATGTTTCTTGGTGCACCAAAAGAAGTTGATACTTGCGGAGGACCCATTGCAGGTACTTCCATACTTGTCATATCAACTGGAGCATTTATACTATCAAAAGTTGCTGTATCGTAAACTGTATTTGTAGGTTGACTGAAAGTTTGAGTCATTTTACCGGGTATTGTATAACCTGTGCTAGGATTTACTTTTCCTGTGAGTATATCCAAGTAACTTAATTTATCTTTTCCACTTAAATCGTTTTTAACGTTAAAAGCCTTAGCCATGTTGTTTGCTTTCATAAAAGAAAACGGTACTGACGATGCGGCTGCATACAAAGCTGCCTTTTCAGGATTTTCTGATCCTGTTAATGTAGCTATACCATAATTCATTGCTGCGTTTTTAGCAGCGTTTGTCACAAGTGGTGACTTAGTTGCCATATCTAATAAAGGTTTAACTTTATTATTTGCTAATAACTTTGATAAAAATCCAGTTCCAGTTCCTGCGTTTGACATTGCACTCATGGCAAATGGTGAAGCAATTGCTAAAGTTGCAATCCCTGCTGGGCTATTTATAAAATCTCTAGCCCCTCTAAATACATTCTTAAATGCTTTGTCTAAAAATCCCATTATGCCATCTCTAAATTTTCTTCATAATCTTCATCATAATATCCCTCTGGTGGATCATAAAAAGGTATTGTGTTATCTAAAAAATAAGGTATCTGATTTTTCATTCCTTCAAAATCTAAAAGCTCGTCTAAATAGTTATAAATATCTGATCCTAAACCAGCTGTTTCAATATAGTCATCCGGATTACCACCTGCTCCCATAATTTGTTGTATAACTCTCCAGTCCGATGGATCTACATTTGCTTCTAGTGTTTCAATACCTTGACGTGGAAGAAGTCCACGATTCATATACTCTCTTAATTTATCACTTCTATTTTCATCTAAATAATTTTGAAAGTTTCTCATTATTCCACCTTCTTGCGGAGAATACATATCATTACCCATATCTACACCTGGTTGTCTATTACTAGATAACCTGTATGGATTTCCTTGATTCATCATATCAGTTTCTATAACTTCGTCATACAAACCAGATTGAGGAATTGTTCCTGCACTATTATAATTAGGTGGATTAGCGTAAGTAGGTGGCATGATTTCGTTTTGTCCTGTTGGACCTGTGTTGTTAAATAAATAATCGTAACCTGGCATTAAACTTCTCCTACAACTCCCTCTAATATTTTGTGGATAGCGACACTAACTTTTACATCCTGTCTGATGTGGTGTGACTGTGTGTCGGTTGCAGGGTCAGCAACATCGGCATCAGCTTCTTCTGCTGAACCGTATTCTTTACCTGTTAGCGTGTTGGTAATAGTTATTTCTGCAGGGACCACAACTTTAGGAACTTGTTCCCCGTTGATCTCTACATATTCTATTACACTATCGTCTTTTATAGGCATATTTACTCCTTATATCAAGTATTATTTGTTATTTCAAGCACCGAAAGCACTACATGTAGTCTATCTGCATGTCCTGGTGTAACAGTAATTATCTCTCCTTGCTGTCCAATAAGAGGTTCAGTCAATAATTCTACAGGAACCGCGGCTCCTACCACTATATCTTTACCTAAACTAAACACTGCACTTGCTGAATCTGTAATAGTAGCTGTAATTGTGCTGCCAGAACCTGAATCATCACTGACTCTTATAGATTTAATTATAGCCTGTACCTTATCTGGCACTGTATATAATACTACAGGATTGGTATTTGTAGCTAAATCTTTTTTAGCGTTTGTATATACGTTACCCATTAAACCACGCAAACGCTTCATCATCATTACGCAACGTTTCCGGTGTGTAAGTACTGTTAAGCAATGTTATTAATTGATCCAATGATTGAATCATTTGGTTAAGTTGTCTTTCATCATAATCAACTTGGGCTTGTGGTAAACGTGGAATATTTATTTTTGCCATTATCGTTTCCCGTCTGGATGTACGTCAGCACGGTATGTGCCATAACGCCATGTTGAATCTAATGTACTACTTTCAATACGTACCGCAGCTTGCCTACCACGTGCACGTGTGTCTACAAATTCAGTAGTAGTTGCCACCTCATGTGGCCCATTAGTAATTTGTTCTGATGTTGGATATAATCTAAATTTTAAGGACACATCTACAGTGCCTGCTAAGTTTTTAAAGTCAGGAATAAAGCGTCTAATAGACATTAAGTTTTCTCCTGCTTGTGGTATAACAAAACTTCCAGACTCTATAAAAGAAGTCATAGCTTCACCATCCGCATTAACACCAAATTCCTGTGCATACATAAAAGTTCTACCAGCAGTTAAACCATTAATAGTTGTAATAGTAGAAGAAGTATCAGATGCTTCATAACTCGTCGCATAAGGAAAATTATATACACCTTTATCAGCCCAAGACGTACGATCTAATGTTCCAACACTCCAAACTTTTTCTTCATAATTATATGTAACACATCTATCTATTTGTGAAGATCCATCAGAACAATAAAACCATGTAACTTCGTTAAATTCACTGTTAGCAGCAGCAAAAGTATCTTTTTGTGATGCTTCATCAATATCACCAAATACATAATCCTCTACAGAACAAGGAATTTTACTAACCTTACCATCAAATCCGAAAAAAGAATCACGGCCCATCCAATAAGCAGTTCCATTAACATCTATAGCTGCATGTAATCCAGCTGATCCACATTTAGCACCTAGTTGTGTAAAACCAAAAACTAATGGTGCGCCAATTAATTGCATTTGATATAAAGCTGTGTCTGACCAAATTAAAACAGCACCACGTGAACGTGCTGCACTTACTAATCTACTTCCGTCTGTTAATCTTTGAAAACCAGCAGTGTTTGTAGATGTAGGAACCCATATATTAGGGTCATTTTGTGAGCTCCATCTAATAAACATGTCATCTTGACTAGATGTAGTTCCAATTGTTTCTTCCGTACCAAAACATATAACAAAACGATCTGTACCAGAAACTAAAACAAATCTACTTCGTGTAGGTGCATTAGTAACTGTGGATTTTACTGCTGGAACACTTACACCACCTGATGTATCCCAGTAAAAAAGTCCACCATTAAATTGTTGACATAAAACATCTTCTCCCCAGTTATCAAAAGACCATTTACCTGAATCTAATTGAACCGCATCAGCACCTGTAATACCTGCACGTGATGTACCCCATGTAGATAGTCCCCATGTTCCTGTACCCCATCCGTATCCGGCTACGGACACAGCAGGTTTTGTATTAATTTCATATGAGGCATTTGTTCCACTAACACTTACAGCACCCGCAGAAGTAGCAGTACCTACAGTTGTAATAATATATTGTGAGGTAGAAAGAACTTCTACAATTTCAAATTCACCTAATAATTGTGGCTGTGTTATACCATTTACTGTACCAGGTGTTCCAGAAATAGTAACAAAGTCCCCTGTAATAGCACCGTGTGATGCGTCAGTAATAGTTACATTAGATTCTGTACCTGCTGTGGTGTTAGTAGTAATAACAGTGATAGCATTAGTCGCTGATCTTATCGGTGTAATATCAGACCATGCACCATCAGCATAGACATATACTTTTTTATTAGTTCCTATGATAGTATATTGATCACCATCATTATCAAACCAAGTAAGAATTCCTCTTGTAGCTCCTACAAGTGCGTCTGTTGTAACCTTAATCCAACCACCTATTTTTTCTGGAAGTCCATACCGAAAACGCATATTGTCTGAATCAAACCATTTACCTTCTGCACCATATTCAGTATCCTGTTTGTCTACTCCTGGTTGAAAAGGCATTTTAACAAGTGGCATTTAAACTCCTATATAGCTGAATCGTAAAATCTAAGCCATTTAACGGCGCCATTAACATTAATCATAATAGCTCCTCCTTTTGCTGCATCTTCTGCAGTAGAAGAAGAAATACTATTAGCACTAGCACTACCTGATGTTCCTTCGAAATGAATAAAATTTTGATCAGTTTTATCTTGGTCTAAACTTAGACATGAAATAGCTGCTGAAGCATCGTTTTGATTAATTTCTAGTTTAGCATTGGTTGGTACGTTTACTCCTATGCCTACGCGGTCTGAACTACCATAAGTCACTAAAAGATTAGGATCATTATCTCCTTCAAATCTTGCATCTAATAAAGCGCCTGTATCATTAAAAGTAAAATTACCTCCATCTATTTCTACATTTCCTGTAGCTGTTAAAGTTGATGCAGTAAGTAATCCTGTAACGCCTAACGTAGATGATAAAGTAGCCGCACCTGTTGCTCTAAAAGTTCCTGCAACGTCTAATTGTGTTGTTGGGGAAGCTGTGTTAATTCCTACACGGTCTGTGCTTGCATCCGTAAATAATAAATTTGCCTGTGTATCACCGGCAAAAACAGCATCTTTATCAGCTAAACTTGAGTTAAAAGAAAAAGAACCTCCGTTTAAAGTAACATCACCTGTTGCTTGCAATGTTCCATTAGCTTTAACATTTCCCGCATCTGCTAAAACATCGAAAGCTGTAGAGCCATCAGTATAAATTAAATGTTTAGATCCAGCAACAAGATC
>WLWF01002789.1_pt1 | contig 12135 bp, 6 predicted proteins | sample 6718331 | NCBI WGS metagenome assembly WLWF01 (sample SAMN12718692, study PRJNA515312) | sponge metagenome | isolation source: marine sponge | host: Mycale hentscheli | place: New Zealand: South Island, Marlborough, Capsize Point | collected 2003-05-01
GTATTGCCAAGAGTGTAAAACCCCTCTCATCTCCAATGAGAGCGCAATCTGTACTCGGTAGCGACGCTTCTTTACGGAAGAAAGCGGAATACTACGAACGTATTGCCAAGAGTGCAAAGACAGTAGGTGCCTCTTCTCCTATTGGAGGGAGAGAAAATATCCCTGGCTCACCTGCTGCCCTTCGCGCACAGCGAAGGAAGAGATCGCAAAATATAAGCAACTTAGGCGCTGGTGTTGGCTTCCCGCTCCTGTTCGGTGGCGGACCAGGCTCCGTCATCGGTGGTGCGCTCGGTAGTGCAGGCGGCTTCGGCACCCAAATCTTGTTCAGTGCTCTCGGCGCCAAACTGGACGAACTAGGAGCAACTGCAATAAAGACTGCACAAAATTTAGCCAGACCTTCCGAAAACTTCAAAGAACTAAACGAAAGCCTGCGTCTGTTTGACCGAGCTACAGAAGACTCGATACAAAAAGCTATAGAACTAGGTTATGCAGAAGAAGCTAATGCCAAGATCCGCGATGCAGTTGCAGAGCGCATCGGAGTAAACGGCGTTCAAAGCCTAGACGCACTAAACGAGGCAAGTAAACAAGCAGAGATAGCCTTTGCAGAACTCAGCCTGCAGCTGCAGCGACTCATCGCTGGTCCGCTAACTGCCTTCTTTAATCTAGTTAAAGACGCACTAAGCAAAAACGCTGACTACTATAAAAACATAGCTGCTATAAACGATCTACAAGGTCGATTAACCCCTGAAAAAAGAAAAGAATTTAACAAAGAAATAAGCAAAAATTTCGGTCCAACTAGGTCAATATTCAGCCTTGAAAAGGGCGTCCAGAAAGAGTTAGCAGCAATTATTAAAAAGTTTACTGAACTGCCTAGCACCAGACCTGCAGAAACCCTAGACCCTGCAAAACTAAGTGTTCTAGACAAAGCAGCCATTAACATTAAACAGTTAAATGGACAACTAGAGAGACTAAGTACAAAGAAATCAGTATTTGCTATAAGTGACACCTACCTAAAAGCAGAAAAAGATCGCGCCACGGCTCAAGCAAATTACGACAAGCAACGTGCTGACATCGTTAGGTCATACGAAGAAAACCTAGGCAAGCTCCGCGAAAGCGTAGAGCAACGGATACTAAATCTACGCATACAGGGCATACAGAAAGCAAACGAAATAGAGAATCAGCGTGCTAATAACCAATTAGCTCAACTACAAGGAGCCAATAGGGCCGCATCCCAACAGCAACGAGAAGACGCTGTTTCCGCTGGAACGCGACCTGAGCTTGCGGCAACAGCACAAACAGTTAGAGATGCTTTTAGAGCTATTGAAGAAAATGAATTAAATGCAGAACAGCAAAAAGCACAAATAAAACGTGACGCAGCCTTCGAAGTATTGAAGCTAGAACTAGAGGGCGAAAAATTCAAGGTTGACATAGCCAAAGAAGTATCAAGACTGAACCTTGCCACCGCCAGAAGAATTGAACAAATCAATATAGGCATCGCAAAGAAAAACGAAGACTTTAGCGAAAAGAAATTCAACATCGAAAAAGAGATAGCAAAAACTCAACTTGAAGTTATAAAACAAGAAAACGCACTCTTGTTAGTGCAGCTATCAACAACAACTGACTTTATACCTGATAACTTTGGGTACCAACAATACATTAGACAACTAATTACTAACATAGAGAAAGCTCAAGACCTCTTAGCAAACGCTAAACCCCCAGGCAAGCTAAGTAGTCTTGCTCCTGTAGGCGGCGAAAGCGTATCTACCGCTGGTGCGGACACAGCACTAACCAACCTTATAGAACGTCAAAAGGCATTAACCGCAGAGAGACTAAAAGGCCTAGACATCCTAAGAGCAACAAACAAAGAAGCAGAGTTAGCTAAGGTAAGCAACATAAGAATTGAAGATGAAAGAACAATAACCAGCCTGCTTACAAAGCAACAAGATGCTTTAGCTGCACAACAACGAGTACTTGAACTACAAGCCGAAGGACGCACCGAAGCCCAGGCAGCAGCTATCCAACAAGTTGAGAGTGCTTTTGCACTCCGAGACGCAAATCTTGGCGTACTCGACGCCAAACTTAGAACACAGCTAGCCGCATTAGAAGCAGTAGTTGCAGATCAAAAAGACCTAGAAACAATTACAAAAGTTAGAGAAGAGCTTGAAAAAATAGCGCGACTTAGAGCTGGCTTACCCGCCAAAGAAAGTCAAGCAATAAAAAACGCAGCGGAGTTAAACAAAGAGTTATCAGATACCGAGAAAATAGCTGAAAGTGTTGCAGATCAACTGAGCAACGGCATAACCGACGCACTTATTGGAGCAATCGACGGCACCAAAAATCTGGGTGAAGCGTTCCAGGAACTGGCATCAGACATCCTTGCTGCAGTCGGCAAAGCACTAATCCTTAAAGCAGTCACCACAGCAATCGGCGGCGTAGGCGCGCCAGGTGGAGGCAACGGTACAGGACTGATGGGCCTACTCGGATTCGCCGAAGGTGGCTTCGTTACCGGCCCAACACCGGCCCTAGTTGGCGAAGGCGGTCAGCCCGAGTACGTCATCCCCGAGTCCAAGATGGCGTCAGCAATGTCTCGTTACGCAAGCGGCGAGCGCGGCGAATCTGTTGTTGATGGAGCGACTTCTGGGCCAAGGGCTGGCGGAACAGCTGTTGCTGAACCACCTACACAGATCAACATCAGCGGCGGAGTAATGCAGTTCGGCGGTGACGATTACATCCGCAGGGATCAGATCCCTGGAATCATTGATCAAGCCAGCGCCAAAGGTGAAGCACGCGCTCTACGCCGACTGCGTAACTCCCCCTCAACCCGTCGTAAGGTTGGAATATGACGACCTATGCCTTAGGCCACTACTTCCGGTTGCTTCGTGATGACGACACCATCGCGGTTGCAGTGCAGAACTTTTTCATCGGTTCTCAAGTCACGCACGAAGGCAACGTTTATACATTCGCACCCTTCGGCTTCAGCGGTGTGAGCACCAGCAGGCAAGGCGACCTAGAGCCCACCTCAGTTGTCTTCCCCAACAACCAGATCTCAAAGGGTTACCTAAGCGATGCTTTACGAGGCATGAGCTACGAAGGCATACCCACCGACAACCGCCCATGGAAACGCCCCTACGTGGGTGAAGTGGATGTCTGCTTAGTTGACCCAGACAACAGAACAGTAATCAACCGCCTGTTCAAATACACCGGTCAATGCACTGCTGGTGGCTGGGACGACACCGCTTTAACGTTAGAGCTATCAAGCATTCTCGACGCTGTCACTGCTGATGTCCCAAGCCGAACGCTCATCCAAAGACAAGTCGGAAGCCTGCCAATCAGCTCCAACATACGAATTAATTGACCTCATCGGCCAACCGTATATCTACGGAGAGTGGGATTGCATCCATGTTGTACTAGAAGCCCTAGATCGCATGGGCATCGACGCCCCACCGATGAATCAAGACTGGTACGAAATGCCAGTAAGGCAGTGGGCGAGAGACCTGCTGCGGTGGGGAGATCGAGTAAAAGAACCTCTTTATGATGGGGATGTGCTTGTGTGGGCAAACCCACCCGGATTTGCTGTTGTATGGAACAAGGGATACCTACACATCAACGAGCAGCTGGGAAAGGTCCACTGGTTCCCCTTGAAACTTATAAGCTCCCACTTCTCCCGTACGAGCGAGACCTCATTGCGCAGCTCGGTATTTCGGAAGAAGACTATCGAGAGTTTGCCGCCGAAGTAAGCAGCCGCATTCGCTACGACCAGCTAGAAGGCGTCCCAACTAACGACGCGGTAATTACGCCCATCCTCATAAACCTGGCAATCGGCCTGGTATTAACCGGTGTCAGCATGTTGCTGGCACCCAAGCCACAAGCGCCAGACCAGAAAAAGCAGCAAAGATTTGAAATATCGAGCAGGACAGGTCGGACGCGATTCAACAACAGCGTCGGCTTTGATGGTGCACCATCTCTTGCTCAGCTAGGAAGTCGCATCCCAATCCCCTTCGGGATGTTTGAGGACGAAACCAATATTGATGCAGACATCTTCAAGCAAAGCGGAGGCATTGTCGTTGAACCTTTGCTGGTCTGGTCACGTATGACTAGCCACGGCAAGTTTCAAACACTGAAATTCCTAACAGTCATTGGACAAGCAGGGATTGCAAAAGTACCTGAGCTGGCTGGTATTTTCCTAGGTGGCCAATCCATAGGCAACTTCTACAAAACGAACTACTGGATCGCTTACAAAAGCGTCGTAGACGATAACCGTTTGTACCTAACTGATCAGCTGTATGGAGAAGCAGCAGAAGGACCAGACGGCAACGGAGGCATCTTCGTCTGTCCAACACTTGAGGGTGACCGCGAGCCTGGTTTCAGTGCTGCCTACACACCAGCCAACACAACAAGCTTCGGCGTTTATCAGACCATCCCCAACGGTGGCAACTGGCGTCTGAACTGGGAAGTCATATCGTTCCCTGAGCTTGAAGATCAAAAAGACGACCCAAAGGAATTCATCCAGACGCAACGCAAAAAGATTGCAGGTGAAGAAAGCAAGAAACGAGAAGACGGCATGAAGGGCATCGGTCGGGCGTACTCAAACAAATGCGGTGTGGTTGCTTATAACGGCAACAGCTACAGCCTGCCAACCGAAATAACAAACGTAAACCTTGGCGACACAATCACATACCGAGTTGATGGAGGCCAATTTAATTACGAGAACGCAAAGCTGAACCCAGACGCTGGTGTCGGCATCGAGGATTTAAACAGCACAACCAACACCACCAGAGAAAGAGTCGACGACGCACTCCAGCCTGGAGAGGTATTCATGATGAACAGAACACTGTTCCGCGTAGAAACTAGACCTGGCGATATATGGACAGGTTCAGCAGGCGAATTCAACTACACCTTGAAGGTGATCGGCTTCACTGGTGCGAACAGAACTATCGGCGTTATTGGCACAACAAACATCAGGAGTTATGTGCTTAGTGACGGCGGAGACGTTCCCCCACTGGATGGATACAAAGGAACTGGCTGGTACGCCTTAAGCAAAGTCGACTTCGGCCAAGTCAAGAACACCCGAGCTGTTGATGTAACCGAGATCGGCATCAGGAGCAACGTATGGGCAAGAGCCAACGGTTTGTTCAACTTCAACGAAACACCCGAGCCAGAAAAGCTCAGGCAGATGGACGAGGACGGCTACACCATCAAGAGTGGAACGATCACCAAATACATGAGGCGAACAGCTTTCTTCATGTTGGCTGTCCGCGACCCAAACGACATCAGAGGTTATGACCAACAAAACGGCACTGAAGATTCACTAAGCGACGACTTGCTAGAGGGTTACGACATCTTGGGTGATGTCAGCTTTGCTGTTTCAGGCTCCACTCCTGTTGATCAGTTCAGCTACATAAGAATCAGACATCCAGAACAGAAAGCGCTTGAGTACCGCTTAATACCCAAGCCAGCAACAACAATTATCAGGAACCAAGACGTACAAAACCAGAGCGCCTTGGTGTTGAATACATCTGGGGAGCTAAGAGCCCAAGAAGTACATTCTCCGTATTACGGAAACTTTAGGCTGCAGTTCAACGCAACCGAAATACCTTTAGCGGAGCTTCTAGACCTACCAGAAGTACAGGCTGGTGAATACACAGTCCCACCAAGACAGGAAGATTGCGTTGTAAACAGCGCACCAGACACAACCCCACCCCAAGGTGGAGGATACCTCCAAGCCTTCTTGGAGTCTCTCGACGGAGGCAGCTGGAACTTAAAACCACACCCCTCTAACTTACGAAAGAACGTTTACGGTCAGCGTCGCACCGCCACTTTTGAAGCGGTCTCAGACCGTGGAGCAAGAATAAGAATCAGGGCAGATGGCACAGTAATCGACGCAGGTGGTGAAGCAAGACTTGCAAGCCACGGCACAGCAAAAGCTTGGTCGGCTGGATTTACATTCGAGACAATTTCTGGAGACATTAGAGACGGAGAAGTTTTCAAGGCTACTAGGAACACCACAGCAACCTGGCACGGTCAATGGTTTGGAATCAGGAGCGCAACCCGCCAATACACAGCTGGAGCGTATTGCCGCACAACAATTCCTGGCTACACAACAAGTCGTGAGTTTGAAGACAACGCAGCCATCAAAGAATTAAGTCCGTACCAAGAGATCAGCAAGAGTTGTGACGACAGCCCAGAATTCTCAATCACCTATGTAAACGAAAGCGTTGGCGTTGAGCCTGCCCCGAATTACTACGCGATGTCAATGCTGGGGTTCAAGCTGCGTTCGATGAACCGAACCAGCTCTTTCAACCAAGTGCAGGTGTGGCTACCTGATGGCATCTCTATCAACCGCTTGCAACCTCAGCTGTTCAAAGACGGTCAAGGGTTCGGACCATCGAACAACTTTGCTGACTTTGCCTACTACCTGCTGACAAACGAAGATGCAGGCAGTGGTGCCCTAGGGCGTGAGATCAACGAGAAGCTAGTCGCCCGTGGCTGGTTTGAATACACCGCCAGATTCCTTGACGGCTACTGGATGCGATTTGATGGAGCGCTTTCTGACTCCACAAATATCCGTGACTACCTAACGGAACTTGCACCATATTTCTTGTGCAACTTCGTGATGATCAACGGCAAGTTTGCACTGAAGCCAGCCTTACCAATGGCAGGTGACCGCTTGAATGAAGGACCCATTGACATCGCGATGATGTTTAACGATGGAACGATTGTCGATGGAAGCTACAAGCTGACGTATCTATCGCAAAGCGAACGTCAAGACTTCCGCGCCAACATGATCTACCGCAAGAGCCAAAAGAATGCTCTTGTCGAGCAGCGTTCAATCATGGTGCAATGGCGCTGGGACGAGAACGAGGACAGCGACGATACCAACAACATCACCACTGTCAACCAAGAAGACTTTGACCTAAGTGCGTTCTGTACTAGGCGCTCACATGCATTCGCCGCAGCTCGCTACCTGCTCAGCATCCGCCGCCGCGTGGATCATGTAGTGGAATTCAAGACCAACCCTGAAGGTCTAAGCCTTGCACCCGGTGACTTCATCAGGCTTGAGACACTGATGGCCCCCTACGAAAACTTCCAGAACGGCATCATCAGAAACGACGGCAGGGTCGTAAGCGTCGTCCCCATTGAGGATGGAACGTACTCTGTTTATGTCTTCCGTGCAGGTGCTGATGACGTGGTGCTTGAGGACGTGGAGTTCATCAACAACCAAGTCACAGACGAGTCTTTGTATGGAGCGCTGTTCAACGTACCAAACATTGCCCGCCGCTTAGGGGTGTATGCCGTAGAAAGCATCGGCATCGAAGAGGACGGTCTAGTCAAGATCACAGGTTCTCACCACCCAGTCTTCGAAGATCTCTCCAGTAAAATTGTTTATGACGTTCTACATCCGTCAGAGCAGTTCCGAGTCGTTGAAGAAGGAGCACCAGGCTAATGGACTATCCACAACTGGTCCCTTCATCTCGAAGTTTTGACCCTGGTGACTACGCCGTCAAGAAGTACAACGCTCAGGATGGAGCGGAGTTCCGCATTCTTTACGGCGACAAGCGAGTTGGGATGAAGATGCAACTGACGTACTCCAACATTGCAGACAGCTACGCTCAAGATTTTGTGGAGCATTTCCACGAGATGAAGGGCACCTTTACGCAGTTCATCCTCGGCACAGGAACCGCTGGAGCGAAGAAGGGATGGGAAGCCGACCCCAACTATCTAGGCAGTGAGTTCTGGGGCAGCCGGTGGAGATATGAGAAAGCGCCGCAGCTACAATCGGTATATCCAGGCGTCTCGACTGTCAATGTCAGCCTGATTGCTGCCACACTTCCTGTTTAGCGATGAAGTTTTATTCAGGACAACATGGCAGGATGCTAATCGACGGCACAGTCGCCGCAAAAGTAACGGACTGGTCCTTCAACACGTCGATGTCGCCGCTGGCCACGACAACGCTTGAGGACACCGACAGCAACTTCATCCACGGTCTACGCAGCACCACTGGATCGTGCAGCCTTTACTACTACGACTACGTTGTCGGCGGAACCCGCAAGAACGATGCAGTCACCCTGATCGAAAAGCTAATCCAAGCACGCACCACTGGAGCGGACCCTGGTATTGCACCTGAACCCCAGAACGTAACGCTACGCCTGCAAGTTGTGGTTGATGCCAACACCACCCGTGAGATAGAAGTTGAAGTGCTGTTGACTTCAGCCGCAATGACAATGAGCGTAGGGGAAGTGCTATCTGCTCAGGTCAGCTTCCAAGTGAACGGCGCTCCTAAGGCCGTAAGACTATGAGCGTCTATCTAGGTGAAGCTGGAGCGGTTGAGATCCGCCGCCAAGGTGAACCCGTTGAGGTAGTGCTTGGCATTGAGGATGTCTTTGTTGCAGAGAACCGATTCTCTCTGGACTTCGACCCCATCTTTGATGGCCCACGTCCCAGTCCTTTGATCACTGGCGACCAAGTCGAGTTCAGGACTGTTGACGGCAGTGACCTAGTCCTAGTCGCTGGGATGACGGACTCCGCTGTCACCCGCTGGGTTCATGTTGACCAGCTAGGCGGCATCCGTCTTTACGACAGCTACGAAGCAGCAGTAACCGGCGGCAAGACTGGAGCGATTGCACTAGAGCAACCAACCGCTGACCAAGAAGTCATCGTCGATGTAGCCAACGTTTTTTATAACTGCGTTGCACAGATGCGGAGCTGGGAGATCACAACCAACCGCGAAACAGTTGACACCACTATCCTCGGCGAAGAATACCGCCATCAATACGACCAAGGATTAATCAGCGGTCAGGGCAGCATCAACGCTATCTGGAGCTATAAGTACTCAGATTGCGACGATGATTTTGAGTCAGATCAAGAGCTAGCGCACTATTTCTCACACCTTGTCATACGGTTCCGCGAGGGAGCCCGCTTCAAGGCTCACTTCTTTGTGTACCGCAGCGCTACAGATTCCGTCTGGTACGAGTGCGACTGCATCTGCACCAGTGTGGGGATGAGCTTTGCACCGGGCACGGTGATCGATTCAACGATCCAGTTCGTCACCACTGGGCAAATCTGGCTGAAGCAGGGTCAACCCCCTGGCTACCTCTTACAAGAGGATCGCGACTTGATTGACTTGGAGCAAGGGACAGGCAGTTTGGAACTAGAGTTCGATGCCTAAAATACAAGAAGGAACGTTGTACTAGCGCTGTGGCTGACAAGAAAATTTCTGAGCTAACAGCCCTAGCAGGTGCGCTAAACGCAGCTGACGCCCTAGCAATTGCAGATGATAGCGCAAGCCAAACCAAGAAAATTAGCCCTAAGGAACTCATCGAGAAGGGCGTGCTGCTCATCGCTGATGGGTCAATCCCTGCCGACAAGATAGACAGCACAGGCGGCATACCCCCTGGAGCGATTGGTACAGCAGAACTAGCTGACGGAAGCGTCACCGCGATCAAGCTGGCAGATAACAGCAGCGGCAACGTTGCGGCAACGCTACCAGCAGCAGGCGTCCGCGTCGGTCAAGTTGCACTAGAAACAACCACAAACAAGTTCTACTGCTGGGACGGCAGCCAATGGGTCGCAGTAAAAGCAGGCGGCAGTGTAAACGAAATCACCCCAGTGACTGGCGGCTTGTTGCAGGTCGTCATCAATCAAGTCGATGACTCGGTCACGATTGACTGCGTCTTCAATGACACCACCGGTCCCGCCCAATTCTTCGCTGGACCAACCGCCGCAGCTGGTCAGGTATCAGCTCGTAACATCATCGGCGAGGACCTACCAACAGCAAGCGCAGCAGAGAAAGGCGCAGTCCAAGTCAATGGCAACGGCCTGATCGTTGAAGACGATGTCCTAAAGATTGATAACAATGTCAGCCCCACCAACGGGCTGTTCCACATTTGTGATGTTGATGCAAACGGTCTTGTCATCAACCACCGTGCCATCGAGGGTTCAGATGTACCCACCGCTAACGACTCCACCGTTGGCGTCATCCGTCCTGGCGTTGACCTAGCTGTTGACAACACGGGAGCCCTTAACCACATCAACAAGATTGATGCACCCGGCACCTACACCAAAGTCACCGTCGACATAACCGGTCACGTTGTCTCTGGAGCGGGACTAACTGCTGACGACCTACCGACTGACATCCCAGCAGGAAACCTCAGCGGTCAAATTGAAACCGACCAGCTTGCGGAATGCAGCGTCACCGGCCCCAAGATCTGTGACTATGCCACCTGCTTGATGCAGGAAGATAACCCTGGAACGGGCGACTTCCTTGGGCAGTTCTGGTTCACCCCATCCACTGCACAGCTGCGGGTCTACGCAAGAGGCTCAGGTCCTGAGAACATCTGGGTCCCAGTCGGATTCGGAAGCCTGCAGGCAAACAACTTGCGCTGGCTTGGAACGTACGACGCAGACACAGACACAATCGTGAGCTTGACCGCTATTGGAGTTAGCGCAGGACTAACTGCTGGCGGCGCATTCCCGCAAGCAACGGACGAGCTGTCTGGCGGTTACTTCTTGTGCCAAGTAGCAGGAAACAATTGCAGCCAACCAAGCTTGAATGGCATCAGCCACGATGCAGGCGACTGGGCATTGTGTCTTGACAGCGTCCAAGGCTGGATCCACGTTGACGCTGCTGCCCCTGGCGGTGGTGGTGGTGGCTCCGCTCAGTACTTGAACGACCTACTCGACGTAACAATCGGTGGAGCGGGCGGTCCATTCTCTACCGCACCAGCACTGGCGTTATCTGACCGCAACCTGCTGAAGTACGACGGCGGCGAGGGCATGTGGAAAAACACCAACCTCATCGAAGGTGGCTCTTTCTAAGCACCTTAGAATGCTGCAAGCAGCTGTATAGCTGTCAGTCCGCTGTATAGCGATCATGACGACCACAATCATTATCAAGAACTCTTCCGTAGTAGGAAAAGTTCCAGACGCGAGTGCCATCCAGACTGGTGAGCTTGCAATCAACCTCGTCGACCAGAAGCTCTACAGCAAAGACACTGGCGGCAATGTTTTTGAACTCGGTGGTGCGGGCAACGTAGGCCAGGGACCTACCCCACCTGGAACGGGCAACGAGACTGGTGACCTTTGGTGGGATGGCGACGTTTTACTTGTATGGAACGGATCCGATTGGGAAGTAGTCGGCGGCGTTACCAGCGTCAACGGTGAAACAGGTGATGTCGTCCTTAACCTCGGGGACCTCAATGATGTCGAACTCGGTCTCGCTGGTCCAACCATCGGTGACATCATCGCTTGGAACGGGAGCAACTGGGTAAGTTCCGCCGCACCACCGGCTGACATCAGCGGCAGTTCGATCGGTGACCTCAATGATGTAGACGTTACCGGCGTGGACGATGGCGACATCCTCGTCTGGAACGATTCTGCTGGTGAGTGGCAAGCGACTAACCGTGGGACTGTCCCTGAAAATACTAGCGATCTTACTAATGACGGTGAGAACGGCACCGACCCGTTTATTACAGAAGCAGATGTCAACAACATCCTTGCTGGTAATAACCCTGACGGCACTCCTGACGTCAATGCAGATAAGTTCCTGCAAGAGGGTGATGACATCAGCCTGCTCAATAATGATGCGGGTTATATCACTGATGCTGGTGTCACCAAGATCATTGCTGGCGACAGCATCGAGGTAACCCCTGTAGGTGGCACGGGTGAAGTCACAATCGATGTTGCAATCGACGCCTCTGGTGTTGTCATCAACCTCGATGACCTGAACGACACCAACGTCCCAAACCCTGACCCCGGTGATGTTCTTGCCTGGGACGGCAGCGAGTGGGTCAGTGCTGCAGCACCCCCGGCTGACATCAGCGGTAGCAGCATCAACCAGCTCAATGATGTCGATGCATCTGGGGCAGCAGACGGCGACATGCTGCTCTGGGATGGTACGAACTGGATTAATACTCCAGCCCCGACCAAGACTTCAGATCTGACTAACGATGGTGAGAACGGAGTCGACGCCTTTATTACTGAGGGCGAAGTCACCAACATTTTGAATGGACTGAATCCCGATGGAACGCCTGACGGAAGCAATCCTGGTTATCTGAAGCCTGGCGATAATGTCAGTGAACTGAATAACGACGCCAAGTACATCACCGATACAGACACTGCAGCTGATTCAGACAAGCT
>WLWF01002790.1_pt1 | contig 12134 bp, 10 predicted proteins | sample 6718331 | NCBI WGS metagenome assembly WLWF01 (sample SAMN12718692, study PRJNA515312) | sponge metagenome | isolation source: marine sponge | host: Mycale hentscheli | place: New Zealand: South Island, Marlborough, Capsize Point | collected 2003-05-01
AGGCGTTATTCATGCAGACAGCTGTCTGCACCAAATCAATAATGTGAACTCCGTTGCGCGCGCAATAGATGTAGCGCGACATTTTGGGGTTCCAACGACGGGTCTGGTGGCCAAAGTGGGCACCAGCTTCCATCATCTCGGCGAGAGTGACGACAGCCATGTTTGTTGAGGGTTTCGGGTTCGCCTCCACCTGTCAGGTATGGCGCGTGATGAGCCAAAGCTCAGAGCACAACGTCCAGCACCCGAAACGGACAGGTGTGCGGGGTGAATAGGACGCCTTAATTTAACAAAGAGTCAGTTCATGTTTGGGAACACGCTGTCGGGGTGATCCTCAACAGGCCAATCCTCATTGACGCCACCGATCAGCAATTCATCGAGCTTCACAACATCAGAGTTGAGTTGCTTTAAGGCATTGATTAAAACGTCCAGAGCAATTCCATCACTGGTCCCCAAGTCCAACCAGCAACGCGCCCACTCCTCGTGGTATTCGAGCTGACCCATGTTGTGCATCAAGGCCGGCATCGCCGTGGAGGCATCGTCGTTGTCGTAACGCATGAAACTGAGATCCTCAGCTTCTTCATGCACCTGAAGGTTTTCGGCATTGAAACCTCCCAGACGACCGATCACATACCAACTGTCAAAGATGCCATCCACATAATTTCGCTCCCCTTGACTGGGTGCCTCACTGAAGCGAAGCCACACCCAGCAATTAAACGGATCAACCTCTCGGAAACGAACGTGCATGGCCTATGGGAGACCTCCGCATCATCGCTGTCTCAAAAGAGATCGGCCACGATCATGATCAATCATGCTGATTACAGCACTGCTACCAACGGAAGCCTCTGAACCACATGCTGGAGCTGAACGACATTCGATTCCGGCCGGCGACGTCAGAACGCGTGGTCCTGAGCGACATCAACCTCAAGGCATCGCCAGGCGAGCCAGTGCTGATCTCGGGCAATAGCGGCAGTGGTAAGACAAGCCTGCTGGAAGTGATCAGTGGCTTAGCGGCAGCGCAGAAAGGCTCAATCCGCTGGAATCAAGAAGAGCTCTCGCGGCGGCAAAGGCGCTGGCTATGTGGTGTGGTTTTTCAGTTTCCTGAACGTCATTTTCTGGGATTGAACGTGTCTCAGGAGTTAAAGCTTGGCCATAAACGGCTTACGAGTGAGGAGCGAAGCCATGTGCTGAGACGAGTGGGACTCGGTGATGTGGATCTGCGACAGGCCCCCGAACGCTTAAGCGGAGGGCAACAACGACGCCTTGCCTTAGCCGTGCAGCTGTTGCGCCGCCCACAAGTGCTGCTGTTGGATGAACCAACCGCTGGTCTTGATTGGTCCGTTCGCTCCGAAGTGCTCGAATTGCTTCAAGATCTCGCCCACGATCGCTTGCTCATCGTGGTCACCCATGAACCGGATCTGTTTGAAGGATGGATCGGTCACCATTGGAGCCTGAGGGAGGGGCGTCTCCACGCTCTGTCACCATTGCCGGTGTGATGAACAAACGCCATGGGTGACTGCCTTGTCCGGGCCACGGCAGCTGGCGGAGGCATCAGGCTTGTGGCGGTGACCACCACAGAAGCCACACGCGAAGCGAGGCGGAGGCATCGCCTGTCCTATTTGACAACGGTGATGCTCGGTCGTGCCATGGGTGCTGGGCTGTTGTTAGCCAGCTCGATGAAGGTGCGTCACGGCCGTGTGAACTTGCGCATTGGCTCCGATGGACCCATCGGTGGACTGTTTGTCGATGCCGGAAGAGATGGTCGCGTGCGCGGATATGTAGGACACCCTGAGCTGGAATTAGACCCCATTGAAAATGAAGCTGGTCACTACAGCTTTGATTTCAATGCGGCTGCGGGAACGGGCTACCTTCACGTTGTAAGGGATGAAGGAAAAGGAGAACCATTCAGCAGCACTGTTGAGTTGGTTCGTGGAGGAATTGGAGAAGATGTTGCATCATATTTACTGCACTCGGAGCAAACACCTTCTGCAGTATTTGTGGGCGAAACAATCAACAAGGAAGGGCTAGAATGCAGTGGTGCACTTTTAGTACAAGTGTTACCTAAAGCAGCGAGAGAACCAGCGTTGGTGGCTTTACTCGAGGAGCGTTGCCGCGAAATCAACAACTTCAGCGAACATCTACGTAGCAGCAAGGATCACCTAGAAAATCTCCTCAAAGATGTTTTCCCAGATTTAGATCCTCAGCCAATTCCCGCCGGGGAACCGATGCAACCGATTCAATTTTATTGCCCTTGCAGCCGAGAAAGAAGCATCAATGCACTGAGACTGTTCGGCAAAGAAGAGCTAAGCACCATGCTTAAAGAAGACAAGGGAGCTGAACTCACATGCCATTTTTGCAGTGAGATTTACAAACTCGACGAAAAGGAATTATCAACACTCATCGAAAGCCTGTAAGTGACTTACTCAAAGAAATAAGCTCAATGCAACAAACTCAAAGCAACAAACTCAAAGCAACAACAATGCTCCAGCGAGCAGAACCAAATAGGCAGGGACTGCTTGGAGGAGAATCGGATTAAAGGGCAATCCTGCTTGCGTCGCAAACAAGGCTCCGACCACGGCTCCCAGCACCAGACCCAAGGCCACGAAGGCCAAACTCCACCCCAAAGCACCAAGGGGACGGCGACCACGCTTGACCTGAGAAATGAACAAGCCAATCGTGGAGAGGGCAAGCACTAAGTCGACAGCGGTGGGAGCGGCAAGAAGCAGCAACAGACCAATTCCGCCAGCGATGAGTCTCACCACCAACCCTTGTCCATCGACCAAGCGCAAGCTCGGAAGAAAACTGGCTGAGTTCAGCTTTGGATTCGGAAGGGAGAGATTCCGAATTCTGGTTAACAGCGCGGAGCTGTTGACAGGTGACGTTGGGGCAGTCGTTGTGCTTTGACTCTCAAGTCGAGACGCCGTGACAGCAGCGGAGCTAATCGTTCCCGACTGTCGTTGACGCAAGCGCCCCATCAGAACGGCGTCGTAGGCGGTTTCGATCCGTGCCCGAGCCATTGGATCATCACCAGCGGCTTTCAGAGAGGTTTCGCGGGCCTGTTGGACCTCCTCAAACCCTGCATCAGCAGAAATTCCGAGCCTTTCGTAAGGATCCTGGGACTCTGAGCTCGAGCCGAGATCAACCCCTGATGCCATTAATCCACTTCAGTCTCTATTGAGCGTATCGAGCGGAGCGCGCAATCGGGAGAGCTGAGTTGAATCAAAACAGTGGCTGGCCATGCTTGAACCCCTGAACCTTTTCAAGTTGGCTCCTGCAATGGGGCACCTCAGCGCTATCCAGCCATTTTCTGCGTTTGATCAATGGCATCTGGGGGGGGAGGTGATAGCCCTCAACCACCTCAACACGGTCCTGCCCAGGACGAAAACACACATAGTCGGTGCCGCCGTCAGAGCATGGGCGTAGAAGCCAAACGTGGCTCAACACAAACAGATCCATTGGATCAGTCTGGCGAGTGTGAAGCAATGTTGTGAGTGGCCTTGGAGCAGCGACGGCCGATTAAAGGCTGATTGGCTCAACACCACTCACAACAGGCGCGACAGTGCTGAGATCCAACTCGGGATGCTCCTCAACAAGTTGATTCAAATTCCATTCGTTTTTGAACAACAAGACGGGGCGATTCCAGGCATCGCGCACGGTTTTGCAATTAAAGATGCGTCCCACATCATCCAACGATGACCAGCCACCAGTGACCCAACGTGCCACCTGAAACCCAAGAGGTTCTAGGCGGGTATCGACGCCATACTCATTTTCCAGGCGGTGCTGAACAACTTCCAACTGCAACTGACCCACGGCGGCAAGAATTGGATCACGCTTGCTTTCGTCGGTGTCATAGAGAATTTGAACGGCACCCTCCTCTCGGAGCTCATTAACGCCTTTGCGGAAGTTTTTGAAAGCAGATGGATTTGGATTGCGCAACCAACTAAAGATTTCCGGACTAAAACAGGGAATTCCTTCATATTCAACCTTTGCCCCCGTATAAAGTGTATCTCCAATAGAGAACATACCGGGATTATTTAAACCAATTACATCACCTGGATAAGCATCTTCAACAACAGCCCTATCTTGACCAAATAACTTCTGAGGACGCGAAAGACGAATGGTGCGTCCTGTACGGGCGTGGCGCACGGACATATCTTTTTCAAAACGCCCACTACAAACACGAACGAAAGCGACACGATCACGGTGACGTGGATCCATATTTGCCTGCAGCTTGAACACAAATCCGCTGAATTCTGGTCGCAAAGGATCAACAGGGCCGTCTGTACCTACTCGTGCAACTGGCTTTTGGGCCATATCCATAAATGCATCCAGGAATGGACGCACGCCAAAGTTAGTCATGGCTGATCCAAAAAAGACCGGAGTGAGTTCACCGGCATGGACCAATTCAAGATCAAGTTCTGCACCAGCGGCTTCAAGAAGATCAAGATCTTCGACAGCCTGAGCGAGCAACTCTGGCTCCACCAAGTCAGTTAATTCTGGATCATCCAAATCCAACAACTTTTCCTCAGACTGGCGACCACGCTCAGCACGACTAAACAGAACAACCTGACGCGTACGGCGATCAATCACACCACGAAACAGTTCACCGCTGCCAATCGGCCAATTCACAGCCCAAGGAGTCAGGCCTAATTCAGCCTCAATTTCGTCCAGCAGAGCTAAGGGCTCTCTTCCAGGACGGTCCATCTTATTGATGAACGTAAAAATCGGGATCTCCCGCATCCGGCAAACCTCAAACAGCTTGCGTGTTTGAGGCTCAAGACCTTTTGCAGCATCTTCAAGCATTACCGCGTTATCGGCGGCAGCAAGGGTTCGGTAGGTATCTTCAGAAAAATCCTGGTGACCAGGCGTATCCAGCAAATTAATGGTGCTTCCGGAATAGTCGAATTGCAGAACGGTCGACGTAATCGAAATACCGCGCTGTTTTTCCAGCTCCATCCAATCAGAGGTGACCTTGCGTTGCTCACCACGAGCCTTCACAGCGCCAGCCTGCTGAATCGCACCTCCATACAGCAAGAGCTTCTCGGTGAGCGTGGTTTTTCCAGCATCAGGGTGGGAAATAATCGCAAAATTGCGACGTCTCGCCACAGCTTCAGCAAGACCATCCTCACCACGCAATGCATCCAACGACTCGCTGCTTTCAGCTCCCAAATGCGTGCTCATGATCTCGCTGTTGACACCACCAGCCTGACAGTCAATGGTCGAGACAGCATCAAGGACACCACTGACCGCATACCTCAAGGTAACGATCACCAATCGCCTCCACCCTGAATTGACTCAGTCCGGCCAGATCGAGCTGTTCACGAACCTCTTCTGGAGTGAAAGCGGCGATCAATGATGCTCGAAAATCGCGTTGCAAAACGGAAGGAGCCTGCCTGGCGTACCGATCACAAAGAACATCAACCTCCCGCTCATGAGAGGGACGACGAAGATCGCGGTGCAACACAAAAGCGTTGGGAGCGGCAAGCTCCTTCACGCAATCCCATAGCTTTTGGGGATGATGGAGATGATGCAAAAGACTATTACTCACAATCACAGAAGCACCCTTTAATTGATTCATTTTATCAACAGAATAATGGCTTAAATCAACAAGCTTATAGTTCAAATTCTGAAAAGCAGGTCTCAAACTATTCAGTCGCTGTGTAGCAATATTGATCATGGAAGGAGCGCCATCCAGACCAATCACGTTAGACAGGGGCCAACGAGCAGCAAGCCGCTCAGATATATTTCCCGGACCGCAACCTAAGTCAAGGATCAAGCTACCTGGAGAAAGAGTAGTCGGAGATTCATCAATCAGTTCGTATAAACGCTCAATCACAGAATGGTCGCCGGAACTAAAATCTGCTTCGGCATAGGCGATCACCTGATCAGGCGCATTCATCAACTCTGGTTCAGGACAACGTTGCATCTGACTTAAGGACGTGAAGACTCCACAAAGAGAGTCTGAGTGGGGAAAGGAATTTCAATATTGTTTTCAGCAAGCACTTTAATGAAGCGTTGATGCAGCCTGTGAATGCTTTCTTCAAAATCATCCTGCAAGCGATGAGTAGACGATATCTCCAACTCGTGATCATAACTACAGGCGGAAATTTTCAGCAGACGACAATTAACACAATGGAGATAAGGATCGATATTGACAGCGGATCTCAGTAGATCTGGAACACGCAACAACTGCTCTGAGGTTGTGGAGTAAGCAACCCCAATCGTAATTTCATACAAATCAATCCTCTCAAGCAATTCCTCAAGCTGCACCAACAGGGTCTCTCTCATCTGCAGATAGGCAGGCCAGCCGTGTAACTCAACCAAGACAAACACGATCAATGTCTTGGAATCTCCAGAATCATTATCCAAACTCACGAGAGACGACTCTGCTTTTAAACCATGAAGGCGCTCAGGGTCATCGATCAATAAACGAGTTTGACGAAGCAACTCTTCCAACTGGAAGGGTGAAAAATCTGCAGGCAGCTGCAAACGCACTTCCATGCCCTGCCGAGGATGGGGTGAGGGGAAACGATCTCTCCTTGAAAAATTAACAATCGTGGCTTCATCAGCAACCGAATTTGGAATCTTGACGAGGCTTTCAAGCGTTTGCAGCTCTAAAGAACGAAGACCAATTTTCGTCACAAAACCAAGATTCTCACCAATTTGACAAAATTCACCAACGCGAAGAGGGCGGTCCGTTTGAATGGATAAACCGGCAAATAAATTGCCCAGCAACTTAGAAGCACCAAGACCAATGGCGAGTCCAGGGACGGCTGAAAAAGCAAGCACTGTGCTCGCAGGCAAACCCAGCAGCAAAAGCAATCGATAGATGAGCACAACCGCCACAAGCAGTCCTACAGCCCTACTCAGAGGCATCACCAGGTTGCTGATCCGCTGCAATTGAAGGGTGGATTGCCCCCCGCGCAAACGCGTCAGAAGCTCAGCACCACTTCGGCCAATCGCCTCTAACAAATAAAAAGCAAAGATACTTGCGGCAGAGTAAAAAATAATATAGAAAAAATAGGTTGCAAATACTAAAGGGAATCCAGTAAAATTAATGACATCATCAATAAATTTATCAGTCAAGCTGGTTAGCAAGACAACAGGAAGAACAATCAGAACCCTTGTCCAAGCAATATTATCCTGGAGCCAATCAGACACTGGAATCTGAAGAGACCCAGAATCCCTATACGTTGTGATCAGCTGACCAACAAACCAAAGACTTGCAAGGATATACAAAGCAAAGACAACAATGGCACAGCCAATCTGAAAGAGAGTTTGCCCCTCAATAGGGATCTCGATCACACGTCTGACCCCAGCAGGAAGCATCAAATACCATTTGGGAGGAACCAAGTAGCCAGGGGTGAAAATAAAATCCTTATAAAAATGAGGGGTTGCGAAGGGTTGATCGATCGGCGCTTGATTTTCAATTTCTTCGTACATTTCATGAATGGACGCAACCGTATTGCTTGAGAAGTAAAAATTCTCATTACTGGTGTCATTATCAATCACAGTCGTGAGTTCAATAGCCGTTCCTGGGATCCTCCAAGATGACATTGAATCAGCACCTGCATCAGCCGAGGTTTTAAGATCATCAATATTGGGAATAATGATTTTCTGATGACTATGAGAAAACACATAATCAAGTACATGTTTCAACTGAATAGCAGCCTCATCAGCCATATCGCTACGAACACTCTCCGGAAAATGAGAGGAATCAAGCGATTTCACCGCCAGATTAAATAACAAATCTGTATCTTCAATTTGTTCTCGTCGCTTCTGGGACGAAAACAATCCTTTGCTCAGGGTTGCTTGTTGACCAAGTGAATCAGCACGATGGCCAACCTTTGCCATCACGGCATAAAAATTCAGCAATGTAACTCTTGGACTCTGCCCTACCACTTGCCCCAGAACAATGTCAGTCCAAGACGATGAAATGTCTTCTAAGGAAGGATAAAAAGGTTGGTCTTGAAGTGGGATCGCGCTCGAGGGAGCTGAAACGGAATAGACGGATCGTGCTTCCGCTGATCGAAGTCCGATGGTTGGGAGTACAGACAACACAACAGCAACCACGAAAGCCAGTGCACGCCATCTCCATGAATCACTGCGGCGGCGCTTAACCATGCCTCTTGGACGCTGAATACAGACTTCCATCGTGCCAGCGAGGCAGATCTCAGGGGAACCATCAGGCCTCCATCCCAGAAAAACACTGTTGATGGTGCCTACAAACACATACACACCCCATTGGTGGCGTTAGGATTGGCCTAGGACAAGATGACACCCGCTAGTGACTCTCACACCAAGCCGCACAGAAAAGTCAGATACACAAACCAGCGGGCTCGCGCCCATTAATGGTGAATTCCCAGCAAGCGCTCCTGCCGCCAACCCTGTTTTTTATCGCACTTACAGCCGTCGCCTGACCAAAGGAAGAGAAAGCTGGAGCGAAGTAGGGGAAAGAAATCGATCGGGGCTCCTAAAGCTTGGTTCCCTCAATGCAGAGGAAATGGCTCTATTGGCCAGGATGCAGGCTGAGAAAAAAGCCCTTCCCTCAGGCCGGTGGCAATGGATTGGTGGTACTCCATGGATCGAAAAGCCTGAAAATTTCTCCGGGGCTTACAACTGCACCTCCACAAATCTTGTGGATTGGGAGGCTTTCGGGCTGATGATGGATCTGGCGATGATGGGGTGTGGAACAGGCGCCATCATTGAGCCTCACTTCATTGATCGACTTCCAGTCGTTACCAACCCAATTGAAGTTCTAAGCGTTTCCGATATTGGAATCACAGCTGCAGAACAACGCCAAGAAGCAACCACTTACAGCATCAGTGATCACAGCGTCTCGATCAAGGTGGGGGACACCAGACGTGGCTGGGTCGACAGCTATCAATTGCTCTTAGAACTGAGCAGCGATCCTCGATTCGAAGGCAGAAAAGTCGAAGTCGAGATCGATCTCTCTGATGTTCGACCCGTCGGTGAAACCCTCAAGGGTTTCGGAGGCATGGCGAACCCAGTGAAATTGAAAGATCTCTACGGTCGCGTCGCAAAATTACTTGGCAAAGCAATCGGTCGAAAGCTCACATCGATTGAATGCTGTCTGCTGATTGACGAAGCAGCCGTCACGATTGTCGCCGGCAACATCCGACGCAGCGCAGGGATGCGCCAATTCGCTTCCGATGACACCTCAGCAGCGGGAGCCAAGGAGAATTTGTGGCAACAGGATTCAGAAGGGAATTGGAGAATTGATCCTGAGCGCGATGCGCTACGGATGGCGAACCATACCCGCGTTTATCACACCCGCCCAAGCAGAGATGTTCTGCTTGAAGCGGTGACGCGTCAATTCCACAGCGGTGAAGGTGCCATTCAATTTGCACCTGAAGCTCTGGCTCGCTCCAACGCTGATTTGCTCACGACCCAAGAACTTAAAAGCGAATTTATCGAGATTTACTGCGACCAAGGTCGTGAAGAAGCTGGTCGCTGGCTTCAACAAAATCATGGTCCGATCTCAGAAGACGAACTTGAGCATCGACTGAGCCGCTATGGATTAAACCCTTGCGGTGAAATCCTCGGTGCAGATTTTCATTGCAACCTTGCAGAAGTTCATTTAAACCAAATCGACCCCAAGGATGAAGCGTCACAACGCGATGCTTTCCGCGCCGCAGCCCTTTCTGTTGCCTGCCTACTCAATCACAAATTTGAAGTAGAGCGTTACCGCCAGAGTCGTGCCTGGGACCCAATCGTAGGTGTGAGCTTTACTGGCTTGTTTGACTTTTTCGTGCATGCATTCGGCACACCTTGGTTGCAATGGTGGGAAGCTGGCCGACCTGAAACAGAAGAAGGATTGGAATACAAGAGGCAAGAGGCTGATTACTTAAAGCGCTGGAAATCAATTGTGAATGAAACCGTATGGGATTATTGCGATCGTCATGAACTGAGGAGGCCAAACCGCTGCACCACAGTTCAACCCGCTGGAACAAAAAGTCTGCTTACAGGTGCTGCACCTGGTTGGCATCCTCCCAAAGCTCAGCGCTTTATCCGCAGGATTACATTCCGGAAAAACGATCCTGTAGCGATGGCCTGCATGGACTACGGCTACACAGTGGTTCCTTCTCAGTCTGATAAAGATGATCAAGGTCGTCTTTTGAACGACCCATTTGATACACGCTGCACGGAATGGTTAGTAGAAATTCCAACCGAGGTGAGTTGGGCCAATCTGCCTGGAGCAGACACTGTGGACATCAATGCGTTTTCAGCATTGGCACAGTTTGATTTTTACATGCAAGTCCAATCGCACTTCACCGCCCACAACACATCGGCAACAATCGAATTTCGTGAGCATGAGATTGAGCCCTTAACCGATGCTCTACATCAGACCATCCAAGAGGGTGGCGGTTACATTTCTGCGGCACTACTCGCTCGATTCGACGCAAACGCAACCTTCCCTCGTTTGCCATTCGAACCAATCGATGCACAAACCTACGAGCGCATGCAGAAAGAAGTGCTTCAACGTCGGGTCAACAGTGACTTTTTCGACGCATTGCAAAGGTATGACAGCGGAGAGCTCACCGAAGCAGGTCCAGCTGGATGCGATTCAGATAAGTGCCTCTTACCTCTAGCCAAACCCAATAACTAAAGAAACCCCAAAAGTCTCAGGCTTCAATCCTGAGACTTTTTTTATGTGTAAAAATAAATGCAGACAAGGTGAGTCAAAACCCCCTCAAATTCATCCAAAGGGCAAACACAATATTTACACATTAATCACGCGATCGATCATGAAAACCTAGTCAATGGCTAACGAAAGATAGATACGACTACTCAATCGTCTTGAGACAGATTTGGAGAACTCCAGCCATCATTAAGATGAGATGATAAAATATTGAAGCCTCCAGGAGAGGTGGTCGAGTGGTTTATGGCTCTGGTCTTGAAAACCAGCGTGTCTGCAAGGGCACCGTCGGTTCGAATCCGACCCTCTCCGCTCAATAGCCAAGCAAAACCCAGTCACTGACTGGGTTTTTTATTGTCTGGCCGTGGCCCTGCAGGGTGTTGTGCGCTGCATGGGACTTGCGGTTTTCCGGCAATTTCGCCAAGCTACATGCAAGATATTCGGCAACGATTCGGCAACTGAAGCTGGCTCTAGACCCCGTTAACGAAGCACTTAAAAGCCGTGGGGTGAAGGGTCGGATCGTTCCAGCTAAGGACAGATTGTTCCTTCGGGGAACATTTAATGCTGCAGATGGAACACGAAAAGATCGAAGGATTCCGCTCGGATTGCCTGCCCACCAAGGGCAACTCCTAGAAGCTGAGAACAGAGTGATCGCCCTGGCTGGCATCATCGCCACCACAGGCATCATTCCAGATGTTTTGCCCTGGGACGCACCAGCGCCAACATTTAATACTGCTGATAAATCCGCTGAAATCACCGTGGCCACTGCGGTTGAGCGGCTTGAGGAGGATTACTGGCAGGGCAAAGTTCGTTCCAGTGCAGCCATCAGGACTTGGGACCGGTTGAAGGCTGAGACCGATCGCTTGCCGAAGCACGCCACGCTCACGATGGATCTGCTGGTGGCCGTAGCGAGTAGGACCACCGCCGGTAGTCGCACCAGGCTGGAGAGTTGCAAGGTGCTGAAGCGTATGACCAAGTTGGTTGGCCTAGAAGGCACTGACCGGCTTGATGCCCTGCGGACACCGTATGAACCAGGAGAACGGCAGCTTCCTAGTGACGCTGAACTGAAGGCATTCCTGATTCACCTTGATCAGAGTTCCGAATGGCGTTGGTGCCTCTGGGCATTGGCCACCTATGGATGCAGACCCGCTGAGGTGTTCTCGCTCCAGCCATCGGATGACGACACCGCCAGGGTGCTCAGTTTGAAACGCAAAGACAAGTTGCCAATGTGTATTGGGGCAGGCTTCAAGAACTGCCTGAATCGTCTCCCGATCAATAAAGTGGATACGGCTGGTATTTGTCTGTTTACCGGCTTTCACATCTGCAAACGGGTTGCTCTGAATAACTTGTTTTCTGACAGCTGATTTGAAGATTTGCCGTGCGAAAATGATCTCTTTTGCAATTGTGGCAGTCGCATACTTTTTGTTTTTTAGCCATTGTCTACTCCTTTGTTAAGATGCTATCGCTGCATCAATTG